>TARA_R100001244_G_scaffold86820_4_pt1 | contig 24415 bp, 19 predicted proteins | sample TARA_R100001244 | Tara Oceans TARA_R100001244 (sample SAMEA2621564) | marine metagenome | biome: marine biome (ENVO:00000447); feature: mesopelagic zone (ENVO:00000213); material: "saline water (ENVO:00002010), including plankton (ENVO:xxxxxxxx)" | depth 790 m
TCGCGCGGGTTGATCGGCGGGTTGGTGAAGGTCTTGCGCTGAATATTGTTGGCCGCTGCTTGCGCCGCGCCGACCTGCGGCGGGATCAGGTCGGCAACCCGGTGATCATGTTCGGCAGCCAGCCCGATATGGAAGTCGGCATCCAGCGGCTCGGCAATTTCCTCGCGGAACACCGTACCGAGCGACTTGCCGGTGATCCGCCGGACCACTTCGCCGACCAGATAGCCCTGGGTGATGGCATGATAGCCGACCTGCGTGCCCGGCTCCCACCAGGGGGCCTGGGCGGCGAGCAGAGAAGTTGCCTTGTCCCAGTCGTAAAGATCCTCGCGGCTGATCGGCACTTCCCAGCCGGACAGGCCCGACGAATGGCTCATCAGTTGCGCGACGGTGACTTCCGTCTTCCCGTTCTGCGCAAATTCCGGCCAGTATTTTGCTACCGGTGCGTCAAAATCCAGCTCGCCGCGATCGGCGATCAGCAAGGCAGTCAGCGCGGTCATCGTCTTGGTCGTCGAATAGACATTGACGATGGTGTCGGCCTCCCACGGCCGCGTTTTCGCTTCGTCGGCCCAGCCGCCCCAGATATCGATAACGGTTTCGCCGTCGATGGTTGCGCAAAAGGATGCGCCGACGTCGGCTCCGCTTTCGATACTGGCGGCCATGATATCACGCACATGCGCAAACCGGTCCTGGCTGGACCCGTGAACCAAATTGCCTGTCATCGGATTTCCTTAAGCGGCTGAAACCCTGACCGGTATCGCGCTTTGCAGGGCCTGTCCAGTGATCGGATCGATGTTGTCGTCGTCGGACAGCAGTCGGTTGGTTGATCCGCCCTTGCTCATTACATCGTCCTTGCCCGCCTCGCTGTCGCCGAAGGCGTGGCTCATCGAGATCACGCCGGGGCGGACCTTGTCATCGGCTTTGGCGAGGCCGAAAATCGAGGCGGTGGGCGAGGTGATTTCGATGATCGCACCATCTTCTATACCCGCTGCGGCCAAATCGCCCGGGTTGAAAAAGGCCGGGTTGGTCGGCATTTTCTCGACCAGTTTCGGGAAGGTGTGGCCGTTGCTGTTGTAGCGGTGCTTGGACCGGCGCGAAATCAGGCGGAAGTCGAAGCCGTTGTCAACCGGATCATTGGCAGCATATTCGGTCAACTGGTGCGGCATCGCGCCTGCATTGAGATCGAATTTTTCCTCGGCATCCGGATCGGCCGGACCGACAACGGGGTGAAGCTCGTCATAGGTGATGGCTGCACCCTTGCGCTCCAGCGCTGCGGCGTCGGCCTTGGCCTTGCTCGGCTTGAGCAGCGAGCCTTCGGAAATCAGGTCGAGCACCGTAGCCTTGTCAGGGCACTCGTCCATCGATGCCGGTCCGCCGGGAAAGTTCATTTCGATGCCCATATGCTTGGCCAGCCACCACAGCATTTCATATTCGTCCATCGTGTCGCCGGGCGGCGGCACCATCGCTTCGGTATAATGGGCATAGGCTTCTTCGGTGAAGGCATCGGAGACATTGTTGATGTCTTCGCGTTCCAGACACATGGAGGGCGCGAGGATCATGTCGGCGCGTTTGGCGCTCGCCGACATCCACGGATCGACCTGGATGAACAGCTCGCATTCATCCAGCGCCCGGCGGACCTTCTGCTGGTCCGGGAAGGCGATTTCGGGATTGCCGCCGATCGAGATCAGCGCCCTGATCTGTCCTTCGCCCGGCGTCAGAATTTCATCGGCCAGCACGTTGCACGGCATTTCCTTGCCCAGCAGTCCGAGCCCTCGGATACGAGATTTGGCGAAACCCTCGCCGAAGGTCGGCATCTTCGGCGCGACTTGCGCTTTTTTGGGACCACCCATCAGCGGATTGAACACCATCGGCGCGGACACCCTTTCGCCTTCCTGGTTGAATCGGGCGCACAGGATGTTGAGCGAGGCCACGAGATATTCGGTCAGCGTTCCATTACCGGCCATTTCCGGACCGGTTCCGGTTACTACCCGGCCCTTGTTGGCACCGGCAAACATGCGGGCGGCCCTGATCAGCTCATCCTTGTCGACACCGGCCCGTTGCGCCGCGATAGCGGGCGTCATCGGCTTGACCGCGGCTTCCAGTTCTTCGACGCCATCGACATGCGCGGCGACGAAATTCTGGTCGTAGAGCTTTTCTTCGAAAATCACGTTGAGCATGCCGGCAAGCAGGGCCGGGTCTTCGCCCGGTTTGACCGGGAGATAGACGTCCGCCAGCTTGCCCATTTCGCTGACCCGCGGATCGGCGACGATAACTTTAAGGCCGCGTTCCTTGGCGTCGCGCAGGCCGCGCGACGGAGAGGCCGTCGGCATACCGCCGGAATAGTGGGACACGATCGGATTATTGCCGACAAACATCGCCACATCGGAATCGGTAAAGGCGTTGCCGCCACCCATCCACATGCCGTAGCGCGCGGTGGTGAAGACCTTGGCCGGTTGGTCGACGGTCACGCTGGTATACCAGTTGCGCGAACCGATGCCCTGGGCAAAAGCATAGGATGTGCCAAGCACGGCGCTGTTCTGGAAGGCGTTGGTGCCGCAATAGACGGCGATGCTGTGCGGGCCATGCTCTTCGACCATCTTCTTCATCCGCTCACCAGCGAGTTTCAGCGCCTCGGCGGTTGCGATATCCTTGAAACTGCCATCGGGCTGGCGAATTTTGCTGGTGATCATCCGGTCGGGAAGATTGTGCATGTCAGGAAGCTGGCGGCCCTTGACGCAGGTATAGCCATGAAACAGATGGTCTTCCTTGTCTCCCCGTACGGAGACGATCTTGCCATCTTCCACGCCCACCACCATCGCGCAGCTGGCGTGGCAAAAGCGGCAAAAACTACGTTTGGTCTCGACGGCCATGAAACTCTCCTATTTTACCAGTTGTCTAGGCGGGCCCGTGATCGCAGGCGACTGACAAAAATGCTCGGGAGGACCGATTGTTGGCGCTGAGGCAGGCTTGAACCTGTGCAGGTCAGGAAGGATGCAAATCAGCCGCTGTTGCGCAAGGCCGTGGCAATAGCATTGAGCGATAGCTGAATGCCTTCGCCGATCCGCGGGTCCTCTTCTCCGGCGCGCAGGCGTTTCATCAATTCGATCTGGAGATGGTTGAGCGGTTCGATATAGGGCAGACGCAATTCGATGCTGTTGAACAGCGACGGGCTTTTTGCCAGCAGATGTGGCTGATCGGTAATGTCGAGCAAGATATCACGTGTCTGATACCAGCCGGACCGGATCCGGGTAAAAAAGGCCTGTCCCATCTCCTGATCCTCGACCAGTGTGGCATAGCGGGCAGCGATGCCCATGTCGGACTTGGCCAATACCATCTCCATATTGGACAGGGTCGCCTGGAAAAACGGCCAGCTTTGCGCCATATCCCTCAGCCTGGCCTTGTCATCAAAGGCCGCGAGCGCCTGACCGACGCCATACCATCCGGGCAGCATCACCCGCGCCTGCGCCCAGCTGAACACCCAGGGAATCGCACGCAGATCCTCGATCTTGTCGCTTTTGGTGCGGCTGGCCGGCCGCGAACCGATCTTGAGTTTGGCAATTTCCGTCAGCGGTGTCATTTGCCGGAAAAAGGTACGGAACGCATCGTCGCCATAAACCAGATCGCGATATTCGGTGAACGCGACTTGCGAGATTTTGTCCATCGCTGTGGCGAAATCTGCCTGCACTCTGGCGTCCGTGCGGTCGGGCTCCAGCGAATTGATCAGCACTGCCGAGGTCATCGCTTCCAGATTGGCCTCCGCTCCGTCTTCCGTGCCATATTTTGCGGCGATGACTTCGCCCTGTTCGGTGATCCGGATACGGCCGGCGACGGTACCCTTTGGCTGTGCCTTGATCGCACCGAAGGCAGAGCCCCCCCCGCGACCCACGGCGCCGCCGCGGCCGTGGAACAGCTGCATCCTGATCCCGGCATCCGCAAAAATCGGGGTCAGGGCATCGCTCGCCTTGAACAGGCTCCAGGTCGATGTCAGATAACCGCCATCCTTGTTGCTGTCCGAATAGCCGATCATCACTTCCTGATGGCCGCGCGCTTTGGCGAGCGCGTGCATTTCGGGAATGGCAAAAAAATCGGTCATCACGCCGGGCGCGTTTTCCAAATCGGCAACCGTCTCGAACAGGGGCACTGCCATGACCGGGCAGGAGGGTGCGGCACTATCTTCGGTTGGTGCGTGGTAGAGGCCGGTTTCCATCAGCAGGACATAGACTTCCAATATGTCGGACACGCTTTCGCCATTGCTGATATTATAGTTGGTGATCACTTCGGGGCCATATTTACGGTGCGCTTCGGCAGCCGCGCGGATGATCGACAATTCCTTTGCCGTTTCCTCGCTATAGGAAATCCACGGGCTGGCCAGCGGGCGGTTGTTGGCCAGTTCTGCCCGGAGCAGCTTGACGCGTGCCTCTTCGTCCAGCGACAGATAGTCCGGTTCCACACCGGCCTGTTTCAGCAGTTCCGCAACCACCCGTTCGTGCACGCGGCTGTTCTGGCGCATGTCGAGCGTGGCGAGGTGGAAGCCGAACAGCTCCACCGTTCGGATCAGCCGGCCGAGGGCACCGGATGTCGCAAACACGCCCTTGCCCGCCGATTTGAGTCCATGGGCAAGGATAACCAGTTCCGCGCGGAGTTCTTGCGGATTGTCATAGGCCCGGGCCGGTATAGGGGACTGGCGGCCAGGCACGTGGCCGCAGAGTTTGAGATGGGTCTCCGACAGCCTGGCATAGATTCCCGACAGGGCCCGGCGATAGGGCTCGTCCTTGCGGCTGGCAGCATCATCACCGCTGGCTTCGGCGAGCGCCAGCACCGCTTCGGGTACGTCCGCGAGCTCGGTGGAAATCGAAAGCTCGGCGCCGAGAGTATGAACGCATGACAGATAATAGCCGACCACGGTTTCGGCGGCGCGCGACAGGGCCTCCTCCATCGCCTGGGCGTCGACAAAGGGATTGCCATCCCGGTCGCCGCCGATCCAGCTGTTGAGCTTGAGGAAGCTCGGCAGGCGCGCGCCCAGGATTCGTTCCCATTTGGCGTAGAGCCGGGGCAGCACCGGTAGGAACACATCCTTCATGTAGCTTTGCGAAATCTGCACCTCGTCGGTCACGAACAGCCGCTCGCGACGCAGGGGGCGGGTCTGCCAGAGCAGAGCAATCTGGCGCAATATCGCGGCATCCAGCATGTCGCCCTGCGGCGTTTCCGCTTCCCCGGCATCCTTCATCAGCAACAGCTCGGCGATCCGGGACTTGTGATCGATGATGCTCTTGCGCCGTACTTCGGTCGGATGGGCGGTTAGCACCGGCGCAATCAGGGCCGCGTCGAGCAGGCTCAGGATGGCTTGCCGGTCGACCCCTTCGCTGGCGAGCAGTTCGATCGCCTCGACCACTGTGGCCCCCTTTTCGGCCGCGACGCCCTGGCGATCCTCGGCGAGATTGGCGAGCAATGAAAACAACATGAATCCGCGCACAAAGGCGAGTGTTTCATCGAGCGAAAGCGCATCAAGGCCGGGATCGATCGCGTCGGCGTCGGCGAGGCCGCGATGGCGATCAACGCTGGTCGAACGGATATATTCGGTACGCTTGTACAGTTCCTCTCCGCCATAGGAACGAATGACATCGCCGAGCAATTTGCCCAGATATTTGATGTCGGGATTCTGGCGGACGGTAAGGGATTCTGTCATCTGCCGATGCTGCACTGCGGCAGATAAGGGGTCAAGGCAAACTAGAGGCGCGATCCGCGAATTTTTACGTCTGCTTTTGCCCAGATGATTTCGAAGTGGGCCCTCGCCATGTTGGCCTGCTCCATCTTCCCTTGCTGTTCCAGTGCGGTGGCCAGTCCCGACATGGACCAGCCATTGTGCGGATAGTCTTCCAGATCCTTGCGGTACACGGCTTCCGCTTCGACCGGCCGACCCGCTTCAAGCAGGGCCTGTCCCAGCGACTGCCGCGTTGGATAATACCAGAAGGGCGGCTCGGTATAGGGCAGTGAATCCTGCTTCGCGACGGCGCGTTCAAAATGACTGACTGCCAGATCAGGGTTGCCCGACTTGAGCGCCATTTCTCCCAGCAACAGATCATCGGCAATATTGAGCAGAACGCTGGCGGGATAATCGGCACTGTCCAGAAAGCGTATCTGCACCGAGTCCTTCACCGCCGCAAGTTTTGCACGTTCGGCCTGCGCACCATCGATATTGCCGGTATTCGCCATCGCCATGCCCCGGGCATAGCGCCAGATCGCGTTGGAATAGTCGAGATCTGTGGGCGGTAACGACTCGGCCAGAATGTCCGACCATCTGCCAAACTGGGTAAGCGTTAGCAGCGGAATCGTTTTGAAAAACTCCACCGTCGGGAATTGCTCGATTTGTTCCATGCGAACATTTGCGGCCACTTTGTATGCCGAATCGAGGGCCAGGCGGCTTTGGCCTGCCATGCTGGTTGCTGCCCACAGGAAATGGATATTATGCGGATAATACATTGCCGGATAGAAACCCTGCGCATTGCAGGCAGCGATATATTCTTCATCGACGGCTGCTGCCCGGACATTTGCTGTTGCAGCATCATCATAGCGTCCGACCCGCCAGTAGATATGGGCGGGCATATGCACAAGATGGCCTGAGCCGGGCACCAGATTGGAGAGCATGTCTGCTTCATCCTCTGCCCGTCCCGGATCAGCCGATGCCTCCACGGCATGAAGGTAAAGGTGAAGAGCGAGCGGATGCTGCGGGCTGCGGGCTATGACCCGCTCGAGCTCGGCGATGACTTTTTGGGTTTCCGGTTTGGGAGTGCCATCCGCGGACCAATAGTCCCAAGGCATCGTGTTCATCAGCGCTTCGGAATAGATGGCTGCCGTATCATCGTCTTCCGGGAATGCTGCGGCGACTTCGCCCATCGCTTCGGCATAGGCGAGATCCAGCGGCGGTCGTTGAGTTGCCGGGTCACCGTTATAGCGTTTGGCCTGTGCTTCGATCAGGGCCTGCTCCAGAGGTGTCGCGTTGTCCTTGAGCGCCATCGCACGGTTGATGGCTGCAAACGCCGACTTACGATCGGCGTCGCTCATCACCGCCTTGCCCTTGCTCGTCACGTTGATATTGGGTCCGGTGGCAAGGGCCTCTCCCCAAAAGCACATCGCGCATTCGGGGTCGAGGCGCTGGGCCGCCCGGAACGACCTGATGCTCTCGGCGTGATTGAAACCGAACGCCAGCACCATGCCCTGGTTGAAATAGCGATTGGCGCCTTCCGACTCGGTTGAAATTTTGCGATTATAGTCGCCCATGCCGTCAAACAGCGGTGCGCCAGCACTTTTGGCGATTTCGGCATCGGTCATGCCGGAAACGGCCAGAATCGGCGGCTGAGCTTCCACGTTGTCACCGAAGGTACCCAGAGCCAATAGTGCCGTCGCCAATGTCCAATGTGTATTCATCATATACGCCTCCTGCAGTTTAACGTGTAAGACTCAGGTGTTACGCAACGAAACGAGCTTCGTTATAGTATGATTTGGACGCAATATCGACTCCGGAAAACCGGACGGTCCAGACGAGGCCAAAAAGATAAGAAATATTTAGATAAATTGCGAATGCGGCTGCAAGCGTAGCTCAGCTTTCGAGTTCGATATCCCAGTAGAGCCAGTCGTGCCAGGTATCGTGCAGGAAATTGGGCGGAAAGGCGCGGCCATGTTCCTGCAGATGCCAGCTGGTCGGCTTGATCGGCCGTTTTGCCAGCTGCATATGGGCCTCTTTGGGTGTCCGTCCGCCCTTCTTGAGGTTGCAGGGCAGGCATGCAGTCGCGACATTTTCCCAAGTGGTGCGGCCTTTCTGGCGGCGGGGGACGACATGGTCAAAGGTCAGATTGTCGGGTGACCCGCAATATTGGCATTCGAACTTGTCACGCAGAAACAGGTTGAAGCGGGTAAAGGCCGGATATTCCGACGGCTTGATATATTTCTTGAGCGCAATCACCGACGGAATTTTCATGTCGAGATTGGGGCTGTGCACTTCGCGCTCGTAGCTGGATATGATATCGACCCGGTCGAGAAACACCGCTTTGATAGCGGTTTGCCAGGGCCACAGGCTGAGCGGATAATAAGACAAGGGCGTGTAGTCGGCGTTTAGGACGAGCGAGGGGCAGCTTTCCGGATGCCTCAGCAAGTCGGGGTGATACATAAGCACGGTCTCCCTTGGCCTTTACTGTCCGCTCTTTATGCCTAAGAACATGACATGACTGTTACACAAAGAACAATATCCGGCTCATGACGTCAAGTGCGCAGTTGAATCCAGATGTCGTAGTGCGTTTCGCTCCCAGCCCCAACGGATTGTTGCATTTGGGCCACGCCTATGCCGCAATGGTGGCGCATGATTTTGCGCGGGAACGCGGCGGCCGGTTTCTGCTGCGGATCGAGGATATCGACAGCGGTCGCAGCCGCAGCGAATTTGTCAGCGCAATATTGGAAGACCTGCGCTGGCTCGGGCTGGACTGGGACGGCGATGTGATATTTCAGTCCGACCGGCTGGATAGCTACGCGGCGGCAGCGGAACGGCTGAAGGTGATGAATGTGTTGTATCCTTGTTTCTGCAGCCGCTCGGACCTGCGACAATTGCAGGAAGGTGGCGAGCATCCGGAAGGGCCGGACGGCCCGGTCTATCCCCGCACCTGCCGGGATCTGGACATGGAGCTGGCCCGGAAGCGGGCAAGGTCGGAGCCACACAGCTGGCGTCTCGATGTCGCAAGGGCGACGGCAATCACCGGGCCGCTACAATGGACGGATGAACGGCATGGTCCACAACAGGGCCGTCCCGGATTGCTCGGCGATGTGATTCTTGTGCCCAGGGAAATGCCGGTGGCATACCATCTCGCGGTCACGCTCGACGATGCCCGCGACGGCATCACCCATGTCGTGCGCGGTGACGATCTGTTCGCTTCGACGCATATTCACCGGCTGCTGCAGGCGCTGCTGGACCTGCCGACACCGGTTTATTTTCATCATCCGCTGCTGCGCGACGAAACCGGCGGAAAACTTGCGAAAAGCCGTGATTCTGCCTCTTTGTCCGTATTGCGATCGGCCGGTCATAGCGGGCAAAAACTGTTGCAAGATTTGCGGCAGGGCATCTTCCCGGTTGGAATCTCCCTTTTGTAAGCTTAAGGTGCTTTTATGAGCTATATTTTGATATTGATGATTATCGCGGCGGCAGGTGCCGTTGTTTACGCCCTGGTGCGCGGCCTTATCGCCTTCGCCAATATGGAACCGGGAGACGTTGATGCCGACGGCATTACAGCCTCGCATAAAAAGCAGAATGAAATGATGTTTGCCCGCGTCAAATATCAGGCGATTGCGATCGTGCTCGTGGTGCTGTTACTGGTTCTGGCAGGCGGTCAGGCCTAGGCCATCCTCCCCGATGGTCAAACTCAACAAAATCTACACCAGGACCGGCGATGACGGTACGACCGGACTGGTCGACGGCTCGCGTATTGCCAAAAGCGATTCACGCATGGCGGCCATCGGTGATGTCGACGAACTGAACAGCGTGCTGGGTGTCGCGATTTGCGAAATCGCGGATGATGCGCTGGTCCAGGATTTGCGGATCGTCCAGAACGACCTGTTCGATCTGGGGGCTGATCTCGCCACTCCGGCGAAAGCGAGCGACGATTTCGCGCCTTCCGAAATGGTGCTCCGGATCGTGCCGTCGCAGGTGGAGCGTCTGGAAGCCCTGATTGATGCTGCAACGGCTGCTCTCGATCCGCTCGCCAGTTTTATTCTGCCCGGTGGCACAAAGGCTGCTGCGGCCATTCATCTCGTCCGTGCAGTTGCGCGGCGGGCCGAACGGACCTGTGTCGCCGCTGCCACAGAGATGGCACTCAATCCGCAGGCGCTAGCCTATGTCAATCGCCTGTCGGACTATCTGTTCGTGCTTGGTCGCTTGCTCAACAATGGCGGCAAGGACGATATATTGTGGGTGCCGGGCGGATCGCGCTAAGGCGCAAATGCGCAACGTTTTTCAAATTTTTGCAACCAACTGGCGCAAATATACGTTGTTGACCTGAACATCGTTCGCTCTATGTTCTGAAAGAAAATCGAGATTCCAGCGGAGTAGGACTGATCGCCAGCCAACCACAACGCCCGTCTTTGCCTATGGCTGACGCAGACAATATCACCCGGCCGAGCGAGCTGTTGCAGCGTTTTAGGGATGTCCGCAGCTATTCGGTTGCTCTCGCCGATGGCCTGAGCGACGCGGATGCCACCGTGCAATCGATGGATGACGCATCCCCGACCAAATGGCATCTCGCGCACACCAGCTGGTTTTTCGAGACATTTCTGTTGCGCGACCATGTGGCGGCCTATGCCGCCTTCAACGAGCGCTACGCCTATCTGTTCAACAGCTATTATGAAGCCGAGGGAGATCGGCACGCGCGTCCCGAGCGCGGGTTGTTGACCCGGCCATCGTTGGCAGAGATTCTGGACTATCGCGCGCATGTTGATGGCGCGATGGCGGAGGCTATCGATGGTTTTGGCGAACCGCAGCTTGATCTGGCCGAGCTGGGTCTGCATCACGAACAGCAGCATCAGGAATTGTTGCTGACCGATATTCTCCATCTCTTTTCCTGCAATCCGTTAATGCCGGCCTATTCGAATACTGGGACAGCAGCAGCGCCGACTGCGCCTGTGCAATGGATCGAAGGAGCCGCCGGTGTTCAGCAGATTGGACATGATGGCGACGCTTTTGCCTTTGATTGCGAGGGCCCGCGCCACGACGTGTTGCTCCATCCCCATGCTCTGGCGAACCGGCCGGTGACCAATGGCGAGTGGCTGGCGTTCATCGAAAGCGGTGGATATCGCGATCCCGTGCACTGGCTGTCGGACGGCTGGGCGTGGGTCCAGGCCGAGCAGATTGAAGCCCCCCTTTACTGGAACCGGGCATATGATCTCGAATGGGCGGAGTTTGGGCTGGGTGGCAATCAAAGCCTCGACCTGTCCGCGCCGGTCAAACATATCAGCCTATATGAGGCGGATGCCTATGCCAGCTGGGCCGACGCGCGCCTGCCGACCGAAGCGGAATGGGAAGTGGCAAAGGGCCAGGGCTTGCCGAACACCGGCATGGTCTGGGAATGGACCGGCAGCGCCTATCGCCCCTATCCCGGCTTCAGGCCCGTTGCGGGAGCGGTTGGCGAATATAATGGCAAGTTCATGTCGGGACAGTTTGTACTGAAAGGCGGAAGCATCGCCACTTCACCGGGTCATATGCGCGCCAGCTACCGCAATTTCTTCTACCCCCACCAGCGCTGGCAGTTCACCGGATTGCGGCTCGCCAAAGACCTATAAGACCAAGGATTTCTGTCATGGATATGACCACCAGCATCGTCGATCATACCTTTCGCAAGGATGTCCGCCGCTGTTTTCAGCAGCAGGCTTACGCAATTCCCGCGCGCTGGCTCTATGACCGGCGCGGCTCCGAATTGTTCGAAGACATAACGGAACTGCCGGAATATTATCCCACCAGGACCGAAACCAAGCTGCTGCAGGACCATGGCTCCGACTTTGCCAGCGCCATTGGCGAAGGGCGGGCGGTGATCGAATTCGGTTCGGGCAGCTCGGTGAAGACACCCCATTTGCTGCGCGCTATCGAACCCGCGGCCTATGTGCCGATCGATATCTCGGGTGAATTCCTCGAACATAGCGCGGCCATGTTGCAGGACGATTTTCCCGATCTTCCGATTCATCCGGTCGAAGCCGATTTTATGAAACGGGTGAAGCTGCCGGATGCCATAGCCGAATTGCCCAAGCTCGGTTTCTTTCCCGGTTCGACCATTGGTAACATGATTGCGCGAAGTTCTGTCGATTTGCTCCGGTCGATGCGCGAAACGCTGGGTATTGGATCGCAGTTGCTGATCGGGTTGGACCGGATCAAGGACCGGCAGGTGCTGGTCGATGCCTATGACGACAGCGCCGGGGTCACGGCGCAATTTTCGCTCAATTTGCTCGATCGGATCAACCGGGAGCTGGACGGCGATATTCCGACGGAAATATTTCGCCATGTTGCGGTGTGGAATGACGAATATGCGCGGGTGGAAATCTATCTCGAGGCGCAGGATGATGTGACCTTCTCGATCGACGGGACAACACACAGCCTGTCCGCCGGCAAGCGCATCCATATCGAGAATAGTCACAAGTTCGGCTTGCGGGATGCCCGACTGATGCTGCGCGCCGGCGGCTGGACACCGCTTTGCGAATGGAGTGACGAGAGGGACTTTTTTACGCTCATTCTCGCCGAGGCGCATCCCTACAAGCACGCACCCTGAACTTCAGTCGGTCTCGGACGCGGGCGTTTCCGATTTGCGATAGTCTGCGCGCCAGACGGTAATCCATTCATGGGCACCGCGGCATTCCGTCATTGCGCTGGCCTCGATCAGCCGGAACATGTTCCCGTCCCAGACATAATTTTCGGCCCTGCCGCAATCGCCGAGACCGCGTCCCTTGCCATAACTGCTGAGCGTCTGTTCCAGTTCGTCCCAGCCGGGATTGACCAGCAGCGGATCGGCCCCTTCTCCACCCCAGCTGGGTTGCCGGTCGAATTTCGCGGGGGAAAAGCTCCAGCCGCTGGTAGCGCGCGGATTTTCGACATATTCGCCGATATATGGCGCGCTGGAAAAATTATAGGCACCCGCACCGCAGGAGATCAGCACCAGCGCCCGGTACCGGTTACCACGCTTGCCGAGCGGAAAGACCTGATCTTCAACCACACCGAACCGGTCGTCCCTGCATCTGGATTTCTCGGCCAGGGCAACAATATCGGCGATTTCCGGTTCCAGTTCAGCAGCCTTCCACTGGTCGACCAAGACCGTCGGAATTTCGCGTCGCGCAGGCTGGAATGTGCGGCTTCCCTTCGCGACCAGCGCGGTATCGGTGCCGGTGCGTCCCTGTTGCTGGTCCATGAAGCGCAAGGCGGCAGAGGAGCCGGCCAGGGAAATTTGGGAGATAGTTTCACCGGCTGGTCCCTGCAGGACAAGCTGGCTGCCGTTGATGATCGCTTGTGCCACTTTCCTGGCGTCCTCGCCGACGATTTCGATCGGATAGTCACCCTGCACGATCGGGCCGGTATCGACCAGACGACCATCCACCAGCATTCTGTAGCGATCGATATTCTCGGTGTGGACCGCGGCACGAATCCTCAGAATATCGTCGGCGTCAGCGGTCCGGATGATCGAGACCGGACCGTGCAAATCGTCAAACGGAGTGCCCAGCTCTTCCGGTACCAGCGAAACGGTGCGACAAATCCCGCCATTGTCGCAGCCAACGGCCCAGTCCTTGAAGCTTTGAACGTCTCCGGGCTGCGCGGCTGGTGCGGCGGAGGCAGCGGCGAGTGATGCAAGGATTCCGGCGATGAAACTGATAGGGAACATAATTGCAATCTAGCCAGTTTGGCAGACAATCGCTAGTGGCATGTTTAATCATGAAGAATAGCGCGAAAGGCAGAGAATGAAAGCAATCGGCATTATCGGATCGGGGCAAATGGGTGCCGGCATAGCTCAGGTTTCGGCGCAGGCAGGCTATCATGTCTATCTGTCGGATGTCAGCATGGAGATTGCCGAGCGCAGCAAGGCCGGTATCGCCAAGCAGCTGGCGCGGCTGGTGGACAAGGAAAAGATTGACCAGCAGGCCGCCGAAACCGCACTCGGCCGGATTGAACCGATCGTTCAGCTCGATTCCATGGCCAATGCCGATATCATTATCGAAGCGGCGACCGAGCGGGAAGAGGTGAAGCGCCAGATTTTTGCCGCGGCCTCCGAAGTGCTCGGCCATCAGGCAATTCTTGCCAGCAATACGTCCTCGATCTCGATCACCCGGCTGGCGCAGGCGGTCAAGGATCCGTCGCGCTTTGTCGGAGTCCATTTCTTCAATCCGGTGCCGCTTATGGGTCTGGTCGAGGTCATTCGCGGGCTGGCGACCAGCGACCAGACCGCGGCGATGGCGAGCGATTTTGCCAAGGCGGTCGGCAAAACCCCGGTGATGGCAAAGGATTCGCCCTGTTTCGTCGTCAACCGCATCCTGCTGCCGATGCTCAACGAGGCCTTCTTCGTGCTTGGCGAAGGTACGGCGTCAATGGCGGATATCGACCGCGGCGTGCAGCTCGGACTCGGCCACCCGATGGGACCGCTGACGCTTGCCGATCTGATCGGACTGGACACATTGCTGGAAATATTGCGGGTCCTACAAAATGATTTCGGCGATCCCAAATATCGGCCGGCACCAATTCTGTGCAAATATGTCGAGGCCGGCTGGCTGGGCCGCAAGTCCGGCAAGGGATTTTATGATTATTCCGGAGAGACACCGGTTCCAACCATGTAGGTATGAATTTTTCAGGCCGGCTTTGTGCAGAAGACGAGGATGGAGACAAGATAATCGTCGTGCGACAGAATAGGGGCAAAAAAGACAGGGGATGACATATTGTGAGCGATGAAATCAGAGACTTTAGAATTGATATCCCGAAAACCGCACTGGACGATCTCGACATCCGGTTGCGGCATGTCCGCTGGCCCGATCCGGAACCCGTCGATGACTGGTCGCAGGGCATTCCGCTCGATTATGTCAAGACGATCGTCGATCACTGGCGGACCAGCTATGACTGGAAGCGTTGTCAGGATGCGCTCAACCAATATCCCCATCATCTGACCGAGATCGACGGTGTCGATATCCACTTCATGCACATCCGCTCGCCGGAAGCCGGTGCCCGGCCGCTGATCATGACGCACGGCTGGCCGGGATCGATCGTCGAGTTCATGGAGGTGATCGGCCCCCTGACCGATCCGGTGGCGCATGGCGGGGACGCCAAGGATGCGTATCATCTGGTGCTCCCGTCGCTGCCCGGATACGGATTTTCCGGCAAACCGACCACGACCGGATGGGGCATGGAAAAAATTGCCACCGCGTGGAATACGCTGATGACCCGCCTCGGCTATGACCGTTATTTTGCGCAGGGCGGCGATTGGGGCGGGATGGTCACCTCGGTTATCGGCGCACAAAATCTTGGGCATTGCGCGGGCGTTCATGTCAATCTCGTGGTAGTCGGCCCGCCGTCCGAAGAGATTATGGCCAACCCGACACCCGAAGAGCAGGCATCGCTGGCGCATTTCGCAATCTATCAGGAACAAGGCGCTGGCTATGCAGAAATCCAGCGAACCCGGCCGCAGACGCTCGGCTATGGCCTGGCGGATTCTCCGGTCGGGCAGATGGCCTGGATCATGGAGAAATTCCAGGGATGGTCGGAGGATACCAAGGCCCCCGACGATAATTTCGATTGTGATCATCTGCTCGATAATGTGATGATTTACTGGCTCAACAATGCCGGCGCTTCTTCGGCCCGCCTGTACCGCGAAAGCTTTGGCGCGCCCAATGTGGATCCGGTCGACATCCCTTCTGGTTGCAGTATTTTCCCGCACGAGATCATCACCCCCTCGCGCCGATGGGCCGAGCAACGGTTCAAGGACTTGCGCCACTGGGGCGAACCGGATCGCGGCGGGCATTTTGCTGCCATGGAAGTGCCAGACCTGTTTATATCAGAAGTGCGGAGCTGTTTCGGCGCGATGGAGCTGTAGCGGCGCGTGCTTGCCCTGATCACCCGGCGGCTGATGACGGCCATCCCGACGCTGCTGGTGATCATATTGGCATCCTTTTTCCTGATGCGGCTGGCACCCGGCGGTCCTTTTGACGGGGAACGGCCGCTGGACCCGGAAACCCAGGCAGCGCTGCAGCAGGCTTATGGTCTGGATCGACCGCTCTGGGAGCAGGCCTGGCTCTATGTTTTGCGGCTTGTGCAGGGTGATTTCGGTCCCTCCCTGGTCTATCGCGATTTCACCGTATCGGAGCTGATTGCGCAGGGTCTGCCGATTTCTCTCACTCTGGGCGGCCTTGCGATAGTGTTGGCACTGCTAGTCGGTGTGACCGCTGGCCTTTTTGCAGCAGTCCGTGCCGGAAAGGCGGCAGACCAGACGATCATGATGGGGGCAACGGTTGCTACCGCATTGCCGACCTTTGTCACCGGCCCCGCGTTGGCGCTGTTCTTTGGCCTGTGGCTCGGTTTGTTGCCGGTGTCGGGAACCGGAGAAGGCGTTGCATGGCTAATCATGCCGGTGGTGGCGCTGGCTTTGCCGGTATCGGGCGCGATTGCCAAGCTTACCCGCGCCGGACTGGCCAGCGTGCTCAAGCAGGATCATATCCGTACCGCCCGCGCACGCGGACTGTCCGAGACGAAAATCCTGTTCAAGCACGGACTCAGGCCCGCTCTGGTGCCGGTGGCGAGCTATCTCGGTCCAGCAGCAGCCGGTCTATTGACCGGAGCGGTCGTGGTCGAGACCGTGTTCGGATTGCCGGGCCTCGGGCGCTATTTTGTCCAGGGTGCGCTCAACCGCGACTATCCGCTCGTGCTCGGTGTGGTCACGCTCTACGCTGCGCTGATCATCTTGTTCAATCTGTTCGCCGATCTGATCTACGGCTGGCTCGACCCCAGAATGCGGGAGGGGTGAGGCGGTGCTGAAACGGCATTTCCCGATCTTTCTGGTGTTGGCGCTGGTGATGCTGGCGCTGTTGCTGCCGTTCCTGCTCCCGTGGAGCTACGACCAGATCGACTGGGAGGCCGTGCGCGCGCCGGCATTCAGCGGATCGCATATTTTCGGGACTGATGAAATCGGTCGGGACCGCCTGGCGCGGCTGGCCGCCGGTACCCGGATCACGTTGATGGTGGCGATCGCTGCGGCGCTGGTTTCGTTGATCGTCGGCATTGCCTGGGGTGCCACCGCCGGCTGGATCGGCGGCAGGGTCGATGAAGCGATGATGCGGATCGTCGATGGTCTGTACGCACTGCCGTTCATGTTCATCGTTATCCTGTTGATGGTGGTGTTCGGGCGATCGATCCTGCTGGTGTTCGTCGGTATCGGTCTGGTCGAATGGCTGACCATGGCGCGGGTCGTAAGGGGACAGGTGATAGCGTTGAAGCAGCGGCCTTTCATTCTGGCGGCCGAGGCGGCGGGGACACCATCCGTCGCCATTATGTGGCGGCATATCCTGCCCAATATCGCGGGTGTTGCGCTGGCCTATTTGATGCTCACGGTGCCGCAGGTGGTGATGGTCGAGAGCTTTCTCTCCTTTCTCGGCCTTGGGGTGCAGGAGCCGCTGACCTCGCTTGGCATTTTGGTCAAGGAAGGGGCAGACGACATGGACATGACGCCGCTAGGTCTCGCGCTTCCGGGTGGCCTGCTGGTGATGATCCTCGTCTGCCTGACCATCGAAGGCGAGCGACTGCGTGACCGCTTTTCATGAGTCTGTACGAAATCCGGAACATGGCGATCGAAATCGCCGGCGATCGTCTGATCGAAGAGGTAGGTCTGACTGTCGAGGCGGGACAGTGTACCGCTATCATCGGTGCGTCGGGTTCCGGCAAGAGCCTGACCTGCCTGACGCCCTTCGGGCTGACACCCGGCGCGGTTTCCGGCTCGATGCTTCTGGACGGTGTCGACCTGGGCAGCGATGGTTCCGTCCAGATCAGAGATGTGCGCCGCCGGCTTGCCGGCTTCATCTTCCAGCAACCCCTGACGGCGTTGACACCGCATCTGGCCGTGGGTGTCCAGTTGCAGGAAGCAACCATGCAGGCTGGTGCCGCTCGACCGTCGCGCCTGGAGTTGGCCCGCAAGCTGGAGCGCGTCGGCCTGTCCCGGGCCGACGAGCGGCTCGACCAGTTTCCGCACCGGCTGTCCGGCGGCGAACGGCAGCGGGTGATGATCGCGGCGGCCATTGCACACAGTCCGAAACTGCTGGTTGCCGACGAGCCGACCAGCGCCCTGGACGCGTCGCTGCGGTCGGAAATCATGGCCCTGCTCGACGAATTGCGCGCCGAGCAGGGGCTCGGATTGCTGCTGGTGAGCCACGATATTGCTTCGATTGAAGGCCATGCCGATCAGTTGGTGGTGATGGAAAAGGGACGGGTGGTGGAGAGCGGAGCCGCGAGCACAGTGATCGCTGGTCCCGCAGAAGATTATACCAGGCGGCTGATTGCGGCCGCGCCGCGTCTGCAGGACCCGGCCCCGATGCTTTCCCGGCCCGGCGAACCCTTGCTCGAAACCCGTAATCTCGGAGTCTCCTTCGATCGATCCGGCTGGCGACGGGGCAAGATAAAGGCGCTCGCGGATGCCAGCATCATGCTGCACGAGTGCGAATCGCTGGCTATTGTTGGCGGATCCGGTTCCGGGAAATCAACTCTCGGGCGGGCGATTGCCGGTATCGGGCCGGTAACCGAAGGCGAGATTCTGTGGGAGGGCGTCACGCTGCCCGAACGCCGCAAGCGTGATCTGGCCATGCGCCGGCTGATCCAGCCAGTCTTTCAGGATCCGGTTGCCAGTCTAGACCCGCACTGGCAGGTCCGGGACATTGTCAGCGAACCGCTGCACAATCTGAGGCCTGATCTGACACCGGCCGAATGCGCCAGGATGGTGCGCAAGGTCTTGTCCGATGTCGATTTGGCAGAGGATTTTCTGACGCGTGTACCAGCCAGCCTTTCGGGAGGCCAGGCGCAACGGGTGGCGATCGCGCGGGCCATTATCGCATCACCGCGGCTGCTGGTGCTAGACGAGGCGACTTCAGCTCTCGACCCGCTGGTCGGCGCCGAGATTCTGAAGCTGCTCCTTCGGTTGCAGGGTGAAAACGGATTGAGCCTGCTGTTCATCACTCACGACATCGCCGCTGCGCGCAGATTGTGCCATCGGGTTGCCGTGATGGAAGCGGGGCAGATAGTGGAAACCGGAGAGATGCAGGCGGTGATCAACCATCCCCGGCACCCCGCAACACAAAAACTGATCGCAGCCAGCTAAAAAAAGGGCCACCCGGTTATCCGAGTGGCCCCTTTTTCAGCGTCGCTTTTGTGAATTTAGAAGGATACGCCGAGAGTGAAGATAAAGGCAGAGTCGGTGAAGTCCTTCTGTGCCGGAGAATCGTCGGTATCGGTATAGGCCACTCCGAGCGTCAGGTTTTCGGTAATGGCGTAATCGACACCCACGGACCAATCGACATAATTATTGTCGGTGCCCTGCAGCGTGCTGAGGAAGCTGTTGCCATCCGAATAGCCCAGATGCCCATTGATTGTCAGTGGTGTATTGGGAATGCCGGCGCTCAGGTCGGTGTAAAGATAGATATTGTCCTGATTCGCCAAAGCGCTTTGTCCGCTCCACGAATAGGCAGCACCAACAGTGGCTTCAACCGGACCAAGAGTGGCAGAAAGCGAAGCATAAGGTTCGAAGAAATCGGTTGCACCGCCGCCGACACCGCCAGCATCAGGATAGAAATAGTAGAGCAGGCCAACATCTGCCGAAATGCCGGAAGCGAGTTCACCGGACCAGCCGCCGTAAATGTCGATCTCGGTACCGCCGGCAAAGTTGATCGAAGAACCCCAAGTTCCGATATAGAAGCCGCTTTCATGGCCGATGTCGATACCGCCCTGGATGGCGACATCGCCGCCGGATTGAGCGACTCCGCGGAAGCGATAGTCGGTGGTGACAGCCGCGTTACCGGAAATTGTAAAAGCGCTGGCGGATTCTGCTTCTTCATCCTGAGCGAAGGCAGGAGCGGCCGTGGTGGCCAACAAGATAGCCGAAAGGCCGACGAAAGTTGATTTGGCTTTTTTGCCAAGAATAGTTTTACTGGACGTGCGCATGGAAATCCCTTTCTCGTTGATGCGTATCGCCCCTCCTGATTTTGTTATGGCTGTCTTTTTATTGCGTCAGATGCCCCGAACGCGAACAGTCTCTAAACATGCAAGGGAAAGCTGCTCTATTTTATTGCGCTGCACAAGAAAGAACACGACAGCAAAGGTGACATAATTATGTAATGTTGCACATGCGCCACAAAGCCCTATTCGTTCGCTTAAAATTTAGGCGGATTTGTTTTTCGGTGATTAATAATGCATCAATCTGGATTGCGAAGCCACACTCGCCGCAGTGCGATGTCAAAAGATCGGCCTATTTGCCGGGAACCGCTTCTGTTGGATCGCCAGAGGGATTCGAGCCGTCTTCGAGTGTCACGGTCCCACCTTTTGGCAGCGACTTGATATGAACGTCGCGCTGCGGGAAGGGGATTTCGACGCCATGTTCCTTGAACAGGTCCCATACCCGTTTCAGAATGGCTGCCTTGAAATTGCCGACCCCGGATTGCGGGTCCTTGATCCAGCAGCGGATTTCAAAATTGACGCTATTGTCTCCAAATTCCAGCATCCAGACGACCGGCTTGGGATGACTGAGAACGCGGGGTATGTCGACGCAGGCCTGTTTCATCAGATCGATCGCGTGGTCCATATCTGTATTGTATGAGACACCAACCGGGATGCTGATCCGGACATTGGGGTTGGAATAGGACCAGTTTTCCACTTCCCGTGTCATCAGGTCCTCATTCGGAATCAGATGTTCCTTGCCCTCTCGGGTCAGCACCGAGACCGCGCGGACGCCGATCTTGTTGACCCAGCCGAAACTGTCACCGACCGCGATTACATCACCAGGCTTGATCGAGCGGTCCATCAGCAAGATGATTCCGGCGATCAGATTACCGATTGTTTTCTGCATCCCGAAACCGATCGCCAGGCCAAAGGCACCCGAGAAAACCGCGAGAGCGGTCAGATCGATTCCGAGGATATCGAGGCCCAGCACGAAGGCGCCGGCCAGAATGGCAACGGTTGCCAGCTTCTGTCCCAGCACCTTTTGTGCGCCGTCCAGTTCGCTGTTTCCGATAACATAGGTGACCAGTTTCATCAGCACGCGGGCAACCGCAAGCAGGATGACCGCCGTCATCGCCACCGTGACAATCCAGAGCAGAGAGAATCGTCTCGTACCTATGCTGAAGCCGACTTTGTCCATTGCTTCTGTAATCGGTTCGATGCCGCCCACCAGTCCCGATCCGATACTGACGAACAGGGCCAGTCCGATGATCGTACCCAGCCAGTCCGGCATACGCACGCCGCGGATCAGATCATTGGAAAACAGACCAACGGTGATCGCAATGGTAAGCGAAAACACCACCTGCGCGATCAGGTGCCAGGGGTAGAAGGCCAGAAAAATTCCGCACAGGATGAAGGTGGTCGCCCGGCGGGTCATGTCCCGGATGCGCCGTCCGGCCAATTCGCTTTCGTACCCGGCCCGGGCTTCCCAGAGATGGCGCAGCTTGGGACCGATATATTTGCTCAGATACCAGCCGACGGTCAGTGCCAGTACAACCAGCGCTGCCGCGATGGCGCCTTCGACATATTGGACATTGCGCGGTGTGTCGGAAGCCAGAGACTCCAGATTTTTGAACGCGTTATCGATCATGACTGGGCACTGTGGTAATATTCAAAAGCTTTGGCAAGGTCCGCAATCAAATCTTCCGGATCTTCAAGGCCGATGTTGAGCCTAACCAGCGCACCGCTGGCGTTCCACTTGGTCGCTGTCCGGTGTTTCTGCGGATCGACCGGAAGCGCGAGGCTTTCAAAGCCACCCCAGCTATATCCGATGCCGAACAGCGTGAGTGCGTCGATGAAGGCAGCACGGGATTGGTCGTTGGCATCCTTGAGTTGAAAGGAAAACAGTCCGGATGATCCGTTGAAATCCCGTTTCCAGATCTCGTGACCCGGACAATCAGGCATGGCAGGGTGGAGGACGAGCCCCACTTCGGTGCGATCCTTCAGCCAGCGGGCAATTTGCAGCGCGCTGGTTTCATGCTGGCGCAGCCGGACTTCCAGTGTTCGCAGTCCGCGTGCGGCAAGATAGGCATCGTCCGGCGAAACCACCTGGCCCAGTTGCTGGGCGGTGCGCCGGAGCCGGGTCCAGTATTGGTCATGCGTGGTGACGGCGCCCATCATCACGTCGCTATGACCGACGATATATTTGGTGGCGGCGGTAATCGCGATGTCAACGCCATGTGCAAGCGCCGGGAAGAAACGCGACGTGGCCCAGGTATTATCGAGCAGGGTAACGATGCCGGCTGCTTGAGCGGCCTTGCAGATGGCGGGCACGTCCTGCACCTCGAAGGTCAGACTGCCGGGGCTCTCCATCAATATGGCTTTTGTCTCGGGCCGGAACAGGCTGGCAATATCGGACCCGATCAGCGGGTCATAATAGCGAGCCGTGATCCCCATGCGCTTGAGAAAGGCATCGGCGAAGCTGCGGCTGGGGTCGTAACTGCTGTCGGTCAGCAACACTTCGTCGCCGGGTCGCAGTACCGCCAGCAGCGCGCAGGAAATGGCTGCTACGCCCGAAGGGTAAAGCATGGTTCCGGTCGCGCCGGGCTCCATTTCTGTCAGCGCCTCGGCGAGAGACCATTGGGTGGGAGAGCCGCGGCGGCCGTAAAAAAACCGTCCGTCATCATTGGACCTGAGACCGTCGCGGAGATGGGCCACATCGTCGTAAAGGTGTGTACTGCCGCGCCAGACCGGCGGATTGACCACCGCCCCGGTCCATGTTTTCCGGCGACCACCGGTTACGGCCTGCGTCGCCGGCCTTTTTGAACCAGAGTCGTTATCCGCCAATTATAGTTCCAGCGGCGCCAGCATTTTCAGGCGGTTTCTTTCGGCGTATCGGCATCGGCGCCCCATTCCGCCCAGCTGCCATCATAAAGAGCGGTCTTCTCCGCACCAGCAAGCGCTGCGGCAAAGGATACAACCGCTGCGGTCATTCCCGATCCACAAGTGGTCACCAGCGGTTTCGACAAATCCACGCCGGCTTCGTCGAAAATGGCCTTGATTTCATCGCTGCTTTTCCATGTTCCGTCCGCATTGAAAAAGCGGCTGTGCGGAATATTGGTCGAGCCTGGGATATGACCGGAAGCGGTCTCGCCGCGAGGGTCGGGTGTCTCGCCGCTGAACCGGTCGGCAGGCCGGGCGTCGACGACCTGCTCGTCCTTGCTGTGCAGATTGGCGAGCATATCGGCCTTGGTGCGGACATCCTTGTCATCTTTCCAGACCGTGAAATGGCGGTGGCGCAGGGTTTCCTTGCCGGACTCCAGGGGGCGGCCCTCGGCCTTCCACTTGGCGATGCCGCCATCGAGAATGGCAACTTCATGGGCTCCGAATATCGTCAGCATCCACCAGGCGCGGGCGGCGCTCTTCAGCGGGCTGTCATCATAGAGGACCACGCGGCTACCGTCGCCCAGGCCAAGCGACTGCATCCGGCTGGCAAATTTTTCCGCCGGCGGCAGCATGTTTTCCAGCGAATTGCTGGCATCGGTCAGTTCACTCAGGTCCATGAAAACAGCGCCAGGAATATGGCCGGCTTCATATTCGGCGGCCGGATTACGCCCGGCATCGGGCATGAATTTAGTCGCGTCGACGATACGCAGGTCCGACGCACCCAGTTCGTTGGCCAGCCAGTCGGTCGTTACCAGCAATTCCATATAAAGCTCCTCATGCCCGCAATTATTTGCACTGTCGTTCCGCCGTTTAGCGATTCGATTTCCAGCCGTCGAGGCTATAACGCATTCCCCTGCGAATCCACCGCTTATGTGGTTTTTATGCATGGCATGTCGCTGCCAGTCCCCTTGGCCGGCGAAGATATCAGCTCGTGGTGAGCGTTCGGCAGCCCACAGGCGCAAAGCTGCGCGGGCCTAGGTCCAGCCGGAACGGTGCCATTCTGGGGCGAGGCGGCTGATGCTCCCGGCCGACCAGAAAAGATGCGGTCTGTACATGCTTGCCTCCATTCCCGTCGGTGAATTCGACGGCGAATTGTACCATTGGTACAAACAGTGCCTGTGACTGAAATATGATCGGACTGATGCTGGTCAGCGGGATTCGGAATTCGGTCAGGATTGTCGCGTGTTTCCCGCGCGAGAGACACTGCACTTCCTGCATGAGAGAAAGATCAGCCAAAACCGGATTGCGGTTGCCATCTTGTCTGGCCTGATCCATCGCGCCGTTGATCCTGATGTTGGTCAGATCATCGTGGCGAGGGTTGGACAGCGTGAGCTCGAACTTAAGCACCGCGTTGATCAGCGTGGCATTGGCCGAACGCGGCTGGAAGCCGATCGTGATGGTGGGCGCTGCGAGGGGCGGCTCGGGAACTTTCGTGACGGTGGCAGACCGAGCGGTTGTCCTGGCATCCGGCACTTTGGCGAACGGCGGGGCAATCGGCTGTTCAGGGGCAGTTCGCCGCCTTCGCCAAAGCAGGAATCCGCCCAGCAGAGCAAACAGCAGGGCAGCGAATATCCACAAGGCCCAACTGGCTGTTGCATTTTCGGGGATCTTCTCGGCAGGGGACTTGCGAGGCTGCACGTCGGCATCGTTCGGACGGGCAAGCGGTTCCCCGCCCTCGTTTGTCGCCGAATCCGGTTGCGTAGCAGAGGAATCCGCTTCCGTTGGCGATATTTCCGCTGAAGGTTGCGCTGCGGTTGCGGGCTGGCGAGCCGGTTCCCGGCCCGCCCCGCC
>TARA_R100001244_G_scaffold19684_20_pt1 | contig 24121 bp, 17 predicted proteins | sample TARA_R100001244 | Tara Oceans TARA_R100001244 (sample SAMEA2621564) | marine metagenome | biome: marine biome (ENVO:00000447); feature: mesopelagic zone (ENVO:00000213); material: "saline water (ENVO:00002010), including plankton (ENVO:xxxxxxxx)" | depth 790 m
CGCACCCGGTGTTCAACACCCACCACAGCGAAACCGAGATGCTGCGCTACCTCAAGCAGCTGGAGAACAAGGACCTGGCGCTCAACCAGGCGATGATCCCGCTCGGTTCCTGCACCATGAAGCTCAACGCCAGCAGCGAGATGATCCCAATCACCTGGCCCGAGTTCGCCAACCTGCACCCCTTTGCACCGGTCGAGCAGGCGCAGGGTTATGCGCTGATGATCGACGAGCTGGAACGCTGGTTGTGCGCGATCACCGGTTTCGATGCGATCTGCATGCAGCCCAATTCCGGCGCCCAGGGCGAATACGCCGGCTTGCTGGCGATCCGCAAATACCACCAGAGCCGTGGCGACAGCCAGCGCAATATCTGCCTGATTCCGGCCTCGGCGCATGGCACCAACCCGGCCTCGGCGCAGATGGCGAGCATGCGCGTGCAGATCGTCGAGTGCGACGCCGCGGGCAACGTCGACCTCGCCGACCTCAAGCGCAAAGCCAGTGAGGCCGGCGACCAGCTGGCCTGCCTGATGGCCACCTATCCCTCGACCCACGGCGTCTACGAGGAAGGCATTCGCGAGATCTGCGAAGTGATCCACGCCCATGGCGGCCAGGTGTACATGGACGGCGCCAACCTCAACGCCCAGGTCGGCCTGACCCGGCCGGCGGATATTGGCGCGGATGTGTCGCACATGAACCTGCACAAGACCTTCTGCATTCCCCACGGCGGTGGTGGCCCGGGCATGGGCCCGATCGGCGTGCGTGCGCACCTGGCGCCCTTCGTCGCCAATCATCCGGTGATCGAGCTGCATGGCCCGAACCCGGAGAACGGCGCGGTGAGTGCCGCGCCCTGGGGCAGTGCGAGCATCCTGCCGATCAGCTGGATGTACATCGCCATGATGGGCCCGCAGTTGGCAGACGCCACCGAGGTGGCGATCCTCGGCGCCAACTACCTGGCGAACCAGTTGCAGGGGGCTTTTCCGGTGCTCTACAGCGGGCGCAACGGCCGGGTGGCACACGAGTGCATTTTGGATCTGCGACCGCTCAAGGCGCTGACCGGGATCAGTGAGGAGGACGTGGCCAAGCGCCTGATGGATTACGGCTTTCACGCGCCGACCATGTCTTTCCCGGTGCCCGGCACCTTGATGATCGAGCCGACCGAAAGCGAGTCCAAGCACGAGTTGGATCGCTTTATCGAGGCGATGCTGAGCATCCGTGGGGAGATTGGCAAGGTGCAGAACGGCGACTGGCCGGGCGAGGACAATCCGCTCAAGCGCGCGCCGCACACCCTGGCCGATGTGCTCGGCCATTGGGAGCGGCCGTACAGCATCGAGCAGGCGGTGGCCCCAACCGCACACACGCGCGCGCACAAATACTGGCCGGCAGTGAACCGGGTGGACAACGTCTACGGCGACCGCAATCTGTTCTGCGCCTGCGTGCCCTTGGACGACTACCGCGAGTAGAAAAAACCGCCTGCGGGCGGTTTTTGTGCTGTGGCTGCTGGGCAACGCGCCGCCACCCCGTAGGCTGGGTTAGCGGCGTGCTGCCACGCTATTTTTCGAACGCCGCGTTACTCGGCGGCCAGCAGGGCGGTGGCCAGTTGCATATCGCTGGCGTTCAACTGCGGGTTGTCGGCGCGCAGCTGAAGCAGCGCGGCCTCCAGATACGGTCCGCGAATCTCGCCGCCACTGGCGACAAAGCTGCTGGCATCGTCCATGGCCGGCACGATCATCTTCTTATCCTTGAAGGTCAGGTAGGTCGAGGCGGTGGTCGCCCCGGACGAGAGGATGTCGCGCAACGTGGTATCGGCGAATGCCGGCACGGCGGACAGGGACAACGCGACAACGAATAGCGGGGCAAGTCGACGCATGTTGAAGCACTCCGGTTGATGAGTCGTGAAGCTAAGAGTGTCGGCAGGCGATACTGGTTCCGATGAGCCGACCGGCAGCATCAGACGTGGAGCAGGTAGTGCTGGTGCAGACCGTCCAGGTGCAGCTCGGCGCGCAGCTGAAACGCATGGCGTTGGTAGAGCCTGAGGTTGCGTGGCTCGGCAGTTTCCAGCGCAGCAGGTCGGCCGCAGTCTTGCAGGCAGTGGCTCAGCAGGGCGCTGCCGATGCCTTGGCCCTGTTGGCCGGGCGCCACGGCCAGGAATTCGATGCGCGCGCAGTCCGCGCTATCGATGTGTTGGTCAAAGGCCGCGAGCAGCCGGTCAAGCCGGTTCAGGCAGTCTTCGCCGCAGTGTCGGCTGATGGCTTGAGCGATCCAGGCCAGGTTGTCCGCGTGGGGCTGCTCGCCACCGCGGCTGTAATGGCACAGGCCGAGCAACTGCTGGTCGCGCCAGGCCGCGACAGTCGGCAAACCGCTGGTGCGATGAAAGCGTTGGTAGATCGCCAGGTAGTCGCGGCGCCGTTGGGCGAAGCCAGGGCGCTCGGCGAACAGGTACCAGCGCAGTGTCGGGTCCGCGGCGAAGGCCCGATCGAGCAGGTCGAGCGCGGCGCTGTCCTGCGCCGCCGGCAGCGGCGCAAGGTGCAGCGTGTTCACGCGCAGGCTTCGACTTTCAGCAGCACGCCGTCCTGGCCGATGACTTGGACGCGGCTGCCCGCCGGCAGGTCGGGGCCGATCACCAGCCACAGCGAATCGCCGACCTTGATCTTGCCGCGACCGCTGACAATCGCTTCATGCAGGGCGAACTGGCGCCCGAGGAGTTCGCTGCCGCGGCGGTTCAGTCCGGGTTGGTCGGACGGTTTGGCCGCGGTGCGTTGGCGGCGCCACCAGAACACGGCCGTCAACACCGAGAGCACGCCGAACAGGATGAACTGCACGGTCCACGGCAGCTCCGGCAGCAGGTAGGTGAGCACGCCGACACTGGCCGCCGCCACGCCGATCCACAGCAGGTAGCCGCCGGCACCGAATACTTCGAGGATCAGCAGCAGCGTACCGACGGCCAGCCAGTTCCAGAATGACAGGTGTTGCAAGGTGTCCCACATCGCTTAACCCTTTTGCTTGCCTGCGTTCGAGGCGGTCCCACCTGAGGCGGTCCCCCCAAAGGTGGCTTTGACGATTTCGCCGATACCGCCGACTGCGCCAATCACCTGGCTGGCCTCCAGCGGCATGAGAATCACCTTGCTGTTGTTGGCGCTGGCCAACTGGCCAAGGGCTTCGATGTACTTTTGCGCGACGAAGTAGTTGACCGCCTGCACGTTGCCGCTGGCAATGGCGTCGGAGACCATGCGCGTGGCTTCCGCTTCGGCCTGGGCCGCGCGTTCGCGGGCTTCAGCTTCGAGGAAGGCGGCCTGGCGCTGGCCTTCGGCCTTGAGGATGTCGCCCTGCTTCTGCCCTTCGGCGGTGAGGATGGCGGCGGCGCGCAGGCCTTCGGCTTCGAGGATTTGCGCGCGCTTGATGCGTTCGGCCTTCATCTGCCCGGACATGGCGGCCATCAGGTCAGCCGGCGGGCTGATGTCCTTGATCTCGATACGGGTGATCTTGATGCCCCAGGGCGCGGTGGCTTCATCGACGGTCTTGAGCAGGCGCTCGTTGATCGCGTCGCGCTGGCCGAGCATGGCGTCCAGCTCCATGGAGCCGAGCACGGTACGGATATTGGTCATCACCAGGTTGCGGATCGCATGCTCGAGGTTGTTCACCTCGTAGGCCGCCTGGGCGGAATTGATGATCTGGAAGAAGCAGATCGCATCGATCTGCACGGTGGCGTTGTCGGCGGTAATCACTTCCTGCGGCGGAATATCCAGCACGCTTTCCATGACATTCAGCTTGCGGCCGATGCGGTCCATCACCGGGACGATGATGTTGAGGCCCGGCTTGAGGGTGTTGGTGTAGCGGCCGAAGCGTTCCACCGTCCACTCGAAGCCTTGCGGCACCACCTTGAAGCCCATGAAGACCACGGCCACGGCGAGGCCGACAAAGAGAAAGATAACGCTGCCGATTTCCATAAAAACTCCATTTCCATTGGGTTGTAAGGTGGGCAGGATAACGCCGTGGCCACCGTGACGATCACGCGGACAAACCGTGGTTCGGTCGGTATGCCCTGGATTTACTTTTGTTCGCTTTGCGGGGTGACGCGCAGAACCTCCTCAATGGTAGTCAGTCCGGCGGCAACTTTCTGTGCGCCAGACAGCCTTAGGCTGCGCATACCGTCTTTGAAGGCATGCCGGCGCAGGGCGACCAGGTCGGTGTCGGCGCTGATCAGCGGTTTGATCGCGTCGTTGAGTTGCATGATTTCGTAGACCCCGGCGCGGCCCCGGTAACCGGTGTCGCGACATTCCAGGCAGCCCACGGCTTTGTGTGCACCGCTCGGTAACGGGGCGTTCCAGGGTTTGGTCAGGCTCTGCCAGTCATCTTCGTTGAGATCGTGCGGCGTTTTGCAATGTGGGCATAGGGTGCGCACCAGACGCTGAGCCATGACGCCGAGCAGGGTGGCCTTGAGCAGGTAGTGCGGCACGCCCAGTTCGAGCAGGCGGGTGATCGCGCTGGGCGCGTCGTTGGTGTGCAGGGTGGAGAGCACCAGGTGCCCGGTGAGCGCCGCCTGGATCGCCATCTCGGCGGTTTCCAGGTCGCGGATCTCGCCGACCATGATGATGTCCGGGTCCTGACGCATCAGCGCGCGCACGCCGCTGGCGAAGGTTAGGTCGATATTGCTCTGCACCTGCATCTGGTTGAAGGCGCCTTCGATCATCTCGATCGGGTCTTCGATGGTGCAGACGTTGACTTCCGCGGTCGCCAGCTGCTTGAGCGTGGTGTACAGCGTGGTGGTCTTGCCCGAACCGGTGGGGCCGGTGACCAGGATGATGCCGTTGGGCTGGCCGGTCATGTCGGCCCAGCGCTTCAGGTCGTCCGGCGAGAAGCCCAGCTGATCGAAGCTTTTCAGCAGCACTTCCGGGTCGAAAATCCGCATCACCATCTTTTCGCCAAAGGCGGTCGGCAGCGTCGACAGGCGCAGTTCGACTTCGCCGCCGTCCGGGGTCTTGGTCTTGACCCGGCCGTCCTGCGGTTTACGTTTTTCCGCGACGTTCATCCGCCCCAGGCTCTTCAGGCGGCTGACGATGGCCATGGTCACCTGCGGCGGGAATTGATAGACGGTGTGCAGCACGCCGTCGATGCGAAAGCGCACGCTGCCCTGTTCGCGACGCGGTTCGATATGGATATCGCTGGCGCGCTGCTGGAAGGCGTACTGGAACAGCCAGTCGACGATATTGACGATGTGCGCGTCGTTGGCATCCGGTTCCTGATCCTGGGCGCCGAGGTTGAGCAGTTGCTCGAAGTTGCCGACGCCGCTGATCTTCGCGTCGCCGGCGCTGGCGCCGATCACCGATTTGGCCAGGCGGTAGAACTCCACGGTAAACCGCTGGATATCCGCCGGGTTGGCCACCACGCGTTTGATCGGGCGCTTGAGCACATGCGTCAGGTTGGCTTCCCAACTGTGCACCAACGGTTGTGCGCTGGCGATGGTCACCGCATCCGGCGCCACCGCCACGGCGAGAATCTTGTGGCGTTGGGCGAAGGCGTAGGACATCAGCGGGGTGACGGCGGCCACGTCGATTTTCAGCGGGTCGATGCGCAGGTAGGGCTGCTTGGCCAGCTCCGCCAGCCACACGGTGAGGCTTTCCAAGTCGAACTTCTTGCCCGCACGGCCGCGATCATCCAGTTGCTGGGCGGCGAGAAACTCCAGGGGATGCTGTTGCGGGTTGGCTGCGCTGCGGCGAATCGCCAGACATTGCTCGGCACTGTCCTGATCGACCCGACCCTGGGCGACCAGCTCGCGCAGCAGGTCGTTGAGGTCCAGTGGACGATCCGTGGTGGGCGAGGCTAATGCGGACATGGGACTCCCTAAGGTCGTGGCTACCGGCTGCACGCCTCAACCGGTAGGAGCCAGGACTAGGCGTCCCCCTGGCTCCTACGAAAAGCGCTGTAGCGATAGACGGGTTCGCTTGCAGCTTAACGCGTTAGCGCTCTCCAGGCCTTGAGCGATGCCACAGTATGGGCCTGAGCTTGCCGCGCAGCCAATGACTCGGGGTCGATGGCGCGGTTGGCCAGCTCGCTGAGCTTGCTCAGCTCGCCGTATAGCCGGTCGACTTCCGCCACGTCCAGCACGCCACGGGCCAGGCGCAGCCAGACCAGCAGACGCTCGATGCGCGGCAGCTGTTCGGCGAGGTCTTCCGGCTGTTGCTGGTAGCGGATCAGTTGCAGGGTGCGGCCCTCTTCGCCGAGCAGTGTCGGCAACCAGTTGCCGAGTACCGCAGCGCCTTGGCGATTGCCGCGGTTGTTGCGGGCTACGGTCCAGCCGCGGGCCAGCAGCCAGCGTGAGGTGTTCAGCGAGAATTGGCCCCAGCGTGTGTCGGCCAGTTCGGCGGCGAATTGCGCGGGCGCCAGCTTGCGCGCCGCCTCGTCTTGCTGCCCGGCGTGCACACGCGGGCGCCAATCGTGCAGCAGGGCGTCGAGGCCCTGGCGCAGTTCGCTGCTGCTGGCGCGCGGGGCGGCCTGGCCGAGGCTGCTGAGCAGCGCGCGCAGGTCGATCAGTTGCTCCAGCCAGTCGTTGAGTAAGCGCCAGTGACCATTGAAGCGGTATTGCTCGGCCAGACGTTGGCTGCTGCCGAGCAAGTGCCAGGCCAGCGCCGCGACGCTGTCGTCCAGGCTGGTCTCGGTGTGCAATTCGGGGGCGGGCAGGCTGAGGGCGTAACTGTTGGCATCGAACAGGCGGTAGCCGCGTTCGGCCTTGCTGATGTCGCAGGGCATCAGCGCCAGGTCGGCAGCCAGTTCGCTGGCCAGCTCCAGCAGCGCTTCGGGTTCGCCTTGGCGCAGCTCCAGCTCCAGTTCGCAGATTTCTTCTTCCTGGTCGCCGGCGAGCACCTTGCCGAGGTCCAGCGCGGCTTCGATCACCACCTTGCTCTTGCCGCGACCCCAGGCGATCTCGGCGCGCTGGCGGACGAAGTCGGTGGTGAAGATCGGTTTCAGTTGCTTCTTGTCCAACTCGGCCAGCGCCGCCGGCCAGCAACTGTCGTCGAGTTTCTTCAGGTCCAGCTTGGCTTTATCCAGAAACCAGTCCCACTCATTGCGTTCGGACAGGCCGGCGACACTGTGCCCGCGAGTCTTCAGGGTCTGGATGAACTGATCGGCGTCGCGGCGCAGGCGCAGGGCGACTTTGGCCTGGGCCAGGTCGCGCTGCGGCGTGTCGAAATACTGGTTGAACAGCTCGCGCTGCTCCCAGCCGCTCTTGTTGCGCTTTTTCAGCAACGGGTGCTCGCGCAGGGCGGCCAGGGTGTCGCGGCTAACGCGCAGTTTGATTTCGGTTTCTTTGACCATAATGGTGAGCTTAAGCGCCTACTATGAATTTGTGACAGACCGATGACACGTGCTGGCGAGCATAGGAAGCGATCCGTATACTTGCCGCCTTCTTAAAACCGGGGTTCACCCTATGCCAGTCAATCCATTTGCCAGCCTGTTTGGCCGCTCGCCCATCGGGCCGATGCAGCAGCACTTCGCCAAAGCCCATGAGTGCGCGGCGAATCTGGTGCCTTTTTTCGAAGCCGTAATGGCCGAGGACTGGGCCAAGGTGGAGCAGGTTCAGCAAGACATGGCGCGGCTTGAGGGCGAAGCCGACAAGCTCAAGAAAAGTGTGCGCCTGCACCTGCCCAAGAGCCTGTTCCTGCCGGTGCCGCGCTCGGATCTGCTTGAGCTGCTGAGTGTACAGGACAAAGTTGCCAACCGCGCCAAGGACATCGCCGGCCTCATGCTCGGCCGCGAAATGGCCATCCCGCAGGCTCTGCAGCCGCTGATGCGGGCCTTTGTGCAGCGCACCGTGGATGCCAGCGCCCAGGCGCTGAAAGCCATGAACGAACTGGATGAGCTGCTGGAAACCGGCTTTGGTGGCCGTGAAGCGGCGCTGGTCGAATCCATGGTCATGGAGCTCGAACAAATCGAACGCGACACCGACAAGATGCAGATCGAAGTCCGTCGTGCGCTGTTCAAACTGGAAAAGGACCTTCCCGCTGTCGATGTGATGTTCCTCTACAAGATCATCGAATGGATCGGCGACGTAGCCGATCGTGCCGAACGTGTCGGTAACCGACTGGAACAACTGCTGGCGCGCTAAGCGCCAGTGTCCTTTCTGGAATCTACGGATTAATTATTTATGTCTCTAATCGCGGACTACGGCCTCGTATTGCTGCTGCTTGCCTGTCTCTTCGGCTTTTTCATGGCCTGGGGTGTGGGCGCCAACGATGTGGCCAACGCCATGGGCACGTCGGTGGGCTCCAAAGCCCTGACCATCAAGCAGGCGATCATGATCGCCATGGTCTTCGAGTTTGCTGGGGCCTATCTGGCCGGCGGCGAAGTCACCGAAACCATCAAGAATGGCATCGTCGACGCCACGATGATCACGCCCGACCTGATGGTGCTGGGCATGATGTCGGCGCTGTTGGCGGCCGGCACCTGGCTGTTGATCGCCACCAGCCGTGGCTGGCCGGTATCCACCACGCACTCGATTGTCGGCGCGGTGATTGGTTTTGCCGCCGTGGGCGTGTCGATGGAAGCGGTGCAGTGGTCTGCCGTCGGCCCGATCGTCGCCAGCTGGGTGGTGACTCCGGTGCTCTCGGGCCTGGTTGCCTTCGGCCTGTTTATGAGCGTGCAGAAGCTGATCATCAACACCGATAACCCGTTCCTCAATGCCAAGCGCTTTGTGCCGCTGTATATGTTTGCCACCGGTTTTATGGTGGCGATCATGACCCTGACCAAGGGGCTCAAGCATATTGGCTTGGATCTCAACGGCAATCAGAGCCTGCTGCTGGCCGCCGGCGTTGGTGCGCTGGTGATGTTGTTGGGTATTGCGCTGCTTAGCCGCATCACGATCGATGAAGAAGCCGACAAGGAATTCCACTACGCCAGCGTGGAGAAGGTCTTCGCCGTGCTGATGGTATTTACCGCCTGTGCGATGGCGTTCGCCCACGGTGCCAACGATGTGGCCAACGCCGTCGGTCCGCTGGCGGCCATCGTCGGGGTGATCCAGTCCGGCGGCGACCTGAGCATTGGCGCCAAATCTGCAGTGCCTGGCTGGGTGCTACTTCTGGGGGCCGTGGGTATCGTCATCGGCTTGGCCACTTATGGTTACAAGGTGATCGCCACCATCGGTAAGGAAATCACCGAGCTGACCCCGAGCCGTGGTTTCGCCGCCGAGCTGGCCACCGCCTCCACCGTGGTCGGCGCCTCGGCCATCGGCCTGCCGGTGTCCACCACCCACACCCTGGTCGGCGCGGTCCTGGGTATCGGCATCGCCCGCGGCATCGGTGCGCTGAACCTGGGCGTGATCGGTTCGATTTTCATGTCCTGGATCATCACCCTGCCAGCGGGTGCAGGCCTGTCGATCATCTTCTTCTTTATCCTGCGAGGCATCTTCCTCTAAGAACCTCTCTACGATCTGCTGCGCCTCGGCCCTGCAAGAGCGTAAACAGATTCTAAGAAAGTCCTTCACGGTTTTATCTCTGCCGGCGATGCCCCTATGATGGGCCTCGCTTGCGGAGATGACCGATGCCCCTGCCTTCCTTCAAAGATCAATTCGCCGCGCTGATCGCCGCGCCTTCGGTGAGTTGCACCCAGGCGCACTGGGATCAGTCCAATGGTCCGGTGATCGAGTTGCTGTCGAGTTGGCTCGGCGACCTTGGCTTCGCCTGCGAGGTGCAGGAAGTCACGCCGGGCAAATTCAACCTGCTCGCCAGTTACGGCAGCGGCCCCGGCGGCCTGGTGCTGGCCGGGCACAGCGATACCGTGCCGTTCGACGCCGCGTTGTGGCAGACCGACCCTCTGAAGCTCACGGAAGTCGACGGCCGTTGGGTGGGCCTTGGCAGTTGCGACATGAAGGGCTTTTTCGCCCTGGTCATCGACGCTGTGCAGCCCTTGCTGAGTCAGCGCTTTCAGCAGCCACTGCTGATTCTCGCCACCTGTGACGAGGAAAGCTCGATGGCCGGCGCCCGCGCCCTGGCCGACGCTGGCCGCCCGCTGGGACGCGCCGCGGTGATCGGCGAGCCGACCGGGCTCAAGCCGATCCGCCTGCACAAGGGCGTGATGATGGAGCGCATCGACATCCTCGGGCGGAGCGGGCACTCCTCCGATCCGCGCTTCGGCCACAGCGCGCTGGAAGCCATGCAGGACGTGATGCTCGAACTGCGCGGCCTGCGCGCGCAATGGCAGCGCGAGTACCACAACCCGCAGTTCAGTGTGCCGCAACCGACCCTGAACTTTGGCTGTATCCATGGCGGCGACAACCCCAACCGCATCTGCGGGCAGTGCTCGCTGGAGTTCGACCTGCGGCCATTGCCCGGCATGGCCCCGGAGATGCTCCGCGCGGCGATCCGCCAGAAGCTGCAGCCGCTGGCCGAGCAGCATCAGGTGACGATCGATTTCGCGCCGTTGTTTCCCTGTGTGCCGCCGTTCGAGCAAGCCGCCGATGCCGAACTGGTGCGTGTCGCGGAGCGCTTGACCGGGCACAGTGCCGCTGCGGTGGCATTCGGCACCGAAGCGCCTTATCTTCAGCAGCTTGGCTGCGAGACCCTGGTGCTGGGGCCCGGCGATATTGATTGCGCCCATCAGCCCGGCGAGTACCTGGATATGTCACGCCTTGAGCCGACGGTGCGTCTATTGCGTGAATTGATTCAGCATTATTGTTTGGGCCCGGCCCCATGAACTGGTGTGCGGCCTTTGCCCTCTGGAGGAGAACACGCGTGATGTTGCCCCAACTGCGACGATAAAGCGGGTGCCGATGACTGCTTCGTCCCGCGCCTTGCGGCGCTTTATTCATGCGTTCCGACTCACAGGTTCTCTGCGCCATGCACGACTACGTTAACTGGCTGCGCCACGCTTCGCCCTATATCAATGCCCACCGCGACTGCACCTTCGTGGTGATGCTGCCGGGCGAGGGCGTCGCCCATCCGAATTTCGGCAATATCGTCCACGACCTGGTGCTGTTGCACAGCCTCGGCGTGCGCCTGGTGCTGGTGCACGGCTCGCGTCCGCAAATCGAAGCGCGCCTGAGCGCCCGTGGCCTGACCCCGCACTTCCACCGCGACCTGCGCGTCACCGATGGGCCGACCCTGGAGTGCGTGATCGACGCGGTCGGGCAACTGCGTATCGCCATCGAAGCGCGCCTGTCGATGGACATGGCGGCCTCGCCGATGCAGGGCGCGCGCTTGCGCGTGGCCGGTGGCAACTTCGTCACCGCGCGGCCCATCGGCGTGGTCGAGGGCATCGATTATCACCACACCGGCGAAGTGCGCCGGGTCGACCGCAAAGGTATCGGCCGTCTGCTCGACGAGCGCAGCATCGTGCTGCTCTCGCCGTTGGGTTACTCGCCGACCGGGGAAATCTTCAACCTGGCCTGCGAGGACGTCGCCACCCGCGCGGCCATCGATCTGGGTGCCGACAAGCTGCTGCTGTTCAGCGCCGAACGCGGCCTGCTCGACGAGCAGGGCAAGCTGGTGCGCGAACTGCGCCCGCAACAGGTGCCGGCGTACCTGGCACGGCTCGGCAACAACTACCAGGCGGAATTGCTCGACGCCGCCGCGCAGGCCTGCCGCGACGGGGTCAAGCGCGCGCACCTGGTCAGTTATGCGGAAGACGGCGCCCTGCTGACCGAACTGTTCACCCGCGATGGCGGTGGCACCCTGGTCGACCAGGAGCAGTTCGAATCCTTGCGCGAGGCGAATATCGAGGATGTCGGTGGCTTGATCGAGCTGATCAGCCCGCTCGAAGAACAAGGCATTCTGGTGCGCCGCTCGCGCGAGGTATTGGAGCGGGAGATCGGTCAGTTCAGCATCGTCGAGCGCGACGGCCTGATCATCGCCTGCGCGGCGCTGTACCAGATCGCCGACTCGGACAGCGGCGAGCTGGCGTGCCTGGCGGTCAACCCGGCTTACCGCCATGGCGGGCGTGGCGACGAGTTGCTCGAACGCATCGAAGAACGCGCGCGGGCTCAGGGCCTGAAGACCTTGTTCGTGCTCACCACGCGCACCGCCCACTGGTTTCGCGAGCGCGGCTTCGTACCCAGCAGCGTTGAGCGCATGCCGGCGGCACGGGCTTCGCTGTACAACTATCAGCGTAACTCGCAGGTGTTCGAGAAGACGTTGTAGGGCCGGACCAGGGCCCTACCCGCGAAAGTCCGCTCGGGGCTTTCGCGGCCGCGCCTAGACACGTCTGGCGATGGTTCAGGCGCTTTTCTGCTGCCGCAGCATCTGCTCGTGGCCATCGTCCCAGCCCGCTTCCCAGGCGGCCGCGATGACCTCGGCAGGGTGTCCCTGGGGCGTGTTGGCTTGGCCGGTGAGGCCGGCCATGTAGCCTTGCTGGTAGGCCTTGTTCAGGCTTTCCAGGCTCCAGTGGCGGTCATCGTCATCGGGGTGGGCGTCGGACGCCATCGGCGTTGGCTCGTGTTGATCTCACCCTGCCTATGCTAGCCGTGCTGCGCGCCCGCGCTTGAGCCGCTGGTCCCGGCTTTTGCCCCGCTGGTTTTTTTTGTGACGGATTCGTCTATTTATCCGCCAGCACGTGCGACCTGTTAAACCGCGAGGGCCAGGATGCTCGCCTGGTAGGCGGCGGCAAAGCTGTCGAAGTCACCCTCTTGCTGAGCTTCCAGCTCGACTTGCTCGCGCAGCGATTGCGCCGCAGCCTGCTCGAAGGCGGCCTGCTGTTCGGCGCTCAGCGGTTGGCTGCGGAAGTACTCGGCATGTTGCTGGCTTTGATGCAGGGCGAACTGGGTAAAGCTTTCACCTTGCTGCAAGCGCGCGAGCACCTGGGCCGAAGGCGTCAGGCTGGCGTCGTCGACCTTGGCGCGCTGGGCCTGCAAGGCCAGGCTATGCGCATCGCCGCCATGGCTGTGATCGAGCAGGGTCGCGAGCTGCTGGATGCCGTCGAGCAGTTCGTGCGCCCAGGCTTGCAGTTCCAGCGGTTTGCCGTGGCGTTGCAAATGCAGGCCAGGGCGACGACCTTCCTTGACCACCTTGAGGAAGTTGTCGGTGCAGGCATGGCATTCGCCACTTTCCAGCGCGGGGCTGTCCTGCAGGGCGCAGAACAGCAGGAAGGCATCGAGGAAGCGCGCTTCGGGCAGATCGATGCCCAGCGGCAGGAAGGGGTTGATGTCCAGGCAGCGCACTTCGACGTACTGCACGCCGCGCGCCATCAGCGCCTGAATCGGCCGCTCGCCGCTGTAGGTCACGCGTTTCGGGCGGATATTCGAGTAGTACTCGTTCTCGATTTGCAGGATGTTGCTGTTCAGTTGCAACCACTCGCCGTCTTTCTGCGTGCCGATCTCGACATACGGCGGGTAGGGCGTGGCGACCGCCTGGCGCAGGCTATCGGTATAGCTGGCGAGGTCGTTGTAGCACGGCGTCAGGCCGGCTTGCGCGCTGCTCTGGTAACCCAGGTCGCTCATGCGCAGGCTGGTGGCGTAGGGCAGGTACAGGGTGTCGGCATCGAGTTGCTGCAAGTGGTGCGGCCGACCACGCAGAAAGCCGGCGTGCAGCGCCGGCGAGGCGCCGAACAGGTACATCAGCAGCCAGCTGTAGCGGCGGAAGTTGCGAATCAGCGCGATATAGCGGGCCGACTGGAAGTCCCGCGCGCTCTGGTTGTCGCCCTCGGCCTGCTGCAACAGCGCCCAGAGGCTGTCCGGCAGGGAGAAGTTGTAGTGAATACCGGCAATGCACTGCATGGTCTTGCCGTAGCGCAGCGCCAGGCCTTTGCGGTAGACGTACTTGAGCTGGCCGATGTGCGAGTCGCCGTAACGGGCGATCGGAATCAGCTCTTCTTCCGGCAATGCACAGGGCATCGACGGGCTCCATAGGTACTCGCCGTCGAGCTTGCTGTAGGCGAAACGGTGGATCTGTTCGAGGTCCGCCAGGGTCGCCGCCGGGTCGGCTTCGGCCGGGGTGATGAACTCCAGCAGCGACTCGGAATAGTCGGTGGTGATCTGCGGATGGGTCAGCGCCGCGCCGAGTGCTGCCGGGTGCGGGGTCAACGCCAGCTGGCCGTCGCTGTCGACGCGCAGGCATTCGCGCTCGATGCCGTGCAAGCACTGGGAAAGCAGGGAGAGGTTGGCGCGCTCGCCCAGCAGGGCCAGGCGGCGGGAGAACAGGTCGCTCAAGATTGCATTCCTTCACGCATCGGTCGCCCCAATATGGGGGTGGACTGAGCGGTCTACAAGGGGGGTGGATAACGGACGTGGTCGTCTGCTCGAACGTCCGTTATACCTCAGCTTGCAACGCCCCGGTTATACGCAGGCGAAGGTGGCTTGTGCCTTGGCGACCAGCTTCTCGCCCTGGTGCACTTCGGCCTCGATGACCTGGGTGCGGCGGCCGCTGTGGACCATCCAGGCGCGGCAGAGCAAGTCGCCGGTGCTGACGCTACGAATGTAGTTGATCTTGCATTCGAGGGTGACGCTGCTCGGCGTGCCGTCGGTCAGGCTGTGGCTGGCCTGGCCCATGGCGGTGTCGATCAGCGAGAACAGCGCGCCGCCGTGCAGCTTGCCATGCAGGTTGCGCAGGCCGTCGTGCATGCTCAGTTTGAGCAGCGCCTCGCCGCCTTCGGCCTTGACGATTTCCAGGCCCAGCAGGCGCCCGAAGGCGCTGCTCTTGCCGATTTCCTCCACGGGCTCGCTCACGGGTTATTTCCTCAGCTGCTTGGCGTTGGCGAACAGCGAGGCCATGCCGGCCGTGCTCGGCGCCGGTTTGTCCTGGCTGGAGTGCCGCTCGCTGCGCGGCGTGTTGCCCTGAGCGTTGCCGCCGCGCGATTGCCCGCCCCGCGGGCCTTCGACCTTCTCGCCCGGGGTGTCACCCATGCGCATGGACAGGGCGATGCGGTTACGCGGAATGTCCACCTCCATCACCTTGACCTTGACCACGTCGCCGGCCTTGACCGCCTCGTGCGGATCCTTGATGAACTTCTCCGACAGCGCCGAGATATGCACCAGACCATCCTGGTGCACGCCGATGTCGACGAAGGCGCCGAAGTTGGTGACGTTGGTCACCACGCCTTCGAGCATCATCCCCAACTTGAGGTCTTTCAGAGTCTCGACGCCTTCCTGGAACTCGGCGGTCTTGAACTCCGGGCGCGGATCGCGGCCGGGTTTTTCCAGCTCGCTCAAGATGTCGCCGATGGTGACCAGGCCGAATTTATCGTCGGTGAACTGCTTGGGGTCGAGACGCTTGAGAAAGCCCGAGTCGCCGATCAGCGAGCGGATGTCGCGGCCGGTGTCCAAGGCAATGCGCTGCACCAGCGGGTAGGTTTCCGGGTGCACCGCCGAGGCGTCCAGCGGGTTGTCGCCGTTCATCACGCGCAGGAAGCCGGCGGCCTGTTCGAAGGTTTTCTCGCCGAGGCGCGAGACCTTTTTCAGCGCCTCGCGGGTCTTGAACGCGCCGTTGGCATCGCGGTGCGCGACGATGTTCTGCGCCAGGGTCGCGTTCAGCCCGGAGATGCGTGCCAGCAGCGCGGCGGAGGCGGTATTCACATCGACGCCGACGGCGTTTACGCAGTCTTCCACTACCGCGTCCAGGCTGCGCGCCAGCTTGAGCTGCGACACATCGTGCTGGTACTGGCCGACGCCGATGGATTTCGGGTCGATCTTCACCAGCTCGGCCAGCGGGTCTTGCAGGCGGCGGGCGATGGACACCGCGCCACGCAGCGACACGTCCATCTCGGGGAATTCCTTGGCGGCCAGCTCCGAGGCCGAATACACCGAAGCACCGGCCTCACTCACCATGACCTTGGTCAGCGTCAGGCCCGGCAGCTGCTTGATCAGGTCGGCCGCCAGCTTGTCGGTCTCGCGGCTGGCGGTGCCGTTGCCGATGGAGATCAGGTCCACAGAATGTTTGGCGCACAGCTTGGCGAGGATCGCCAGGGTGCCGTCCCAGTCGTTGCGCGGCGCATGCGGGTAAACCGTGGAGGTTTCCAGCACCTTGCCGGTGGCATCGACCACCGCCACCTTGCAGCCGGTGCGCAGGCCCGGGTCGAGCGCCAGGGTCGCGCGTGGGCCGGCCGGAGCGGCCAGCAGCAGGTCGTGCAGGTTACGCGCGAAGACGTTGATCGCCTCGTCCTCGGCCGCTTCACGCAGCTCGCCGAACAGGTCGGTTTCCAGGTGGGTGTAGAGCTTGACCTTCCAGGTCCAGCGCACCACTTCACCCAGCCACTTGTCGGCGGCGCGGCCACGGGCGCTGATGCCGAAGCGTTCGCCAATCATCACTTCGCCAGGGTGCATGGTGCCGGGAAGCTCGTCGCCGACCTTCAGGCTGGCGCTGAGAATGCCCTCGTTACGGCCGCGGAAAATCGCCAGGGCGCGGTGCGACGGAGCGTTTTTCAGCTTCTCGTCGTGCTCGAAGTAGTCGCGGAACTTGGCGCCTTGCTCTTCTTTACCGGCGATTACCCGGGCGCTGAGGGTGGCGTTGTCCTTGAGGAAGCTGCGCAGGTTGCTGAGCAGCGTGGCGTCTTCGGCGAAGCGCTCCATGAGGATGTATTTGGCGCCTTCGAGCACGGCTTTGACATCGGCGAAGCCCTTCTCGGCATCGATAAAGCGCGTGGCTTGTGTTTCTGGATCAAGGGTCGGGTCACCAAACAGCGCGTCGGCCAGTTCGCCGAGGCCGGCTTCCAGGGCGATCTGGCCCTTGGTGCGGCGCTTTTGCTTGTACGGCAGGTACAAATCTTCGAGGCGGGTCTTGGTATCGGCCAGGTTGATCTCGCGGGTCAGCTCCGCGGTCAGCTTGCCTTGTTCTTCGATGCTGGCGAGGATGCTGACACGGCGCTCGTCCAGCTCACGCAGGTAACGCAGGCGCTCTTCGAGGTTGCGCAGTTGCGTGTCGTCCAGGCTGCCGGTGACTTCTTTGCGGTAACGGGCGATGAACGGCACGGTGGAGCCTTCGTCAAGCAGCGCCACGGCGGCAGCGACCTGTTGCGGGCGCACGCCCAGTTCTTCGGCGATGCGGTTGTTGATGCTGAGCATAGAAAGCTACCCACCTTGAAACGAAAAACCGGCCACGCAGACCGCGGGCCAGATTGACGGGCATGCCGCGTAGGGCACGCCGACGAATGAACGCCAGCGCGGTCGTCCGCCACCCTCGTCCGGCGCTACGCGTGAGGGCGCAGGCGATAAGGATGGCAACGGCCACGCTGAGAAAGCGGCGCATTATAAACACCGCTCAGGAGTGAGCTGGAAACCGTTCGGGGAAAAATCTGCTAACAATGGGTAGCACGCTGGCTCAGGCGCCTGGGCCATAATGCCGGCGTTGGAAGCTGTTGGCGCCCGCTGGGCGTCACAGATTTTCGGTCAAGGAGCCCCTATGAGCAGCACTGCACTTCCGGTTGAAGGCGAGAAAATTCTGATTGTCGACGACGATGCCCGTCTGCGGCGTTTGCTCGAGCGCTTCTTCGACGAGCAAGGCTACCGCGTGCGCGCGGTGGAAAACGTCGAACAGATGGATCGCCTGTTGTCGCGCGAGCTGTTCAACCTGGTGGTCCTCGACCTGATGCTGCCGGGCGAGGATGGTCTGTCGGCCTGCCGCCGCCTGCGCGCGGCGAACAACCAGGTGCCGATCATCATGCTCACCGCCAAGGGCGATGAGGCCAGCCGTATCCAGGGCCTGGAACTGGGCGCCGACGATTACCTGGCCAAGCCATTTAACCCGCGCGAATTGCTGGCGCGAATCAAGGCCGTGCTGCGTCGTCAGGCGCCGGTGGTGCCGGGCGCGCCGGGCAGCGAGGACGAAAGCGTGAGCTTTGGCGAGTACGAGCTGTCGTTGGCCACCCGCGAGCTGAAGAAGGGCGAAGAGGTGCACATGCTCACCACCGGTGAGTTCGCCGTGCTCAAGGCCTTGGTGCAACACGCCCGCGAGCCGCTGACCCGCGACAAGCTGATGAACCTGGCGCGCGGCCGCGAATGGGATGCGCTGGAGCGCTCCATCGACGTGCAGATCTCGCGCCTGCGCCGGCTGATCGAGCCCGATCCGTCCAAGCCGCGTTATATCCAGACGGTCTGGGGCGTCGGCTATGTGTTCGTGCCGGATGGCAACAAATAGTCGCCCAGGCATTAATTGATGTAGGAGCCAGCTTGCTGGCGATCCTGCCGGCCAATCGCCAGCAAGCTGGCTCCTACAGGTGCAGTTGCGTCACATGAAAACCCCGCTGTGGTTCCCGCAAAGCTTCTTCGCCCGCACCCTCTGGCTGGTGTTGATCGTGGTGTTGTTCTCCAAGGCGCTGACCCTGGTTTATCTGATGATGAACGAGGACGTGCTGGTCGACCGGCAATACAGCCACGGTGCGGCGCTGACCCTGCGCGCCTATTGGGCGGCCGACCTTGAGGACCGCGAGACGATCGCCGAGGCGGCGGGCTTGAAACGGGTGCCTTACGCATCGGTACCGGCCAGCGAACAGCACTGGCCCTACAGCGAAATCTTCCAGCGGCAGATGCAATCCGAGCTCGGCCCCGACACCGAGGTGCGCGTACGTGCGAAGAGCCCGCCAGCGCTCTGGGTGCATGCGCCGACCCTGGGCGATGACTGGCTGCGCGTACCGCTCTACCCGCACCCATTGCGCGGCCAGCGGATCTGGAGCGTGCTCGGTTGGTTCCTTGGCATCGGCCTGCTGTCCACCGCCGCCGCGTGGATTTTCGTGCGCCAGCTTAGCGCGCCGCTGAAACGCCTGGTGTTCGCCGCCCGCCAGGTCGGCAAGGGGCGCAGCGTGCGCCTGCCGGTCAGCGACACGCCGAGCGAGATGGCCGAGGTGTACCGCGCCTTCAATCAGATGGCCGAAGACGTCGAACAGGCGGCCCGCGAGCGCGAACTGATGCTCGCTGGGGTCTCGCATGACCTGCGCACGCCGCTGACCCGCTTGCGCCTGTCCCTGGAGTTTCTCAACAGCGACTCGGAGTTGACCGACGACATGGTCCGCGACATCGAGGACATGGACGCGATTCTCGACCAGTTCCTGGCCTTTATTCGCGACGGCCGCGACGAGCCAGTGGAAACCCTCGACCTGCTCGAATTGATCCGCGAAGTGGTGGCGCCCTACAACCAGCAGCATGAGCTGGTGCGCCTGTGCCTGGAGCCGGTGCCGGCCTTTCCTCTGCGCCGGGTGTCGAGCAAGCGCCTGCTGGTCAACCTGATCGAGAATGCCCTGCGTTACGGCGGCAATGCGGTAGAAGTCGCGGTCTCGGTCTCTGGCGACCACAGCGCGCCTTATGTGGTGCTCAGCGTGCTGGATCGCGGCGCGGGCATCGACCCGGCCGAGCTTGGTACTGTGTTCAACCCGTTCATTCGTGGCGACCGTGCCCGTGGCGGGCAGGGCGCTGGCCTGGGGCTGGCCATCGTCAAGCGCATCGCCGCCCTGCACGGCGGCAGCGTCGAACTGCGCAACCGCTCCGGCGGCGGCCTGGAGGCGCGGGTCTGTTTGCCGCTGGGGTTGTTGCTGCCGCGTGACGCGGTTTAGAGCGGGGCGCAGTAAATTGCAGTGACCTTATGGCAGCGCGCTGAACTATGCTAATTCAGCGCAATGACATGAGGTCAGCATGCCCGTAGTTCCCGACCGCCTGCCAAAATGGACGTGGTGGCTGCCACTGCCGCTGTTCCATCTGGCCACCTGGCTTTCTCTGTTCACCCAATTCAGCGATGGGGCGGCGTTGTGGTACGTGCCATTCGCCCTGGGCCTGGTGCTGTGCCAGTGGTGGGGGCCACGCGTTCTGCTGGCCCTGTACCTCAATGCGTTGCTCAGTATTCCGCTGTGGGGCCTGGATTGGCGCTGGGCGCCGCTGTACGCGTTGCCGGAAACCCTCAGCGTCGGCCTGGCCTGGTGGTTGTTGCGCCGCCGCGCGTTCGATGTGGCGCTGCCCGACCTCAGTCATCTGTTGCGGTTCATGCTGCTTGGCGTGCTCGCGCCGGCGGCGCTGGCCGGGGGCGGGGTGCAGGCCAACCTCTGGCTCACCGGCCATGTGGCGTGGCAAGACTTAGGCCTGGGCAGTTTGAGCCTGTGGTTGGCCGACAGCCTGACGGCCTTGGTCATCGCCACGCCGCTGTTGACCTACCTCAGCCCCTGGCTGCGCCAGCGCGGCTGGTTGCAGGGTGCGGCCGCGGGTGACGCGGGCCTGGCGCAGGTGCCGGTGGCCCTGCGCCAACTGCCGCCCTGGCCCTTGCTGCTGCTTTTGCTGTTTGGCCTGCCCTGGCTGCTGGCGGCGCTGCCACTGACCCTGAAACTGCCGTTGATTGGCGTGGTGATGCTCAGCCTGGCGCTGGTCTGGGGCTTTGCCGGGGCGTTGTGCGGGGCCTTTCTGACGGCGCTGATGGTGCTGGTGCTGCCCTTGCTGCGCGGCTTCAGCGGCACGGCGGCCTGGCTCGACCCGCAGCGTCTGGAGTTGCACGTCAGCGTGCTGCTGTTCATGGTGGCGGCGTTGCTGGTTGGTCGCAGCCTCAGCGATTTGCGCCTGGCGTTGGGGCGCAGTGCGCAGATCCAGCAGCAATTGGCGCTGGCCAATCTGGCCCTGGAGGCCAGCCCGCTGGGCGTGACCATCGCCGATGCGCGCCAGGCCGATTTGCCGCTGATCTACTGCAACCCGTCGTTCGAGCGGATCACCGGCTTCAGCCGCGAGGAAAGCCTGGGCAGCAATTGCCGCTTTTTGCTGCGCAACGATCGCCAGCAACACGAGCTGAGTCGCCTGCGCCAGGCCATTCGCCAAGGGATCGGCTGCCAGGTGGTGCTGCGCAACTACCGCAAGGATGGCCGGCTGTTCTGGAACGAACTGATCCTCGCGCCGATGCATGACGAACAGGGCCTCAGCCATTTCATTGCCTTGCAGAGCGACGTCAGCGCGCGCGAGCTGCTGGCGACGGAAGTGGCGGCGCAGCGCGAGGAGCTGCTCCGGCAGAGCTACCTGTTCAGTCAGACCGAGAGCATCGCCGACCTTGGTGGCTGGGTGCTCAATCTGGCCGACTACAGCATGTACTGGAGCGCCGGCTGTTTCCGTATCTATGAGCTGGACCCCTATGCCGGCGCGCCACCTTTCGAGAGCGTGCTCGATTACCTGGATGCCAGCGGCCGGGTGTTGGCCGAAAGTACGTTGCAGCAGATGTTCGAGGGGCTCAACCAATTCGATATCGAAGTGCGCCTGCTCACCGCCAAAGGCAAGAGTCGCTGGGTGCGCATCAAGGGCGTGGCCGAGCGCGATGGTACGCAACTGGTGCGGGTGTACGGGGCGATTCAGGATGTCAGCCTGCGCAAGCGCGCGGAGCAGCAGTTGCGCGAGCGCGATGAACGCCTGCGCCTGTTCTTCGAGGCGCCGCTGATCGGCATGGCGCTGACCAGCCCGAGTTTTGCCTGGGAAGAGGTCAACCCCAAGCTGTGCAGCATCCTCGGGCGTTCACCTGAAGAGTTGCGCGGCTGTAGCTGGGAGCGGATTTCCCAGAGTGACGACCTGGCCGTCGAGCAGCCGTTGCTGGACGAGGTGCTCAGGGGCGCGCGCGAAGGTTATGAGCTGGATAAGCGCTTCGTCCGTGCCGACGGCACGCTGGTCTATACCCGCCTCAACCTGCGCGCGGTGCGCCATGCCAACGGCCGCGTCAGCATGTTCCTGCTGCTGGTCGAAGACATCAGCGCGCGCCACGAGGCCGAGGCGCGCTACCGCACCATCGTCGAACATGCGCCGGAAGCCATCATGCTGTTTACCCCGCATGGCGGCATGGTCGACTTCAACGAAAACGCCCTGCGGCTGTTCCGCTACAAACGCGAGCACTTATTGGGCAAGACCGTGCTCGACCTGAGCCCGCCCCGCCAAGCCAACGGCCAGGTGTCCGCCGACATCGGCAAGGTGTATCTGCGCCGCGCGATTGCCGGCGAGGCGCCGGTGTTCGACTGGCTGCACCGTGACAGCGCTGGCCGGCAGATCCCCTGCGAAGTGCGTCTGGTGCGCATGCCGGGCGACGAAGTGCTGATTCGCGGCAGCATCACCGATATTTCCGAGCGCCAGCGTTACCAGCGTGAAATCGAGCGCTTGGCCTACAGCGACGAACTGACCGGATTGCCCAACCGGCGCTTGCTGCTCGACCGTCTGCAACATGCGATGGACCGCGAATTGCGCGAAGGCAGCCTGGGCGCGTTGCTGTTTATCGACCTGGATCACTTCAAGACGGTCAACGACAGCCTCGGCCATCTGGTCGGCGATGGCCTGTTGCGTGAGGTGACCGCGCGGCTCGCCAGCCAGTTGCGCGCTGAAGACACCCTGGCGCGGATGGGCGGCGATGAGTTCGTGGTGATGCTCGAAGCCCTCGACAGCAACCCGGAGCTGGCCGCCGAGTACGCCGCCGTGACCGCGGAAAAGCTGCTGAAGAGCCTCGCCGGCAGTTGCTGGATCGACGGCCACGAGCTGTCGATCAGCGCCAGCATCGGCATTGCCCTGCACCCGTTCGGCGAGCAGGCCGCCGCCGACGTGCTGAAGCAGGCGGACACCGCCATGTACCGGGCCAAACATGCCGGGCGCAACGCCCTGCATTTTTTCGCCCCGGAGATGCAGTTCGCCATCGACCAGCGCCTGCACTTGCAAAGCGAGCTGCGTCAGGCCATCCAGCGCAATCAGTTGCACCTGGTGTTTCAGCCGCAACTGGCGCTCGGCACCGGGCGGGTCGCCGGTGCCGAGGTGTTGCTGCGCTGGCTGCACCCGGAGCGTGGCGAGATCATGCCTGGGCAGTTTATTGCGCTGGCCGAGGAAACCGGGCTGATCCAGGAACTCGGCAACTGGGTACTGGAGCAGGCCTGTGCGGCGCTGGCGCGCTGGTTGCCGCACTGGCCGCAGCTGCTGCTGGCGGTCAACCTCAGCCCGCGCGAGCTGCGCCACGCCGGCTGCGTCGAGCGCGTGCGCGCCTGCTTGCAGCGCCATCACGTGCCGGCCACCGCGTTGGAGCTGGAAATCACCGAAGGCGTGCTGCTCGAAGACGTCGAGCAGTGCATCGCCAACATGCAAGCGTTGAAGGCCCTGGGGGTGCGCTTCGCCATCGACGATTTCGGCACCGGTTATTCCTCGCTGACCTACCTCAAACGCCTGCCGTTGGATCGCCTGAAGATCGACCGCAGCTTTATCCAGGACCTCGATGGCGATAGCAGCGGCCTGATGCTGGTGCAAACCATCCTGGTAATCGCCCGCAACCTCGGCTTGGAATGCGTCGCCGAAGGCATCGAAAGCCAGCGGCAGCTGGACATGCTGGGCGAACAAGGCTGTGCGCTGGGGCAGGGCTACTATTTCAGCCGGCCGCTGAGCGAGGCGGATTTCCTCAGCTGGATGGACCGGCACGTGACATGGGGCGCGGGCGAGACGCGGCCTTTGCGGTTGTAGTTGTGTCGATGGGGTTAGACGCGTGTGCGATGGTCCGTGGCGCATGACGGTGCGAGTAGCGACGCCGTGCTGGGTTACGCGGCATTCGAAAAGTCAGTCGACTGCACCTCGGTAGCTTGTGCCGCTAACCCAGCCTACGAGGGTGCGGCGCTTGCCTGCCAAGTCACGCCAACCTGGGGGCTTTACTTGGAGGCAGCCCCTGGCATTTGCCTCAGCCTTTGCCCTTGGTGCGGGTCAGGTGCGGGCCGCTGTTCTTTTCCAGGTACTGGATCACCAGGCCGGCAACATCCTTGCCGGTAGTGACTTCGATGCCTTCCAGGCCCGGCGAGGAGTTCACCTCCATCACCAGCGGGCCGTGGTTGGAGCGCAGGATATCCACGCCGGCCACGCTGAGGCCCATGACCTTGGCCGCGCGAATGGCGGTCATGCGCTCTTCCGGGGTGATCTTGATCAGGCTGGCGGTGCCGCCGCGGTGCAGGTTGGAGCGGAACTCGCCGGCCTTGGCCTGGCGCTTCATCGCCGCGATCACCTTGTCGCCGACCACGAAGCAGCGAATGTCGGCGCCGCCGGCTTCCTTGATGTATTCCTGCACCATGATGTTCTGCTTGAGGCCCATAAACGCCTCGATCACCGACTCCGCCGCCGTCGCCGTCTCGCAGAGCACCACGCCGATGCCCTGGGTGCCTTCCAGCACTTTGATCACCAGTGGCGCGCCGTTGACCATCTGGATCAGGTCGTCGATGTCGTCCGGCGAATGGGCGAAACCGGTCACCGGCAGGCCGA
>TARA_R100001244_G_scaffold98775_3_pt1 | contig 23667 bp, 17 predicted proteins | sample TARA_R100001244 | Tara Oceans TARA_R100001244 (sample SAMEA2621564) | marine metagenome | biome: marine biome (ENVO:00000447); feature: mesopelagic zone (ENVO:00000213); material: "saline water (ENVO:00002010), including plankton (ENVO:xxxxxxxx)" | depth 790 m
CCTCCAGCTGCCGAGCATTCAACGCGTCGAAACCGGTCTTGGACATAAAGACTTCGCCACGCACCTCCAACACCGCCGGCCAGCCGCTGCCCTGCAACTTGAGCGGCACATTGCGGATGGTGCGCACGTTGACACTGATGTCCTCGCCGGTACTCCCATCGCCACGCGTGGCGCCACGCACCAACAGACCATCGCGGTACAGCAGGCTGACGGCTAGGCCGTCGAGCTTGGGTTCGCAGCTGTACTCGACATCGACGCCGCCACCGAACAGATCGCCGGCCGGCAAATCCAGCCCCTCGCGCACGCGGCGGTCGAAATCGCGCAGGTCGTCTTCTTCGAAGGCGTTGCCGAGACTGAGCATCGGCACCTCGTGTTTGACCTCGCCGAAGGCCGACAGCGCCAGGCTGCCCACCCGCTGGGTCGGTGAATCTGGTGTCACCAGTTGCGGATGCTCGGTTTCGAGGGCCTTCAACTCATGAAACAGGCGGTCGTACTCGGCGTCCGGAATGCTCGGCTCGTCAAGCACGTGATAACGGTAGTTGTGCGCATCGAGCTCACTACGGAGCTGGGCGATACGTTCGGCGGCGGCTTGGGCGTCAGGCATGGTGCTTATCTCTCAAACGAAAAGAGCAGCCTGGGCTGCTCTTTCTGCAAACGGTTACGCTTAGCGTTTATTGGTCAGTTGCTTGCGCTCGAATTCGACGATGCGCTGACGGTAATGCTCGATAGTTTGCGCGGTCATCACGCTGCGCTGATCATCCTTCAACTCGCCGTTCAACTCATGCGCCAGCTTACGTGCAGCCGCGACCATGACATCGAACGCCTGCTTGGGATGACGCGGCCCCGGCAGGCCGAGAAAGAAGCTCACCGCGCGAGTGCTGAAACCTTCGATATCGTCGAGGTCGAAGGTGCCTGGCTTCAAAGCGTTGGCCATGGAGAACAGTACTTCGCCATTGCCGGCCATGCTTTCGTGGCGGTGGAAGATGTCCATCTCGCCGAAACGCAAACCGCTCTCCAAAATATTCTGCAGCAGGGCCGGACCTTTGAAGCCCTCGCCCTCACGGGCCACCACATTGATGACCAGCACCTCTTCAACCGGTGGCAGCTCTTTGCTGGCGGTCTTCGTAGCGTTGTGGCGCGCGTCTTCGGCACCTTCATCGACCGGATTGAGCAAGGTCGGAACCGGCTCGTCCTGACCCAGGTTCAAATCGCCTTGCTGCGGTTCACTGCCGCGCCGACGGTTCAGCTCGCGGGCGCTCATCGAGGGCAAATCTTCCTCGTCCAGCGATGGTTCCTGGTGGCGCTCAAGTACACGCGGCGGGCTGAGCAGATCCGGATCGCTGCCGTCGTCCGGTAAATTGGAGAAACTCCGGTCGAGTTTGAATTTCAACTTACCCTTGCCACCACGCATGCGCCGCCAGCCATCGAACAAGATGCCAGCAATCACAATAATACCGATGACGATCAGCCATTCGCGCAGACCGAATTCCATGAAATACCCTGACCCCTAATGAAAATGTGATGAAAAAAGAGCATCCAGCCCATGCTTCGGTAACTCTAAAACGTGGCGCCAACTCCATGTTCTGACAGGCGTTTTCCACGTGCAACAAAAGTGGGCATTAAGCTAGCACGACGAAAGGCAACTTTACACCGCCAGCAGGTCGTTAAAAACGTCATGTTTGCTCACTGGCGCGGCCAGCGTTGCGAGCGAGCCCCAGCCTGACCAGCGGCATCCCGCTTTGGCCGCGTTCGACGGGTGCCGTAGCGGTGCGCATCACGCTTCGACCATCGCCAGTGCTTCCTCCACATCCACCGCCACCAACCGCGAACAACCCGGCTCGTGCATGGTCACGCCCATCAACTGATCGGCCATTTCCATGGCGATCTTGTTGTGGGTGATATAGATGAACTGCACAGTTTCCGACATCTCTTTGACCAGCCGCGCATAGCGGCCGACGTTGGCGTCATCCAGCGGTGCATCGACTTCATCGAGCATGCAGAACGGTGCTGGGTTGAGTTTAAAGATGGCGAACACCAGAGCCAACGCGGTCAGCGCCTTCTCACCACCCGAGAGCAAATGGATGGTGCTGTTCTTCTTGCCGGGCGGCCTCGCCATAATAGTCACACCGGTATCGAGTAGATCTTCGCCGGTGAGTTCCAAATAGGCGTTGCCACCGCCGAAAACCTTGGGAAATAACGCCTGCAAACCGCCGTTGATCTGATCGAAGGTTTCCTTGAAACGGTTGCGGGTTTCCTTGTCGATCTTGCGAATGACATTTTCCAGGGTGTCCAGCGCCTCGACCAGGTCGGCGTTTTGCGCATCCAGGTAGCGCTTGCGCTCGGATTGCTGCTGGTATTCGTCGATGGCGGCGAGGTTGATCGGACCTAAACGCTGAATCCGCGCGGCCAGGCGCTCCAGCTCGTCTTCCCAGGCCTGCTCGTTGGCCTCGCTTGGCAAGCTCGCCAGTACGCCGTGCAGGTCGTAATGGTCTTCCAGCAGCTGATCCTGCAACGCCTTGCGCCGCACGGTCAGCGATTGCCAGTCCATCCGCTGCTGCTCCAGCTGGCTACGCAGCAACTGCGATTGTTGCTCGGCCTGGGTGCGGCGTTTCTCCGCATCACGCAATTCGCGATCAGCATCTTCCAGGGCCAGACGCGCCAGTTTCAGCTCATCCTCGACCGCCATACGTTTATCGAGCAGCTCTTCCAGTTTCAGGCGCAGCTCTTCCAGCGGTGCTTCGCCCTCCTCCAGGTTGAGATTGAGCTGCTCGCGCTTCTCGTGCAGGCGCTCGGCCTGCAATTCCAGACGCTCCAGGGCCTGGCGAGTGGAGTCGTGTTGCGCCTTGAGCGAACCCAGGCGCACCGCCAGCTGGTGGGCATGATCTTTATGCTGACGAGCTTCCCGGCGCACTCGGTCGAGTCGCTCACGCAGCACATCGCGGCTGGCCAGCAGGTTTTCGCGTTGTTCGTTGTCGGTGGCCATGGCGTCCAGGGCATCTTGCAGCTGCAAGCGCGACTCACCCAGTTGCTCATGCTCAATCTCACGCTGCTCGGCCAGCTCCAGCAACTCGCTGTCCAGACGGCTGCGACGCAGGGTCAGTTGCTCGACCTTGGCCTGACCGGCCGACAGCTGCGCCTTCAGTTCACCGAGGCGACGGGCCTGTTCCTGCAACTGGCGACGTTGCTGCTCACGCAACTCTTCTTGCTGGCCCTGACTTTCGCGCAGTTGCAGCAACCGCTCATCGAGCAGCGACAGGGCTGCCTCACGCTCTTCACGCTCAAGGCCCAGGCGTTCAATTTCCTGGCCGCGGGCCAATACGCCGCTTTCCGCTTCACTGGCGCGGCGCACCCGCAGAAAATGCCGACCGACCCAATAACCGTCGCGACTGATCAGGCTTTCGCCGTCGCCCAGGCTCAGGCGCGCGGCCAGCGCTTCATCGAGACTGTGTACCGGCTTGACCTTGGCCAGCCAAGGAGCCAGATCGACGCTGGCCTCAACTTTATCCAGCAGGCTGCCGGCCACCCGCATGCCGCCCTTGCTGGGGCTGGCCAGACGCAAATCACCCTGTTCGAAGCCGCTCAAGTCCAAGCCGTTGAAGTCGTCCAGCAGCACAGCTTGCAGGTCGGCACCCAGCACGGTTTCCACCGCCAGCTCCCAACCCGCTTCGACGCGCAAACCTTCAGCCAGACGCGGACGCTCACTGAGCTGCTGCTCGCGCAGCCACTCACCCGCGCCCTTGCCCGGGTCCAGCGCCGCTTGCTGCAAGGCTTCCAGTGAGGCCAAGCGACCATTCAGGCGTTGCAATTCGCCTTGCGCCTGCTGCTGGGCCTGCCCGGCGTGTTGCAGGTCATTGCGCAATTGCTGCAAGCGCTCGGCCTGCTGTTCTTCAGCCAATTGCAGGTCTTCGATGCTCAGTTCGCTGGCGGCGATCTGCTCGCTCAACTCGAGAATGGCCGCATCTTCCGGATCGGCAGCCAGTTGCAGCAGCTCATCGCTCAGCCGGCGCTGGCGCTCGGCCAGGCGCTCCAGGCTCTGCTCCAGCTGCTGGATCCGCGACTGCTGCACCTCGGCCTGACGGCGCGGCTCGGCGCTGCGCTGGTTGAAGCCATCCCACTGCTCCTGCCAGCCGTGCATGGCGCTTTCGGATTCTTCCAGCCCGGCGGCGGATTCTTCCGCTGCTGCGGCGGTCAGCTCCTGCTCGGGCAGCAGCATCTCCAGCTCTTCACCCAGGGTCGCCAGCAAGGTGCGGTCGTGGCCCAGGTGCGATTCGGTTTCCAGGCGCGCGCGCTCGGCTTCACGCAAATCGTCCTGCAACTGGCGCAAGCGCTGCTGGCCGTGCTGGATACTCTGCTCGACCCGGGCGATATCGCCACCCACCGAATAGAAGCGACCCTGCACCAGGTTGAAACGCTCGCTCAGCTCATGGTGACCATCGCGCAGGCGTTCGATACTGGCATCGGCGTTGCGCTGCTCGGCGACCAGCGCCTCGAAGCTGACTTCCTGGTTGCCGATCACCGCTTCGCGCTGGCCAACCTGCTCGTTCAGCGCCTGCCAACGCAGTGCGGTGAGCTGGGCTTTGAGCTGGCGCTCCTCGGCCTTGTATTCCTGGTACTTCTCCGCCGACTGAGCCTGACGGTGCAAGCGATCGAGCTGACGCTCCAGCTCTTCACGTAGGTCGGTCAGGCGCGCCAGGTTCTCGTGGGTACGGCGAATGCGGTTTTCAGTCTCGCGGCGACGCTCCTTGTACTTGGAGATGCCGGCGGCTTCCTCGATAAAGTTGCGCAGGTCTTCCGGCTTGGCCTCGATCAGCTTGCTGATCATGCCCTGCTCGATAATCGAGTAGCTGCGCGGCCCCAGGCCGGTGCCGAGGAAGATGTCGGTAATGTCGCGACGGCGGCACTTGGTGCCGTTGAGGAAATAGGTGTTCTGGCTGTCGCGGGTCACCCGTCGGCGAATCGAAATCTCGTTATAGCCGGCGTATTCGCCAGTCAGGGTGCCATCGGAGTTGTCGAAAATCAGCTCGATGGACGCCTGGGTCACTGGCTTGCGCGTATTGGAGCCGTTGAAGATGACGTCGGTCATCGACTCGCCACGGAGGTTCTTCGCCGAACTCTCGCCCATCACCCAGCGTACGGCGTCGATAATGTTCGACTTGCCGCAGCCGTTGGGCCCAACCACCGCCGCCATATTGCTGGGGAAGGTCACCGTGGTCGGGTCGACGAAGGATTTGAAACCCGCGAGCTTGATGCACTTGAGCCGCATCGATCAGCGCTCGGCCAGGGTGGCCAGCACCAACTGGCAGTTGTGCTCGCCGTAGCCGGTTAGCACCTCACGCGCCTGCTGGTGGTCACGGGCAATGATGGCTTGCAGCAGCGCGGCGAAGGTGTTCATGAACTGGCCCATCTCGCCTTTGCGCCGCTCCAGCGCCAGGTGATAGGTGCGACTGATGGCCGGCAGCAGGTTCTCGACGGTTTCTTGCAGATAGGGGTTGTTCGAGAACGGGAAGGCGGCGCGCATGATATCGAAGCTGCCCTCGACGAAGGCGTGAATGTCCTCACGCTGCAAACTCGCCAACAAGCGCTGCTGGATCGCCAAAAACGGCGCCAGGTCGGCCTCGACGCGCCAGCCATCGGCCACCGCGCGGGCAAGCAGGATGTACAGCTCCATGACCAGGGCGTACAGGCTCTTGACGTTGTGCGGGGTGAGTTCGGTGACTTGGGCGCCGCGGCGCGGCAGGATCACGATCAAATGGCGCCGTTCGAGAATCAGCAGCGCCTCGCGCACCGAACCCCGGCTGACATTCAATGACTGAGTGACTTTCTGCTCCTGAATGCGCTCGCGTTCCTTCAGTTCACCGCGAATGATGCGTTCCGCGAGGTGATGAGCGATCTGCTCGGCGAGGCTGTCCGGTGCCTTGAACGTCATGGTTTTCCTTAGGCTCTATGGACCTATTGGCGCAAGCGTCTGACTGGTCTGCGCTCCCGCCCTGGCTGGGCGCGAGGCCGGCAATTGCAGGCGCGAGTGTAACACAGGGTGTTACCGGGCCAAGGGCAGGTGAGGCGGGCTTTCCGAGCAAAAGATGGGCTGTGGGTGGGTAGTCACAGAAACTGATTGTCCTACAATCCTACCAACCAATCATGCACAGAATAATAAGACGGAGCCACCATGTTCGAACGCCTGCCCTCGCCCTGGATCATCGCCCTGAAGAAAGTCGGCTACTGGATCTGGCTGATCCCGGTACTCGGTATCCCGCTCAGCTATTACTGGTCGCTGGGCAGCGAATACGCCAACGCCTGGGCCTGGTTGGTGGTCAGCATCGTGTTCGGGGTGATTCCACTGCTCGATGCACTTGTCGGACGCGACCCAGCCAACCCGGATGAAGCCGTTCAAGTTCCGCAGATGGATAAACAAGGCTACTACCGCTTCCTAAGCTTGAGCACAGTACCCTTTCTGCTCGGCATGCTGATCTGGTCTGGCTGGGTGTTCGTGCACTACGAGGCCTGGAGCTGGCTCGGTCAACTCGGCTGGCTGCTCTCGGTGGGCACGGTCACCGGCGCGATTGGTATCACCGTGGCCCACGAATTCATCCACAAGGACCCACAACTCGAACAAAATGCCGGCGGCTTGCTGCTCGCTGCGGTGTGTTACGCCGGCTTCAAGATCGAGCATGTGCGCGGTCACCACGTGCATGTTTCCACGCCGGAAGACGCCTCGTCGTCGCGTTACGGGCAAAGCCTGTATGCCTTCCTGCCACACGCCTACAAACACAACTTCCGCAATGCCTGGGCTCTGGAAAGCCAGCGCCTGAAGCGCAAGGGGCTAGCGGCGCTGCATTGGCGCAACGAGCTGATCTGGTGGTACGCCATCAGCGCACTGTTCCTGCTCGGCTTCGGCTTGGCGTTTGGCTGGCTGGGCGCGCTGTTCTTCCTCGGCCAGTCCTTTATAGCCCTCACCCTGCTGGAGATCGTCAATTACGTGGAGCACTACGGTCTGCACCGGCGCAAGCAGGAAGACGGTCGCTACGAGCGCACCAATCCGACGCACTCCTGGAACAGCAACTTCCTGCTGACCAATCTGTTCCTCTTTCACCTGCAACGCCATTCCGACCACCACGCCTACGCCAAACGCCGCTACCAGGTGCTGCGCCACTTCGACGACAGCCCGCAACTGCCCAACGGCTATGCCGGGATGATCGTCCTGGCGTTGTTCCCGCCACTGTGGCGCGCGGTGATGGACCCACGCGTGCGTGCCTATTACGCCGGCGAAGAGCACCAGTTGACCGACTCGCAACTCGCACACTAAACAACGCGGCACCACTCAGCCCCGAAGATGCAGGTCTTCGGGGCTTTTTTCATGGTGCCAACCTGCAACACTCGCCGCTCATCGGGCCCTGGTGGGCCGAAGCCCACCCTGCACGGTCAATCGCCTCTCGCCTGAATCCCCCGTTACAGAGCCTGCGCTGGCACAAAATCCGCTAGCCTTTAAGGCAATCCCTTGTGGCCCCCTGGCTCATAACCGAATCGCATGACAATTCCCTGACCATAAGGTCAAATATTTATTGACCCAAAAGTCAGAAAACTCTAGATTGGCCCCATGCAACGTATGCCAGGGCCTCAGTGCGAGCCCATCCTGGCGAGTCGCTCGTACACAACAATAAAGTGCCTGGAGGTCGTCCTTGATCCAGTTTTTACTCAACCGGGAGCTGCATACTGAGCATGCCCTGGACCCAAACGTCACCGTGCTCAATTACCTGCGTGAGCATCTTGGCAAATCCGGAACCAAAGAAGGCTGCGCTTCTGGCGACTGTGGTGCCTGCACCGTGGTAGTAGGTGAGCTGGACGGCGAGCGCGTGCGTTATCGCACCCTCAACTCCTGCCTGACCTTCGTTTCCTCCTTGCACGGCAAACAGCTGATCACGGTCGAAGACCTCAAGCACCAGGGCAAACTGCACAGCGTGCAGCAGGCCATGGTCGACTGCCATGGCTCGCAGTGCGGCTTCTGCACCCCTGGCTTTGTCATGTCGCTGTTCGCCCTGCAGAAGAACCGGGCCGCGTCAGGCAGCGGCGGCTTCGACAAGGCTGACACCATGGAAGCCCTGGCCGGCAACCTGTGCCGCTGTACTGGCTACCGCCCGATTATCGATGCTGCCGAGCAGGCCTGCTGCCAGAAACAGCCCGATCAGTTCGACGCTGCCGAAGCGCAGACCGTCGCGCAACTGAAAGCCATCGCCCCACGTGACACCGCCGAGCTCAACAGCGGCGACAAACGCTGCCTGCTGCCGCTGACCGTCGCCGATTTGGCCGATCTCTACGCCGCCAACCCGGAAGCCCGCCTGCTCGCTGGCGGCACCGACCTGGCCCTGGAAGTCACCCAGTTCCACCGCGAGCTGCCGGTGATGATCTACGTCGGCCATATCGAGGCGATGAAACGCGTCGAAGTGACCGCCGAAAGCATCGAAATCGGTGCCGCCACCGCGCTGTCCGATTGCTACGCCGCCCTGGCCCAGGACTACCCGGACTTCGGCGAGCTGCTGCACCGCTTCGCCTCCCTGCAAATCCGCAACCAGGGCACCCTGGGCGGCAATATCGGCAACGCCTCACCGATTGGCGACGCCCCGCCGCTGCTGATCGCCCTCGGCGCACAGATCGTGCTGCGCAAAGGCAACAGCAGCCGCACCCTGCCGATCGAAGACTACTTCCTCGACTACAAGGTGACTGCCCGTCAGGAAGCCGAATTTATCGAGAAGATCATCGTGCCGCGCCACCAGGCCAGCCAGGCGTTCCGCGCCTACAAGGTGTCCAAGCGCCTCGACGATGACATCTCCGCCGTGTGCGCCGCCTTCAACCTGGTGGTCGAAGATGGCGTGGTGCAAAGCGCGCGTATCGCCTTTGGCGGTATGGCCGCGATTCCGAAACGCGCCGCGGCCTGTGAAGCCGCGCTGCAAGGCTCGGCCTGGTATCCGGGCGTGATCGAGCGTGCCTGCGCCGCCCTGGCCGAGGACTTCACCCCACTCAGCGACTTCCGCGCCAGCAAGGAATACCGCCTGCTCACTGCACAGAATCTGCTGCGTAAATTCTTCCTCGAGCTGCAAGCTCCCGAAGTCGAAACCCGGGTGACCGCGTATGTCTAATCATCATGTAGTTAAAAGCCAGGCCGAACTGGCCGAACTGTTCCGCGCCGACATCACCACCGGCGTTGGCAAGAGCGTCAAACATGAAAGCGCGGACAAGCACGTCTCCGGCGAAGCCATCTACGTCGACGACCGCCTGGAGTTCCCCAATCAGCTGCACGTCTATGCCCGCATGAGCGACCGCGCCCACGCGCGCATCGTCAGCATCGACACCAGCCCCTGCTATGCCATTCCTGGGGTGGCCATTGCCATCACCAAGGATGATGTACCCGGCCAGCTGGACATCGGCCCGGTGGTCGCCGGTGACCCACTGCTGGCGGACGGCAAGGTTGAATACGTTGGCCAGGTGGTACTGGCCGTGGGTGCCGACAGCCTGGAAACTGCACGCAAGGCAGCCATGGCCGCGATCATCGAATACGAAGACCTCGAGCCGGTTCTCGACGTGGTCGATGCGCTGCGCAAGAAGCATTTCGTCCTCGACAGCCACCAGCACAAGATCGGCAACTCCGCTGCCGAACTGGCCAGCGCGCCGCGCCGCCTGCAAGGCAGCCTGCATATCGGCGGCCAGGAACACTTCTACCTGGAAACCCAGATTTCCTCGGTGATGCCGACTGAAGACGGCGGCATGCTCGTCTACACCTCGACGCAGAACGCCACCGAAGTGCAGAAACTGGTGGCCGAAGTGCTCGGCGTGCCGATGCACAAGATCGTCATCGACATGCGCCGCATGGGTGGCGGTTTCGGCGGCAAGGAAACCCAGGCCGCTGGCCCGGCGTGCCTGTGCGCAGTAATCGCCCATCTCACCGGCCGACCGACCAAGATGCGCCTGCCGCGCGTCGAAGACATGCAGATGACCGGCAAGCGTCACCCGTTCTACGTCGAATACGACGTCGGCTTCGATGACAACGGCCTGCTGCATGGCATCGAGATCGAACTGGCCGGCAACTGCGGGTACTCGCCAGACCTGTCCGGCTCGATCGTCGACCGCGCGATGTTCCACTCCGACAACGCCTACTTCCTCGGCAATGCCACCATCAATGGTCATCGCTGCAAGACCAACACCGCGTCGAACACCGCCTACCGCGGCTTCGGCGGCCCGCAAGGGATGGTCGCCATCGAGGAGATCATGGATGCGGTGGCGCGCAGCCTGGGCAAAGACCCGCTGGAAGTGCGCAAGACCAACTACTACGGCAAGACCGAGCGCAACGTCACCCACTACCACCAGACCGTCGAGCACAACGTTATCCACGAGATGACCGCCGAGCTGGAAGCCAGCAGTGACTACGCCAAACGCCGCGAAGAAATCCGCGCGTTCAACGCCAAGAGCCCGGTATTGAAGAAAGGCCTGGCGCTGACCCCGGTGAAATTCGGCATCAGCTTTACCGCCACCTTCCTCAACCAGGCCGGCGCGCTGATCCATATCTACACCGACGGTTCGATCCACCTGAACCACGGCGGCACCGAGATGGGCCAGGGCCTCAACACCAAGGTCGCGCAGATCGTCGCCGAAGTGCTGCAGGTGGACATCTCGCGCATCCAGATCACCGCCACCAACACCGACAAGGTGCCGAACACCTCGCCGACCGCCGCCTCCAGCGGTGCCGACCTTAACGGCAAGGCCGCACAAAATGCTGCCGAAACGCTCAAGCAGCGCCTGGTCGACTTCCTGGTGCGCGAGTACAAGGTCACCCCGGAAGACGTTGAGTTCCGCAACAGCCAGGTGCGCGTGCGCGATCTGTTCCTGAGCTTCGAGGAAGTGATCCAGAAGGCCTACTTCGGTCAGGTGTCGCTTTCGAGCACCGGCTTCTACCGCACGCCGAAAATTTTCTACAACCGCGACAAGGCCGCCGGCCGTCCCTTCTACTACTTCGCCTACGGCGCAGCCTGTTCCGAGGTGATAGTCGATACCCTGACCGGCGAGTACAAGATGCTGCGAACCGACATCCTGCATGACGTCGGCGCCTCGCTGAACCCGGCTATCGACATCGGCCAGGTGGAAGGCGCATTCGTTCAAGGCATGGGTTGGCTGACCATGGAAGAGCTGGTGTGGAACGGCAAGGGCAAGCTGATGACCAACGGCCCGGCCAGCTACAAGATCCCCGCCATCGCCGATATGCCGCTGGACCTGCGCGTCAACCTGGTAGAAAACCGCAAGAACCCGGAAGACACCGTGTTCCATTCCAAGGCCGTCGGTGAGCCGCCGTTTATGCTCGGCATCGCCGTGTGGTGTGCGATCAAGGACGCCGTGGCCAGCCTGGCTGACTACCGCGTACAACCGAACATCGACGCCCCGGCCACGCCGGAGCGCGTGCTCTGGGGCGTGGAGCAGATGAAGAAACTGCAGCAAACGGCCAAGACCGCGACGGTAGTCGAGATAGAACCGGCATAACGCCAATATGTAGCCCGGATTGCATCCGGGCACGCTTTTGTAGGGTGGCCATGGCGAAGCCTTGTCCACCGATGGCTCCCAGGTGGCGGACAAGCCTTCGGCATGTCCACCCTACGAGGCCGTAGGCCTTGCGAATAAACCTCGGATCTACGCAACCGAACAGGTGTAGAACAATGACAAAACACACCGAAGCGAAACCCCAGACACCTCGACCGATTCCGGCACCCATACTGGACCCGTCGGCAAGCAACTGGCGCCTGCCACGCCCGGGACAACTGCCGCCTACCTGGAGGCTGAGCAAATGAGCTGGATCAGCGCCCTCGCCGAACTACAGCAGCAAGGCCAGCCTTGCGTGCTGGTGACCATCATCGAAGAACGCGGCTCAACCCCGCGCAATGCCGGCTCGAAAATGGTGGTCACCGCTGACCGCATCTTCGAAACCATCGGTGGCGGTCACCTGGAATACAAGGCGATGGAGCTGGCCCGCGAAATGCTCAGCAGCCGCAGCCAGGACACCCGCCTGGAGCGTTTCAGCCTCGGGGCCAGCCTCGGCCAGTGCTGCGGCGGTGCCACCGTGCTGCTGTTCGAACCCATGGGCCAGCCACAGGCGCAGATCGCCGTATTCGGTGCCGGCCATGTCGGCCGCGCCCTGGTGCCGCTGCTCGCCAGCCTGCCCTGCAAGGTGCGCTGGATCGATTCGCGGGAAAGCGAGTTTCCCGAGCAGATCCCGGCCGGGGTCGACAAAGTGGTGAATGACGAGGTGATCGACGAGATCGAACGCATGCCCGCCGGCAGCTACTTTATCGTCATGACCCACAACCATCAGCTCGACCTGGAGCTGACCGCCGCCATCCTCAAACGCAACGATTTCGCCTATTACGGCTTGATCGGCTCGCAGACCAAACGCGCCAAGTTCGAACACCGCCTGCGTGATCGCGGCTTCGACCCGGCCGTGGTGGCGCGCATGCGTTGCCCCATGGGCATTGCCGAGGTGAAAGGCAAGCTGCCGGTGGAAATCGCCGTGTCCATCGCCGGCGAAGTGATCGCCACCTACAACGCCACCTTTGGCCTGGACGTGAAAAAGGGCGAAACCAGCGTCGCCAAACTGCTGCCGGCGTCACGCAGAAGCACAGCCGAACACTCGTAGGTTGGCGCCGAGGAGCGAAGCCCAACCGACATCCTGAGCTTGCACAGATTTCTGTAGGAGCGGCCTTGGCCGCGATCAGACCCAATCGCAGCCAAGGCCGCTCCTACCGACCCCACTCAACGATTGATAGAGACAACCATGAGCACCACGACCCACGCCTACCGCGCCGCCATCCTGCACAGCCTCGCCGACCCTGCCGTGGTCGGCGTCGAAGCGTCCTACCAATACTTCGAAGACGGCCTGCTGGTTGTCGAAGATGGCCAGATCGCCCAGGTTGGCCACGCCGCCGAGCTGCTGCCCAGCCTCAAGGGCGTGGAAATCACCGAGTACCGTGACGCATTGATCACCCCCGGTTTCATCGATACGCATATCCACTACCCGCAAACCGGGATGATCGCCTCCTACGGCGAGCAGCTGCTGGATTGGCTGAACACCTACACCTTCCCCACCGAGCAGCAATTCGCCGACAAGGCCCACGCTGCGGACGTGGCCGGGATCTTCCTCAAGGAACTGCTGCGCAACGGCACCACCACCGCCCTGGTGTTCGGCACGGTGCACAAGCAATCGGTGGACGCCTTCTTCGAAGCCGCCGAAGCGCTGAACCTGCGGATGATCGCCGGTAAGGTGCTGATGGACCGCAATGCCCCGGATTATCTGACCGACACCGCGGAATCCGGCTACGCCGACAGCAAGGAACTGATCGAGCGCTGGCACGGCAAAGGCCGCCTGCATTATGCGGTGACTCCGCGCTTCGCCCCGACCAGCACCCCGGAACAACTGCGCCTGGCTGGCCAGCTATACCAGGAGTACCCGGGCCTGTATATGCACACCCACCTGTCCGAGAACCGCAAGGAAATCGAGTGGGTGAAAGAGCTGTTCCCCGAGCGCAAGGGCTACCTGGATGTGTATGACCACTACCAACTGATCGGCGCGCGCTCGGTGTTCGCCCACGGCGTGCACCTGTGCGACGACGAGTGCAAACGTCTGGCTGAGACCGGTTCGGCGGTGGCCTTCTGCCCGACCTCCAACCTGTTTCTTGGCAGCGGTTTGTTCGATCTGCAAGCGCTGGAGCAGCATGGCGTACGCGTCGGCCTGGGCACCGACGTCGGCGCTGGCACCAGTTTCAGCCAACTGCAATCGCTGAACGAGGCGTACAAGGTCATGCAGCTGCAAGGCAAGAAACTCGACCCGTTCAAGTCGCTGTACCTGGCCACCCTCGGCGGTGCCAACGCGCTGTACCTGGACGACAAGCTGGGCAATTTCGAGAGCGGCAAAGACGCCGACTTCGTGGTGCTCGACTACAACGCCACGCCGCTGATCAGCTACCGCATGCAGCAGGCCAAGACCCTCGACGAGAAGCTGTTCGCCCTGACCATGCTCGGCGACGACCGCGCGGTTAAGGAAACCTTCGCCGCCGGCCAGTCGGTGCATCGTAGGGATTGAGGGGGTGGCGATCCGTCGGCTAGACCGCGCCGCGTAACCCACCGCGATTGCACGCGTTGCAGGCAGCACTGTTGGGTTACGCGGCACTGAAGCCTTGGCAGCGCAATGCCGCTAACCTACGGCCGCGCCTGATTGTGCAAAACACAAAAAAGCCCCGCATCACGACGATGCGGGGCTTGTTCAGGAGGCGCTCGGCAATCAGCGATTGGCGGCGTTACGCCCTGGCTTCTTCTTGGTTTGCAGCAGGTGCGAGAACACCGCGTGCAAATCGTCCGAGGCACTCTCTTCGTCGAGGTTGAGCTTGCTGTCGATGTGATCCATGTGATGCATCATCAGGCTCACGGCCTTGGCCGCATCGCGCGCCTCGATGGCATCGATCAACTGGTTATGCTCGTCATAGGAGCAGTGCGAACGGCTGCCGCTTTCGTACTGGGCGATGATCAGCGAAGTTTGCGACACCAAGCTGCGCTGGAAGCTGATCAATGGCGCGTTCTTCGCCGCCTCGGCCAATTTCAGGTGGAACTCGCCGGACAAGCGGATACCCGCGCCGCGATCGCCGCGCGAGAAGCTGCTCTGCTCGTCTTCGACCATCTGGCGTAACTCGCTGAGTTGCTCGGCAGTGGCATAGGTCACCGCCAACTCGGTGATCGCTCGCTCGACCATGCGCCGAGCGTAAAAAATCTGCCGCGCCTCTTCCACGCTCGGGCTGGCCACTACCGCGCCACGGTTCGGCCGCAGCAACACCACGCCTTCATGCGCCAAGCGCGACAGAGCGCGGCGAATGATGGTGCGGCTGACGCCGAAAATCTCGCCGAGGGCTTCTTCGCTGAGCTTGGTGCCAGGTGCCAGGCGCTGCTCGAGGATGGCATCGAAGATATGCGCGTAAACGATATCGTCCTGAGTCCCGCTGCGGCTGCTTTTGCCGATACGCGGCTGCTTCTTAAGGGGCTGCAATTGATCGTTCATTCTGGCTCGCGTCAAAGAGGTCGGCGGTTTGCTGGTCGTTGAAAGCCAGGAGCGCCAAGCCCGAGAGGGTTTCAATAACTGACTAGCGAGACTCTACTGCTTTTCACCTAGCACCTGGCAAGCAGTATGTGGTGAAAAATCAGAGGGAAAAGTCTTATGCATTGTACACAATCTAACCACTGCGCACACTTTATGCCCACTCGCTCCAGCCAAGCACCCCATCGGTGCAACCACCAGACAATCGCCACGACGGCGCTTCTCACTGTGCAGCGGGTAAATTGATTTCTTATAAAAACTCATTTTTGTGCTGAGCAAATAGCTTAACGCCGCCTGCGCATGCATTTTTCCGTGGCTACCGCGTAGGCAGCAGGTGCTTACCGGCTATTTGGATAAAATCATAAGGTATTGTTTTAATTAGAATTTACATAAAAACAAGACACCGATTGTCGCGAGCACAACTCTGCAACCTGGCGCAGACAATCTATTGGTTCAATTTGCGCAACAAAGAAAACATTATTTGCTTTTTTTGTATACAAACGCATAATCGCGCCAGTGTGACTTCCTGACCGCTCGGTCAACAACTAAGCCAGCAAGCACACCCCAACGCACCATCTGCCTCAGAGAGTCGAACCGTGCCACGGCACTGACTCTGGGTGGTACACAACAAGAGAGATGAGGAGTACCTGCTGTGGAAAGCGCTAAACAAGAACAACATGCGACTCACGTTCAAGGGCTGGCCAAGACCGGTCTACTCGACCGCTTCTTCAAGCTGACCGAGCACCGCACCAGTATCAAAACCGAACTGCTGGCAGGCCTGACGACATTCGTCACCATGGCCTACATCATTTTCGTCAACCCCAACATCATGGCCACGGCCGGCGTCGATCATGGCGCCGCGTTTGTCGCCACCTGCATCGGCGCAGCGCTCGGCTGCTTCCTTATGGGGCTGTACGCCAACTGGCCAGTCGGCCTGGCGCCGGGCATGGGTCTTAACGCCTTCTTCACCTACACCGTGGTTGGCGAGATGGGCTACAGCTGGCAAATCGCCCTGGGGGCGGTGTTCATCTCCGGCGTGCTGTTTATGATCATGAGCCTATCGAAGATTCGCGAATGGTTGCTCAACAGCATCCCGATGAGCCTGCGCTTCGCCATGGGTGCCGGGGTCGGCTTGTTCCTCGGCCTGATCGGCCTGAAGACCGCCGGCATCGTCGTCGATAGCCCGGCCACCCTGCTGACCATGGGTTCCTTCGGTGAGCCGTCGGCGCTGCTGGCCGCGGTGTGCTTCCTGATGATTGCCGTGCTCAGCCACCGCAACGTCTTCGGCGCCATCCTGTTCAGCATGCTCGGCGTGACCGCCCTGGGCTGGGCGCTGGGCCTGGTCGAGTACAACGGTCTGGTGTCGATGCCGCCAAGCCTGGCGCCGACCTTTATGGCGATGGACATCGCTGGCGCGTTCAATATCGCCATGATCAGCGTGATCCTGGCCTTCCTGTTCGTGAACATGTTCGACACCGCCGGCACCCTGATGGGGGTGGCGCACCGCGCCAACCTGGTCGAGGAAGACGGCAAGATCAAAGACCTGTCCAAGGCCCTGAAGGCCGACAGTACCTCCAGCGTGATCGGTGCCGTGGTCGGTTGCCCGCCAGTGACCAGCTATGTGGAAAGCGCCTCCGGGGTAGCGGCGGGCGGCCGTACCGGGCTGACCGCGGTCACTGTAGGTGTGCTGTTCCTGGCGGCGATGTTCTTTGCCCCGTTGGCTGGCATGATTCCGGCTTACGCCACCGCCGGCGCGCTGATCTATGTGGCGATGCTGATGATGAGCGGCATGGCGCACATCGACTGGGAAGACCTCACCGACACTATTCCGGCGATCGTCACCGTGGTGATGATGCCGCTGACCTTCTCGATCGCCAACGGCATCGCCCTGGGCTTTTTGACCTACGCCACACTGAAGCTGCTGACGGGTCAACGCGACAAGGTCTCGGTCAGCCTGTATGTACTGTGTGTGATCTTTATCGCCAAGTTCGCCTTCCTGTAAGGTTGGCCTGAGCGTTACCAAGCCTCAGCGTTTCGGCGCTGGGGCTTTTCCACATCTGGAGAGAATGCAATGAGTCTGGAAACCTGGCTGCTGTTCAGCAGCGCCGCACTGATCGTGATCCTGATCCCCGGGCCGCTGTCGCTGCTGATGGTCAGCAACAGCCTGAACTATGGCCTGCGCCGCTCGGCTCCGGCGTTTCTCGGCGGCGTGTCGGCGTCGATCTGCTTGCTCAGCGCCTCGGCGCTCGGCCTGGGCGCCCTGCTGCTGGCGTCCGAACAGCTGTTCAGCGCACTGAAGATCGTCGGCGCGCTCTACCTGTTCTACCTCGCCTGGCAGAGCTGGCAGGAGTCGCGCCAAGCCGCCAAGCCAGTGACGGCCGAAGAGCAACCGGTCAACCCGAGCGTTCGCGCTATGTTCTGGAAAGCCTTCGGCCTGGGTGCCAGCAACCCCAAAGACATCCTGTTCTTTGCCGCCTTCCTGCCGCAATTCATCAGCGCCGAACGGCCGATGCTCAGCCAGTTATTGGTGATGATTGCCACCTGGGCGGTGCTCGATCTGAGCTGCAAGCTGTTCTACGGCCTCAGCGCCCAGGGCGCCGCGCGCTACCTGCGCTCGGGCAAGGGGCAGGTATGGTTCAACCGTATCAGCGCGGCACTGTTTGGCGGCGCTGGAGCGGCCTCGCTGCTGAGCCGCTGAGCCAGCGCTGGCGGACACGACCTCGCCATGTCCGCCCGACATCGACCAACCTCGCAGGCCTGCCCACCTTTAAAGTCACCACCGGCAATGCGCGGGGTAGCGGAGCGCCACCCGAGCCACTCTACGGAGTGCGGACCGGTGAACAGCTAGCGCCAGCGCTGGCGGACACGACCTCGCCATGTTCGCCCGACATCGACCAACCTCGTAGGGTGGACATGCCGCAGGCTTGTCCACCTTGTGCGCAAGATCGACGGCCAGCAGGCAAATTCCAGACAAAAAAAAGCCCGCAGTGCATACGGGCCAAGGACTCTCTAAACGAGTCAGAGGGTGACAAACATTCGGTTCAGCTACCGCGGTAGGTGGAGTAGCTGTAGGGGGAAATCAGCAGCGGTACGTGGTAGTGGTCCTGGCCGGCATCGATGCCGAAACGCAGCACCACCACATCCAGGAACGCCGGCTCGGGCAGGCTCACGCCACGCGCCCGGTAGTAATCGCCGGCATGAAAGTGCAATTGATAGACGCCACTGCGGTAATCATCGCCTTGCAGAATCGGCGCATCGCAACGGCCATCATGGTTGGTCACGACAGTGGCCAGCAGCTCCAGTTGCGCACCTTCGACGCGGTACAGCTCAACGGTGATGGCACTGCCAGGGCAGCCATGTGCGGCATCGAGTACATGTGTCGTCAATCGTCCCATTGGTCATGGGCATCTACGCTGGCAACTGCCACGCAGACACCGCACCTCCTCTACTTTTATTGAATTCGGCAGGTCGTTCAGGCTTCACGCAGCCTCGACGTGGACAGAGCATAGCACGTCGAAATAAAAATATAAGACACTTTTTAAAAATATTGTACACAATAAACCTACTCATATCGTGGCAGACGAGAACCATACCAGGCTCACCTGAAAAGCCGCAGAGCCTTATAAACAGAACGCTACAGTGCAAACACCTGACCATATAGGCAGATTTCTTGCAGTGAATGGGCTCAGCAAAATAGGTAAATTTTCTATTTACAAAATGCAATGTACTTTGTATACAATTATCCCATCACGGTCGCGTACCCATACCCCATGGGCTACGCAGTGGCCGCAACAACGCTAAGAAGGAAGACTGCAGTGAGCGCTGACTACCCACGCGACCTGATCGGTTACGCCAACAACCCTCCGCATCCGCACTGGCCGGGCGATGCCCGTATCGCCATTTCCTTCGTACTCAACTACGAGGAAGGCGGCGAACGCAACGTATTGCACGGCGACAAGGAGTCCGAAGCGTTCCTCTCCGAGATGGTCTCCGCCCAGCCGTTGCAGGGCGAGCGCAACATGAGCATGGAGTCGCTGTATGAGTACGGTAGCCGTGCCGGCATCTGGCGCCTGCTCAAGCTGTTCCAGAAACATGACATTCCGCTGACCGTGTTCGCCGTGGCCATGGCCGCGCAGCGTCACCCGGATGCGATCAAAGCGATGGTCGCCGCCGGTCACGAGATCTGCAGCCACGGCTATCGCTGGATCGACTACCAGTACATGAGCGAGGTCGAAGAGCGCGAGCATATGCTCGAAGCCATCCGCATCCTCACCGACATCACTGGCGAACGCCCGCTCGGCTGGTACACCGGCCGCACCGGGCCGAATACCCGGCGTATCGTCATGCAGGAAGGTGGTTTCCTCTATGACTCGGACACCTACGACGACGACCTGCCCTACTGGGACCCGGCCAGCACCGCGGCCAAGCCGCACTTGGTGATCCCCTACACCCTGGACACCAACGACATGCGCTTCACCCAGGTGCAGGGTTTCAACACCGGCGACGACTTCTATCAGTACTTGAAGGACGCCTTCGACGTGCTCTATGCAGAAGGCATGGACGGCGCACCGAAGATGCTCTCGATCGGTATGCATTGCCGCCTGCTCGGCCGCCCGGCACGCCTGGCCGCCCTGGCGCGCTTCATCGAGTACGTCAATGGCCATGACAAGGTGTGGTTCGCACGGCGCGTCGATATTGCCCGCCACTGGCACACCACTCACCCTTTTGTAGAGAACAACAAATGAGCCGTTTTCAAACCCTGACCCCGTCCCGCTTGAGCCGCGAAGACTTCGTCAAAGTCTTCGCCGATATCTACGAGCACTCGCCCTGGGTGGCCGAGAAGGCCTTCGACCTGGGCCAGGACGCCGGAAGCCCGGACGCCAGCATCAACGACATCGACGGCCTGCATCAGCGCATGGCCGACCTGTTGCTCAGTGCCAGCCATGCTGCACAGCTGGCATTGATCAATGCTCACCCGGATCTGGCCGGCAAGGCAGCCGTACGCGGTGAGTTGACCGCCTCCTCCACGTCGGAGCAGGCCGGTGCGGGCATTCACGCCTGTACCGCAGAAGAGTTCGCCCGCTTTACCGAACTGAACGATGCCTACAAAGCCAAGTTCGGCTTCCCCTTCATCATGGCGGTGAAAGGCAGCAACCGGCACCAGATCCTGGCGGCCTTCGAGGAGCGGATTCATAACTCCCCGGAGCAGGAATTCGCCTGCGCCCTGGCCGAGATCAACAAGATCGCGCTGTTCCGCTTGCAGCAGCTTTGAAAAAAGCGCTCAACGTCTCGCGAGCTAGAGCAATGCAAGGCAAAAACAGACGAGGAAGCGGAGTTTACTGGTGTAAATGAGCATTTCGAGACTGTTTTTAACGCAGCAGGGCCGACGCGCAGCAGACGTTGAACATGCTTCAAGCACTCCGCCCTCCCCAACGCCATCATCTAAGGCAGACATTTCATGAAAGCTTACGCCGTACCCTTTGAGAAATACGTCAACCTCGCCGACGCACGCCTGGGCACCAAGGCCATTTCGGTCACCGACGACTGGTTCGCCGACGTTAACCGTCTGTTCCAGCCGACTCCGGCCGTATGGAAGGAGGGCGTGTTCGATGACAACGGCAAGTGGATGGATGGCTGGGAATCGCGCCGCAAGCGCTTCGAAGGTTACGACAGCGCGGTGATCCGTCTGGGCGTACCGGGCTCGATCAAGGGCGTGGACATCGACACCAGTTTCTTCACCGGTAACTTCCCGCCGTCGGCATCCCTGGAAGGCTGCTTCGTCGCTGAAGGCGACCCGACCGACGCCACCCAGTGGACCGAAGTGCTGGCCGCCGTCGAACTGCAAGGCAACAGCCACCACTACCACGAAATTGCCAACGCCCAGGCCTTCACCCACCTGCGCTTCAACATCTACCCGGACGGCGGCGTCGCCCGTCTGCGCGTATACGGCGTGCCGTTCCGTGACTGGAGCAACATCGGCGACAACGAGCAGATCGACCTGGCTGCCGCACTGAATGGCGGTCGCGCCCTGGCCTGCTCGGACGAACACTTCGGCCGCATGAGCAACATCCTCAACCCGGGCCGTGGCATCAACATGGGCGACGGCTGGGAAACTGCGCGTCGCCGTACTCCAGGCAACGACTGGGTGATCGTCGCCCTCGGCCATCCCGGTGAAATCGAGCGCATCGTCGTCGACACCCTGCACTTCAAAGGCAACTACCCGGACAGCTGCTCGATCCAGGCCGCCTTCGTCAAAGGCGGCACCGACAGCCAGATCGAAACCCAGAGCCTGTTCTGGCGCGACCTGCTGCCGAGCCAGAAGCTGCAGATGCACGCCGAGCACGAGTTCAGCGAGCAGATCAAGGCACTGGGCCCGATCACCCACGTACGGGTGAACGTGTTCCCGGACGGTGGTATCAGCCGCCTGCGCCTGTTCGGCAAAGTCGCCAAGTAAAACGTGCAGATGACTCTGTAGGAGGGGCTTCAGCCGCGATAGCTTGAAACGCTCGCGGCTAAAGCGGAATGCCGCCCAGCCTCTCCCACACAAACGCACAAGCAACCGAACTTAAAAACAGAAGACCATCATGCGCAAACTGATCATCGAGCCCCTCAGCAAAGAAGCCTTCGCCCCCTTCGGCGATGTCATCGAAACCGAGGGCAGCGAGTTTTTCATGATCAACAACGGCTCCACGCGCCGTTATCACAAGCTGGCCGCGGTTGAGACCGCCCAGCCTGAGGATAAGGCGATCATCAGCATCTTCAGTGCCGAAGCCCTGGACATGCCGCTGACCGTACGCATGCTGGAGCGCCATCCGCTGGGCAGCCAAGCGTTCATACCGCTGCTCGGCCACCCCTTTCTGATCGTGGTCGCGCCACTTGGCGATGCACCTGAATCAGAGTTGGTCCGCGCCTTCCGCAGCAACGGCAGGCAGGGCATTAATTACCATCGCGGCGTTTGGCACCACCCGGTGCTGACGATCGAAAAGCGGGATGACTTCCTGGTGGTTGATCGCAGTGGTTCTGGCAACAACTGCGATGAGCATTTCTTCGACGAGCATGAGCAACTGCTGCTCGCTCCCCACCAATAAGAGAAGCCCAGGGGACTGGCCTGCCAGCACTGGGAAAGAGGTACTGATCGTGGAAGCACATTTTACTGAGTGGCTGAACCTGGGCATTCGCTGGATCCATATGATCACCGGCATCGCCTGGATCGGCGCATCCTTCTATTTCGTCTGGCTGGAAAACAACCTCAACCGCAGCAATCCCCGCGAAGGCCTGTCTGGCGACCTGTGGGCGATTCACGGTGGCGGTATCTACCACCTGGAAAAATACAAACTGGCCCCGCCGAAAATGCCGGAGAACCTGCACTGGTTCAAATGGGAGGCCTATGCCACCTGGCTGTCGGGCGTGGCCCTGATGCTGGTGGTCTACTACCTCAACCCGAGCCTGTACCTGGTCAAGCCGGGCGTTGATCTGGCACCGGAAATGGCCATTGCCATCGGTTTCGGCTCGATGGTGGCGGGCTATGTGGCCTACCACTTCCTCTGCGATTCGCCGCTGGGCAAGCGCCCGGCCCTACTTGGCGCCGTGCTGTTCGTGCTGATCATCGCCGCCGCCTATGGCTTCAGCCAGATCTTCAGCGGCCGCGCGGCCTATATCCATGTCGGCGCCATTATCGGCACCATCATGGTCGGCAACGTGTTCTTCACCATCATGCCGGCCCAGCGCGCGCTGGTTAAGGCCATCGAAGACAACACCACGCCGGACCCGACCCTGCCGGCCAAAGGCCTGCTGCGTTCGCGCCACAACAACTACTTCACCCTGCCGGTGCTGTTCATCATGATCAGCAACCACTTCCCGAGCACCTACGGCAGCCAATACAACTGGCTGATTCTGGCGGGCATCGCGATGCTGGCGGTACTGGTGCGCCACTACTTCAACACCCGTCATGACAGCAGCAAGTACGTCTGGACCCTGCCTGCCGCCGCCCTGGGCATGATCTGCCTGGCTTTCGTCACCGGCCCGACTATGAAGTCGGCCGCCCCCGACGTAGCGAAAACCGCAGTGATCAAATACGCCCCGGTACCGGCCACTGGCATCAGCGGCCACCCGGAAGTTGCCGCCAAGGCTGCCGAAGCAGCTGCCAAACCGGCAGAAGCCGCAGCGGCCCCTGCGGCCAGTGCTCCAGCTGAAAGCGCATCGGGCGCTGGCGACTTTGCCCAGGTCAACAGCGTGATTCAGGAACGCTGTAGCGTGTGCCACTCGGCCACCCCCAGCAGCCCGATGTTCAGCGCACCGCCTGCCGGTTTTATCCTCGACACCCCGGAGCAGATCAAAGCGCAGGCCGCAAAGATCCACGCGCAAAGCGTTGCTTCGCAGATCATGCCGCTGGGCAACATCACCCAGATGACCCAGGAAGAACGCGAGCTGATCGGCGCCTGGATCGACCAGGGCGCACAGCTCAACTGATCGACCAGCAATGCAATACCCCGCCGCACCCGTCACCGGGTGCGGCTTTTTTATGGCTCTGTACCCGTTAACTGTTGATGCAGACC
>TARA_R100001244_G_scaffold21048_11_pt1 | contig 23652 bp, 26 predicted proteins | sample TARA_R100001244 | Tara Oceans TARA_R100001244 (sample SAMEA2621564) | marine metagenome | biome: marine biome (ENVO:00000447); feature: mesopelagic zone (ENVO:00000213); material: "saline water (ENVO:00002010), including plankton (ENVO:xxxxxxxx)" | depth 790 m
GCCCCTCCACGGTGATGCCCAACTGACGGGCCAGCTGCACGTTGTTGCCGACCTCCGGGTGCAGGTCGAGCGGCAAATGGTAGGCGAGCAGGCTGATGTCATTGGCCAGCAGGGTTTTCAGGCGGCGTTGCTTCATTCCGGTGATGCAGGGGTCCTCGCCTTTCCAGAAATAACCGTGATGGACCAGCAGCACATCGGCTTCGGCCTCGACCGCCGCATCGACCAGCGCCTGGCTGGCGGTCACGCCACTGACGATGCGCAACACCTGGGGCCGCCCCTCGACTTGCAAACCGTTCGGGCAGTAGTCACTGATGCGCGGCGCATTCAAATAGCGCTGCGCTTCTTCCACCAAGGTCGTCAGGGCGATGGCCATACTGTTTCCTCACCAGCTGTTGCGGGGACGCTGCTTTATTGCCGAACGCCCCTCTATAATGGCGCACCTTAAGGGGCTCCCCAGGCCCTCGCAACCCTCAGGATTTGATTGATGCTCAAGGCGCTGCGTTTTCTCGGTTGGCCTCTGCTGGTCGGCGTGCTCTTGGCGCTGCTGATCATCCAGCACTACCCGCAATGGGTCGGCCTGCCCAATCAGGATGTGCAACTGCGTCAAGCGCCGATTTACAACCGCGTGCAGGAAGGCCCGGTGTCCTACGCCGAGGCGGTCAGCACGGCCTCGCCGGCGGTGGCCAACCTGTACACCACCAAGTTCGTCAACAAGCCGGCGCACCCGCTGTTCGAGGACCCGCAGTTCCGCAAGTTCTTCGGCGACAACCTGCCTAAGCAGCGGCGCATGGAGTCGAGCCTGGGATCGGCGGTGATCATGAGCCCGGAAGGCTATCTGCTGACCAACAACCATGTGGTCGCCGATGCCGATCAAATCGTGGTGGCCTTGCGCGACGGCCGCGAAACCCTGGCCAGGGTAATCGGCAGCGACCCGGAAACCGACCTGGCGGTGTTGAAGATCGATATCGCAGAGCTGCCCTCGATTACCCTCGGCCGCTCGGACAACATCAAGATCGGCGACGTGACCCTGGCCATCGGCAACCCGTTTGGCGTCGGCCAGACCGTGACCATGGGCATCATCAGCGCCACCGGGCGCAACCAATTGGGCCTCAACACCTACGAAGACTTCATCCAGACCGATGCGGCGATCAACCCGGGCAACTCCGGCGGCGCACTGGTGGATGCCTACGGCAACCTGGTCGGCATCAACACCGCGATCTTCTCCAAGTCCGGTGGCTCGCAAGGTATCGGCTTCGCCATCCCGGTCAAGCTGGCCCTGGAAGTGATGCAGGCGATCATCGAGCACGGTCAGGTAATCCGTGGCTGGCTGGGTATCGAGGTGCAACCGCTGACCCCGGAACTGGCCGAATCCTTCGGCCTGGAAGGCCGTCCCGGCATCGTTGTCGCGGGAATTTATCGCGACGGCCCAGCGCAGAAAGCCGGCCTGCAGCCTGGCGATCTGATCCTCAACATCGACGGCGAAACCGCCGGCGATGGCCGCCGCTCAATGAACCAGGTGGCGCGCGCCAAGCCTGGCGAGAAGATTCGCATCGAGATCATGCGCAACGGCAAGGAAATGCAACTGACCGCCGAAATCGGCGTGCGCCCACCGGTCAACGGCAGCTAAAAAACACCGCACAACCCGAGTTGATAACCTTTCTCGATATTTAATGTTATGTTATTACATTAAATATCGAGAATAGGATGATCCTCTTGCGCCCCGCCTACGCCCTACTCGCCGGCCTGCTCGCACCGAACGCGTTCGCCGCCGAGCCCTCCACTGCACTGCAACTGAACGACAGCATCGTCACCGCCGACCGCGAGCAGGCCGATGGGCCGGTGCATGGCTACCGCGCCACACGCTCCGCCAGCGCAACCAAGACCGACACCGCGCTAAGCGAAATCCCCCAGACCATCAGCGTGGTACCCGCCCAGGTGCTGGACGACCTGGGCACCACCCGCATCGACCGCGCCCTGGATTTCGCCGGCGGCGTCTCCCGGCAGAACAACTTCGGTGGCCTGACCTTCCTCAACTACAGCGTGCGCGGCTTCACCACCGGCGAGCTATACAAGAATGGTTTTGCGATCAACCGCGGCAGCTACAGCGCCCCCGACGCCTCCGGCATCGAACGCATCGAGGTGCTCAAAGGCCCGGCCGCCAGCCTCTACGGACGCGGCGACCCCGGCGGCATGATCAATATCGTCAGCAAGAAACCGCAGGCCGAGGCTTTCACTCAGCTCAAGGCCAGTGCCGGCAGCTGGGACCGCTACCGCAGCAGCCTCGACGTCAACGCCCCGCTGAATGACGAGGGCACCCTGTTGTCGCGGGTCAACCTGGCGGTAGAAGACAACCAAAGCTTCCGCGACCACGTCGGCAGTGCGCGGCAGATCGTCAGCCCCTCGCTGAGCTGGCAGCTCAGCCCGGACACCCGCCTGCAGCTCGACAGCGAGTTTTCCCGCACCGAGTCGGTATTCGACCGCGGTATCCCGGCGCCGAATAACCAGCTTGGTTCGGTGCAGCGCTCGACCTTTCTCGGTGAACCCAGCGACGGCGAAATTCACAACAACAACCAGATGCTCCAGCTCAGCCTGGAGCACTACCTCAACGATGCCTGGACGCTGCGTCTGGCCAACCACTACGCCCAAGGCACCCTGCAAGGCAACAGCTCCGAGCCCTCGCGGCTGATCGGCGACAGCGTCAGTCGCTTCTACCGTGAGCGCAACTTCGAATGGAACGACAGCATCAGCCAGGCGGAACTGCGCGGTAACTTCGCCATCGGCAGTTGGCAGCACCAGCCGCTGATCGGTCTGGAGTACGAGAACTATCGCAACAGCCAGAAGTACCCACAGAGCGCGACTTCCCTGGGCTATGGCCTGGATATCTACCAGCCGGTGTACGGCCAGGCCAAGCCGGCCATCGTCAACCCCAACGACTTCTTCGAGCACGTCGAGAGCTATGCCCTCAATCTGCAAGATCAGATCGCCTTCAGCGAGCGTCTGAGCGGGCTGCTAGGCGTACGCCTAGAGCGTTTCGAGCAGACCGCGCTGAACCGCAGCACGCGGGTGAGCCATGAGCAGAGCAAGGATGTCGCCACCGCACGCACGGGCCTGCTCTATCAACTGACGCCGCAGGTCGGGGTCTTCGCCAACGCCTCCAGTTCCTTCAAGCCCAACGGCATCGGCAGCCAGGGCACGGTGTTCAAACCGGAGCAAGGCCTCGGCTACGAGACCGGGCTCAAACTCGACCTGTTCGACAGCCGCCTGGGCGCCACCGTCGCGCTGTTTCATATCGACAAGGAAAACGTGCTGACCGCCGACCCGAACAGTCCCGGCGACAACATCGCAGCCGGTAAGGCGCGCAGCCAGGGGCTCGACCTGCAGTTCAGCGGCCAGCTCAGCGACGCCGTACGCATCATCGGGGCCTATGCCTATATCGATGCCGAGGTGACCGAAGACAACCGCCTGCCGGTGGGCAGCAAGCTGCTCGGCATCCCACGCCACAGCGGTAGCCTACTGACGGTCTATCAATTCCAGGATGGTCGGCTGCGCGGCTCGGACGTCGGCGCCGCATTCAACTATGTCGGCGAGCGCTCCGGCCAGGCCGGCAGCGACTTCGAGTTGCCGGCCTACAGCACCCTCGACCTGCTCGCCCACTACCAGGCCAGCGACGACCTGCGTCTGGGGCTGAACCTCAACAACCTGTTCGACCGCAAGTACTACGAGCGCTCGTTCAACAACGTGTGGGTCATGCCGGGCGACCCACGCAACCTCAGTCTCAGCCTGACCCTCGACCTGTGAACCAAGGAAATCTCATGAAAAACACTCTACCCTTTTTCGCTGTCGCCGCCGCTGCATGGTTTATCGCCGATGCCAGCGCCCACGGCCTGTGGACCGAGCAACGCCGCGGCCAGATCGAAACCGTCTACGGCCATGGCGCCGAGGACAATGCCTTCAAAGCCGAGAAAATCAGCGGTGCCTGGGCCTACGACGCACACGGCAAAATGATCCCGGTAAGTGTTCAGCGCCTGGATGACCACGCCCGCCTGCAACCGCTGAAAGCCCCTGCCGTGCTGGGCGTGGCGCTGGACAATGGCCCCTGGTCGCTGACCCCGGATAAGCAGTGGATCAACCAGGGCCGCAGCCAGGTGCCGAACTCGACCGAGTCGCTGCACACCTTTAAATACAGCCTGGCGATCTATCAGCAAGGCGCCAAGCTGCCACCGCTGAACCAACTGAAGATGGTCATCGTGCCGGAGGTCGACCCGCTGCTGGTCGGCCCGGGCAAACCGCTGCCGGTGCGCGTGCTGGTCGACGGCAAGCCGGTTGCGGGAGTCGAGCTGGTGGGTGACTACCGTGGCGCGCCGCACCAGATCAGCGCCACCACCGACGCCGACGGCCGCGCCCAGGTTGTGGTACGCAACGAGGGGCTGAATATCATCAGCGCGTCCATCAGCCTGCCGGTCGAGGGTGACAAGGATATCGAGACGCGCGGCCTGTTCACCTCGCTGACCTTCCTCGGCGAAGCGCACCGCGAATAAGGCCTCAACCCGACTCGCAGATAAGAAAAAGCCGGAGCACTGCTCCGGCTTTTTACTGCCTGCCAGTTACAGGCTTTGCAGCGCATCCAGCAGCACCTGATTCTGCTCCGGCGTGCCGATGGTGATGCGCAGGAACTGGGCAATGCGCTGCTGCTTGAAGTGGCGCACGATCACGCCCTGCTCACGCAGGCCGGCCGCCAGGGTCGCCGCGTCCTTGCCCGGATGACGGGCGAAGACGAAGTTCGCCGCCGAGGGCAGCACCGCAAAACCCAGCGTTTCTAGCCCGGCCACCACGGCCTCACGGCTGTCGATCACCCGTTGGCAGGTTTGCTCGAAATAAGCCTTGTCCTCGAACGCCGCCGCCGCGCCGGCAATCGCCATGCGGTCCAGCGGGTAAGAGTTGAAGCTGTTCTTGATCCGTTCCAGCGCTTCGATCAGGTCCGGGTGACCGACCGCGATACCCACCCGCAGCCCCGCCAGCGAACGCGACTTGGACAGGGTCTGGGTCACCAGCAGATTGGGGTATTTATCCACCAGGCTGATTGCCGTCTCGCCGCCGAAATCGATATAGGCCTCGTCGACCAGCACCACGGTATCCGGGTTGGCCGTGAGCAGGCGCTCGATGGCCGCCAGACCCAGGGCGCAACCGGTCGGCGCGTTCGGGTTGGGGAAGATGATGCCGCCGTTGGGCCGCGCGTAATCCTCGACACGAATCTGGAACTGCTGATCCAGCTCGATTGCCTCGAAGGGAATGCCGTACAGACCGCAGTACACCGGGTAGAAGCTGTAGGTCACGTCCGGGAACAGCAGCGGCTGGCCGTGCTGGAACAAACCGTGGAAGGCGTGCGCCAATACCTCGTCGGAGCCATTACCGACAAATACCTGGGCGGTTTGCACGCCGTAATAATCGGCCACCGCTTGCTTGAGGCGGTCGCTATTGGGGTCCGGGTACAAGCGCAGGTTGTCGTTCAGCTCGGCCTGCATGGCGGCCAGCGCCTTGGGCGACGGGCCATAGGGGTTTTCGTTGGTGTTGAGCTTGACCAGCTTGGCCAATTTCGGCTGCTCACCCGGCACATAGGGCACCAGGTCTTTGACGAAGGGGCTCCAGAATTTGCTCATCTGCCCTTCTCTCCTCGAATTCGTTGCGTTTGCGATGGGTTACGCCTGCGACTAACCCATCCTACGGTTTGATGCGGTACTCGGCGCTACGGGCGTGGGCGGTCAGCGACTCGCCGCGGGCCAGCACGGAGGCAACCTTGCCCAGTTCCGACGCGCCCTCAGCCGAGCAATGGATGATCGACGAGCGCTTCTGGAAGTCGTACACCCCCAGCGGCGAGGAGTAGCGCGCGGTGCCAGAAGTCGGCAGCACGTGATTGGGACCGGCGCAGTAGTCGCCCAAGGCCTCGGCGGTGTAACGGCCCATAAAAATCGCGCCGGCATGGCGAATCTGCGGCAGGTACCGTTCTGGGTTTTCCACCGACAGCTCCAGGTGCTCCGGCGCGATGCGGTTGGCCACTTCGATGGCCTGGACCATATCGGCGACCAGGATCAGTGCGCCGCGACCTTCCAGTGAGGTGCGGGCAATCGTCTCGCGCTCCAGGGTCGGCAGCAGCTTGGCGATGCTTTCGGCGACGCGATCGAGGAAGGCGGCATCCGGGCTGACCAGGATCGACTGGGCATCTTCGTCGTGCTCGGCCTGGGAGAACAGGTCCATGGCGATCCAGTCCGGATCGGTCTGACCATCACAGACCACAAGAATTTCCGAAGGGCCGGCGATCATGTCGATGCCGACCTTGCCGAATACGTGGCGCTTGGCGGTAGCCACATAGATATTGCCGGGGCCGACGATCTTGTCTACCGGCGGCACGCTTTCGGTGCCATAGGCCAGCGCAGCCACGGCCTGGGCGCCACCGATGGTAAACACGCGGTCGACGCCGGCAATGCAGGCGGCGGCCAGGACGATCTCGTTGATTTCACCACGCGGGGTCGGCACCACCATCACCACTTCTGGCACGCCGGCGACCTTGGCCGGGATGGCGTTCATCAGCACCGACGACGGGTACGACGCCTTGCCGCCCGGTACATACAAGCCGGCGCGGTCCAGCGGGGTGACTTTCTGCCCGAGCACCGTGCCATCGGCTTCGGTGTAGCTCCAGGAATCCTGTTTCTGCCGTTCGTGGTAGCTGCGCACGCGCTCGGCGGCCACTTCTAGGGCCTGACGCTGCTCAGGGGTGATGCGGGTCAAGGCCAGCTCCAGACGCTCGCGTGGCAGGATCAGGTCGGCCATCGAGGCCACATCCAGGCCATCGAACTGCTTGGTGAATTCGACCAGCGCCGCATCGCCACGCTCACGCACGGCCTTGATGATCTCCAGCACGCGCTGGTTGACCGCATCATCCGAGACACTTTCCCAGCTCAGCAGATGATCCAGATGCTGGGCAAAATCCTGGTCAGAGGCATTGAGTCGGCGGATAGCGATAGGAGCGGTCATAGCGGGCCTCTTAAATTGGCAAATGCTCAAGCGCCCGTAGCGTAACAACCACTCCGCGCGGGCACCTGAGAATTTTGGCTATAACGCGGATAGGCTAGACCGCACAGGGGCGGCCATCAGACTCAGCGTGGATGTCGCGCTTCGACCGCTTCGCGCAGGGTATCGATCAGCGCCTGGATGCGGCCATGCTGCATCTTCATCGACGCCTTGTTGACGATCAGCCGCGAGCTGATCGTGGCGATCAGTTCCTGGGCTTCCAGACCGTTGGCGCGCAGGGTGTTGCCGGTGTCGACCACGTCGATGATCTTGTCAGCCAGCCCCACCAGCGGGGCCAGTTCCATCGAGCCATACAGCTTGATGATATCGACCTGGCGGCCTTGCTCGGCGTAGTAACGCTTGGCTACGTTGACGAACTTGGTGGCCACGCGCAGCCGGCCTTTCGGCTCCGGCGCACCCACGGCACCGGCGGTCATCAACTTGCATTGGGCAATACGCAGGTCCAGCGGCTCATACAGGCCCTGGCCGCCGTACTCCATCAGCACGTCCTTGCCGGCCACACCGAGGTCTGCCGCGCCGTGTTCGACATAGGTCGGCACGTCGGTGGCACGCACGATCAACAGGCGCACATCGTCCAGGGTGGTGGGGATGATCAGCTTGCGGCTTTTATCCGGATTCTCGGTCGGCTCAATCCCCGCCGCCGCCAGCAGCGGCAGGGTGTCGTCGAGGATGCGGCCTTTGGACAGGGCGATGGTGAGCATGAAAAAGTCCTTCAAAACGTGCGTAGGTTGGCGCTGAGCGAAGCGAGGCCCAACAAGAGCCGCAAAGCGGCTCCCGCCGCCCAGATTGCAAACCTAGCCCGGAACGCGACGAATCTTGGCGCCCAGCAACTGTAGTTTTTCCTCGATGCACTCGTAACCACGGTCGATGTGGTAGATGCGATCGATCAGGGTGTCGCCGTCGGCGACCAGTGCGGCAATCACCAGGCTGGCCGAGGCCCGCAGGTCGGTGGCCATGACCGGTGCGCCCTTGAGACGCGCGGTGCCGGTGACGATGGCGGTGTTGCCCTCGACCAGAATTTGCGCGCCCATGCGGGTCATTTCGTAAACGTGCATAAAGCGGTTTTCGAACACGGTCTCGATCACCGTGCCGGTGCCTTCGGCGATCGCATTGAGGGCGATGAACTGCGCCTGCATGTCGGTCGGGAAGGCCGGGTACGGTGCGGTACGCAGGTTGACGGCTTTCGGCCGCTTGCCTTGCATGTCCAACTCGATCCAGTCGGCACCACAGGTGATTTGCGCACCGGCTTCCTGGAGCTTGGACAGCACCGCCTCCAGAGTAGTCGGATCGGTATCCTTGACCTTGACCCGACCGCCGGTGGCAGCAGCCGCCACCAGGTAGGTGCCAGTTTCAATACGGTCGGGCATCACACTGAAGCGCGCACCATGCAGGCGCTCGACGCCATCGATAGTGATGGTGTCGGTGCCGGCGCCGGAAATTTTTGCGCCCATGGCGATCAGGCAGTTGGCCAGGTCGACCACTTCCGGCTCACGCGCGGCGTTTTCCAGCACGCTACGGCCTTTAGCCAGGGTGGCGGCCATCATGATGTTTTCGGTACCGGTCACGCTGACCGTATCGAAGAAGAAGTGCGCGCCACGCAGGCCGCCTTCCGGCGCCTTGGCCTTAATGTAGCCGCCTTCCACGTCGATGATCGCGCCCATGGCTTCGAGGCCGCGGATATGCAGGTCGACCGGCCGCGAGCCAATCGCGCAACCGCCTGGCAGCGCCACTTCGGCTTCTCCGAAGCGCGCGACCATCGGGCCGAGCACGAGGATCGAGGCGCGCATGGTTTTCACCAGCTCATAGGGCGCGACCAGGGTCTTGATCGCCCGCGCGTCGACTTCCACGCTGAGCTTCTCGTCGATGATCGGCTCGATACCCATGCGCCCGAACAGCTCGATCATGGTGGTGATGTCGTGCAGGTGCGGCAGGTTGCAGATGGTGACAGGCGCATCGCCCAGCAGGGTGGCGGCGAGAATCGGCAGGGCAGAGTTCTTCGCCCCGGAAATGCGGATTTCGCCATCAAGGCGCACACCGCCGGTAATAATCAGTTTATCCATAGCTATCTCGTCGCCCGCAGGCTTAGGAACGCGCGGCCCAATCGGCACGGCTGAAGAATTTCATACTCACCGCATGGATACTGCCATCGGCAATCCAGGGATTCAGGTGAGCGTAGATCTGTTGTTGACGCTTGACCGGGCTCAGGCCAGCCAATTCATCACTAATCAGATTCAGCTGGAAGTTACAGCCTTCGCCTTCAACTTCCACCTGGGTGTTCGGCAATTTAGCCTCCAGGAGGCTCTTCACTTCTAAAGCCTGCATGCTCAACCTCGCTCGACGCATTGATTAACCACAGCTGAGCCAAGGCTCGCGGGTCGCGCATCATACAAAAAAGCCCCTCGCCTGCGAACCCCGCGTCGACCAGGGCCCGCCGGGCAATGACTCAGGCCTCCAGCGGCAAGAGCTCAAGCAACTCGGAAACCTCGGCGATTTGCCGCATGTCCGCCGGCAGGCCGCGCAGCGTGAGGGGCTTGCCCGCCGCCGCGGCATCGCGCAGAAACGCCAAGAGCAGCGCCAAACCCACGCTGCTGGATTTCTCCACCGTCGTACAATCGATCACGCAGGCCGCGGCCGAGCTGGCGCCGATCAGGCGCGCGCCCTGCTCGCGCAAGGCGGGAGCGCTGAGGTAATCGAGCACGCCGGAGAGCTGAAACACCCCCGGCGCCTGCTCGGCGATACTCGCCTGACTCACGACTCGCCCTGGCCCTGACGGGCCTTGGCCACGGTATCGGACCAGGTGTCGATGACCTTGTTCAAGTCATTACCGTTGTTCTGCATGGACTGAGCGAACTGATCGCGGAACAGCTTGCCGACGTTGATGCCGTTGATAATCACGTTACGCATCTTCCAGCTGTCACCCTGGCTGACCATGGTGTAGGACAGCGGGTAAACCACGCCCTTACCGTCCTTGATCTCCATGTTCACCGCAGTGCGCTGCGGGTCCTGCTTGCCACTGACCGGCAGTACGCGAATGTCCTGGTTGTTGTACTCAAGCAGGGCATTGCCATAGAACTGCATCAGGCTGCGTTTGAAATTTTCCTGAAAACGGCTCATTTGCTCTGGCGTAGCCTGGCGCGAATAGCGCACGGTCATCACGCCACGGGAAATCCCGTCGACATCCACCACCGGGCCGAGAATATTGTTCAGCGAGGTGTAGAACGCATCCGGGTTGCTCCGGTACTGCTCTTTATTGGCCTTCAGATCGGCCAACAGGGTCGTGGTGGTCTGCTGCACCACTTCGTGGGCAGTCGGCGCAGCCACGGCCAGCAGCGGCAGAGCGCTCAGCAGTACGAAAAGACTGTTCCGCAGTGTCTTGATCATCTTTGGCAACCCTCGTTAATTGGCTTCGTCTTTGTTAACCGAATTGAGCAGGAACTTACCGATCAGGTCCTCCAGCACCAGCGACGACTGGGTGTCGTGGATGGTGCTGCCATCGGTGAGCAGTTCTTCTTCGCCGCCCACGCTGATGCCGATGTATTTCTCACCGAGCAAGCCCGCGGTCAGGATCGAAGCGGTCGAATCCAACGGCAGGTTGTCGACATTCTTGTCCAACTCCATGCTCACGCGGCCGGTGTAGCTGTCGCGATCCAGGTCGATGGCGGTCACTTTACCGATGGTCACTCCCGCCATGGTCACCTTGGCCCGTACGGTTAGACCGGCAATATTGTCAAAGTGCGCATAGACCTTGTAGGTATTGTCGCTGCTGCCCACCGTCAACCCACTGACGCGCAACGCCAACAGCAACAAGGCCAACAACCCGGCCAACAGGAACAGGCCGACACCAATCTCCAGTGTGCGGTTTTGCATCAGAAGTCTCCAAACATCAAAGCGGTCAGAATAAAGTCCAGCCCCAACACGGCCAGCGAGGCATAGACCACTGTTCTTGTAGTGGCACGACTGATGCCTTCCGAGGTCGGCTCACAGTCATAGCCCTGGAACACGGCGATCCAGGTGACAACAAAGGCGAAAACCAGGCTTTTGATAACCCCGTTGAGTACGTCTTCGCGGAACGAAACACTGTTTTGCATATTGGCCCAGAACGAGCCCTCGTAAACGCCGAGCCAGTCGATGGCCACCATCGCCCCGCCCCAGATACCGACCACGCTGAAAATCACGGCCAGCAGCGGCATCGAAATAAAACCCGCCCACAAGCGCGGCGCGACGATGTATTTGAGCGGATCGACGCCGATCATCTCCAGGCTCGACAACTGCTCGGTGGATTTCATATTGCCGATTTCTGCGGTCAGCGCCGAGCCGGCACGACCGGCGAACAGCAACGCGGTGACCACCGGCCCCAGCTCACGCAGCAAGGTCAACGCGACCATCTGCCCAACCGCCTGCTCCGAACCATACTTGGCCAGGATGCTGAACCCTTGCAGCGACAGCACCATGCCGATAAAGATGCCGGACACCACGATGATCGCCAGGGACATGACGCCCACCGAGTAAAGCTGCTTGATCAGCAACTGCAGCGGATTACCGACACTGCCGCGCCCGAACAACGCGCGCAGCAAAAACACGGTCGAACGCCCAAGCGTGGCGACCACATCGATACCGGCACGACCAAACAGGCGAATCCGTTCGAGCGTAGATCTCCTGCGCATCAGCGCCCCCCCAATAAATCGTCGCGGTAATCCGGCGCCGGAAAGTGAAATGGCACGGGCCCATCGGGCGTGCCTTGCATGAATTGGCGAACGCGTGGGTTTTCCGAATGCATCAGCTCGTCCGGCGTGCCCTGGCCCAGTACCTGGGTATCGCCGACCACATAGATGTAGTCGGCGATGCTGGCGGTCTCCGCCAAGTCGTGCGACACCACGATACTGGTAATGCCGAGTGCATCGTTGAGCAGGCGAATCAAGCGCACCAGCACGCCCATGGCGATTGGGTCCTGACCCACGAAGGGTTCGTCATACAGCAGAATTTGCGGGTCGAGGGCGATCGCACGGGCCAGCGCCACACGACGCTTCATGCCACCGGACAGCTCATCGGGCATCAAATCCAGCGCGCCACGCAACCCAACGGCCTGCAATTTCAGCAGCACGATGTCGCGAATCATTTCTTCCGGCAGTTGGGTGTGCACCCGCAGCGGAAATGCAACGTTCTCGAAGACATTGAGATCGGTGAACAGCGCCCCGCTTTGAAACAGCACGCCCATCTGCTTGCGCATATCGAACAGTTCGCTACGCGACAGCGTTGGCAAATTCTGCCCGTTGACCCACACCTCGCCCTTGCTCGGCTTGAGTTCAGCGGCGATCAGGCGCAACAGCGTGGTTTTGCCACAGCCGGAAGGGCCCATGATCCCGGTGACTTTGCCACGCGGAATGCGAATGTCGACATTCTTGAAAATATCCCGGTCGCCCCGCTGAAAACTCACGCCTTTCAGCTCGACCGCATACTGCTTCTCGGCGCTCATCTGGACTCCTTGCGAACAGCCTTCCTGACAGACGCCCTGTCTCGCAACAAGGACACTGCGCCTAGCAGATGGGCCGAAAATGGCCGCGCACTATAACATTGCTGAAATAGCCTGCCCAAAATTGAACATTTGCTTACAGAGCGCGCTCCAACTGCCTCGCCAGTTGCCGACACGATTCAAAGGTGAGCGCACCGGGCTTTCCCGCTATAATCGCCGCCTTTTCACTCGGCATGCCTATTTTGACGCTATGAGCCAGCCCAACGAATTGATCAAGTCCGCACAACGCACCATTCGCCTCGAACTTGAAGCGGTCACCGACCTGTTGCAACGGATCGACGGCGATTTCGTCCGTGCCTGCGAACTCATCCTGGCCAGCAAGGGCCGGGTGGTAGTGGTCGGCATGGGCAAATCCGGGCATGTCGGCAACAAAATTGCCGCCACCCTGGCCAGCACCGGCACCACCGCGTTCTTCGTCCACCCCGCCGAGGCCAGCCACGGCGACATGGGCATGATTACCCGTGACGACGTGGTACTGGCGCTGTCCAATTCCGGCTCGACCGCGGAAATCGTCACCTTGCTGCCGTTGATCAAGCGCCTCGGCATCACCTTGATCAGCATGACCGGCAACCCGGATTCGCCACTGGCCAAGGCCGCAGAGGTCAACCTGGATGCCCGCGTGACTCAGGAAGCCTGCCCACTGAACCTGGCGCCGACCTCGTCCACCACGGTTTCCCTGGTACTCGGCGACGCCCTCGCCATTGCCCTACTGGAAGCCCGAGGCTTCACCGCCGAAGACTTCGCCTTTTCCCACCCGGGCGGCGCACTGGGTCGACGCCTGCTGCTCAAGGTCGAAAACGTGATGCACGCCGGCGAAGAACTGCCCAAGGTGCAACGCGGTACCCTGCTGCGCGACGCCCTGATGGAAATGACCCGCAAAGGCCTGGGCATGACCGCCGTGCTCGAAGCGGATGGCCGGCTCGCCGGGGTCTTTACCGACGGCGACCTGCGCCGCACCCTGGATCGCGGCCTGGACATCCGCCAGGCCACCATCGACGAGGCCATGACCCCACACGGCAAGACCGCGCGGCCCGACATGCTGGCAGCCGAAGCACTGAAAATCATGGAAGATCACAAGATCGGCGCCCTGGTGGTGGTCGATCAACACGACCGCCCCATCGGCGCATTCAACCTGGGCGACCTGTTGCGCGCGGGGGTCATGTGATGCACGCCGAACTGCTGCAACGCGCCCAAGCGGTCAAACTGGCGATCTTCGATGTCGACGGCGTACTCACCGACGGCAAACTGTACTTCCTGGTCGATGGCAGCGAATTCAAGACCTTCAACACCCTCGACGGCCAGGGCATCAAGATGCTGATTGCCTCCGGCGTACGCACGGCGATCATCAGCGGCCGCACAACGCCGGTAGTCGAACGCCGCGCGCAGAACCTCGGCATTCAACATCTTTACCAAGGTCGTGAAGACAAGCTTGTGGTCTTGGATGAGCTTCTCGGCAAACTCGGCCTAAGCTATGAGCAAGTCGCCTACCTGGGCGACGACCTGCCCGACTTGCCGGTGATTCGCCGAGTCGGCCTGGGCATGGCAGTCGCCAGTGCCGATGGTTTCGTTCGTCAGCATGCCCATGGCGTCACCCAGGCACGCGGCGGCGAAGGCGCCGCGCGCGAATTCTGCGAGCTGATCATGCGCGCCCAAGGCAGCCTCGATGCCGCCCATGCCGCTTATCTGTAGAGCCCACTATGCTGCGTAAATTACTCAATCCCGTCCTGTTTGCCTGTGCCGCCGCGCTACTGGCTGCGGTCGGCTACTGGAACATCAACCCGGACAGCTTTTCCGAGAGGCCCGCACAAACCGGCACCGACAACGCCATCGACTTTTACGTGGTCAACGCCAACACCGTGCAATACCAGGCCGACGGCAAACTGCACTACGAGATGACTGCCGACAAGCTGGAGCACGTCAAAACGACGGACATCACCTTGCTGACCAGCCCGAACATGAGCCTGTACCGAGGCACCGAACTGCCCTGGAAGGTGCGCAGCGAGCGCGGCGAAGTGGCGCCCGAAGGCACACAAGTCGAGCTGATCGACAAAGTGCGCGTCGAACGCACCGACGCCAAAGGCCGCCCGACCATTCTCACCACCAGCCGCCTGACTGTATTCCCCGAGAAGGAATATGCGCAGACCCAGCAAGCCGTTAGAATCGACGCGGCCAATGGGGTGACCACGGCACAAGGAATGAAAGCGTACTTGAATGACGGCAGGATGCTCCTGCAGTCCAACGTAAGAGGCCAGCATGAGGTTCGTTAAAACCTTCCCCCTTCTGCTCAGCTTGAGCGCCGCGCTCGGAAGCGCCAGCGCTTGGGCGCTGCCCACTGATCGTGAGCAGCCGATTCGCGTCCAGGCCGACAGCGCCGAACTCGATGACAAACAAGGCGTCGCGGTCTATCGCGGCGACGTGATCATTACCCAAGGCACCTTGAAGATCACAGGCGACACCGTGACTATCACGCAAACCGCCCAGGGCGATATCGAAGTCTTCACCTCGGTCGGCAAGCCCGCCTACTACGAGCAAAAGCCCTCCGCCGACAAGCAGATCGTTAAGGCCTACGGCCTGACCATTCAGTATTTTGCCGCCAATGAGCGCATCGTCTTGATCGACCAGGCCAAAGTGATCCAGGAAGGCAATACCTTCGAGGGCGAGAAAATCGTCTATGACACCCAGCGCCAGATCGTCAACGCCGGGCGCGCCACTGGCAATAACGTCACCACGCCGCGCCCACGTATCGACATGGTGATCCAGCCGAAGAACAAACCAGCCGAACAGCAGGCACAGTAGTAATGGCCACATTGAAAGCCCAGCACTTGGCCAAAAGCTACAAAGGCCGCCAAGTCGTTCGCGACGTCAGCTTGAGTATCGACAGCGGGCAGATTGTCGGCCTGCTCGGCCCCAACGGCGCCGGCAAGACCACGTGCTTCTACATGATCGTCGGCCTGGTGCAGGCCGATCAGGGCCGCGTGCTGATCGACGACCACGACGTCAGCCATCAACCGATGCACGGCCGCGCTCGCGCGGGCATTGGTTACCTGCCGCAAGAAGCCTCGATCTTCCGCAAACTCAGCGTGGCCGACAACATCATGGCCATTCTCGAGACCCGCAAGGAACTGGACCGTACGGCGCGGCGCAAGGAACTGGAAAACCTGCTGCAGGAATTCCACATCAGCCACATCCGCGACAACCTCGGCATGAGCCTGTCCGGCGGCGAACGGCGCCGCGTGGAAATTGCCCGTGCCCTGGCCACTGCGCCAAAATTCATCTTGCTCGACGAACCCTTTGCCGGCGTCGACCCGATCTCGGTCGGCGACATCAAGCAGATCATCCACCACCTCAAAGCCAAGGGTATCGGCGTGCTGATCACCGATCACAACGTCCGCGAAACCCTGGATATCTGCGAAACCGCCTATATCGTCAACGACGGCCAACTGATCGCCGAGGGCGATGCCGAGTCGATCCTGGCCAACCAGATGGTCAAAGAAGTTTACCTGGGGCACGAGTTCCGCCTGTAAATAACGGTTTTTCTCGACCGAATAGCAGCTAGAGCTAGGCAAACCACTCAAGGTCAGGCATATAATTTGCTTCCTAGTGGCGCTCAAACGCCCTGTAGTGGATTGCGCACAGACGCCGGTAAATAAGGTCTGCAATGAAACCATCGCTAGTCCTGAAGATGGGCCAGCAGCTGACGATGACTCCGCAGCTGCAACAGGCCATCCGCCTACTCCAACTGTCTACTCTGGATCTGCAACAGGAGATCCAGGAGGCATTGGAGTCCAATCCGATGCTCGAACGCCAGGAAGACGGCGAAGATTTCGATAACTCGGACCCTATGGCCGACGGTGTCGAAAGCCCAGCCCCCGCTGCCCAGCAACAAGAAGAACCCTACCAAGACGCCAACTACCAGGAAACCACGCAAACCGTGGACAACCTAGAAGAGGGTGAGTGGAACGAACGCATCCCCAACGAGCTGCCGGTCGACACCGCCTGGGAAGATGTTTACCAGACCAGCGCCAGCAGCCTGCCGAGCAATGACGACGACGAGTGGGACTTCACCACCCGCACCTCGGCCGGCGAAAGCCTGCAAAGCCATCTGCTCTGGCAACTCAACCTGGCGCCGATGTCCGACAAGGATCGCTTGATCGCGGTCACCCTGATCGACTGCATCAACAACCAAGGCTACCTGGAGGAAACCCTCGAGGAAGTGGTGGAAGCCTTCGACCCAGAGCTGGATATCGAACTGGACGAAGTCGAAGCCGTGCTGCACCGCATCCAGCAATTCGAGCCCGCCGGCATCGCTGCCCGCGACCTGCGCGAATGCCTGCTCCTGCAACTGCGTCAGCTCTCGGCGAAAACCCCCTGGCTGAGCGAAGCCCAGCGCTTGGCGAATGACTACCTCGACCTGCTTGGCAGCCGCGACTACAGCCAACTGATGCGCCGCATGAAGCTCAAGGAAGACGAGCTGCGCCAGGTCATCGAACTGATCCAGAGCCTGAATCCACGACCAGGCTCGCAAATCGAGTCGAGCGAGCCGGAATACGTGGTGCCCGACGTGATCGTGCGCAAACACAACGAGCGCTGGCTGGTCGAGCTGAACCAGGAAGCCATGCCGCGCCTGCGCGTGAATGCGCAATATGCCGGCTTTGTGAAACGCACCGACTCCAGCGCCGATAACACCTTCATGCGCAACCAGTTGCAGGAAGCGCGCTGGTTCATCAAGAGCCTGCAGAGCCGCAACGAAACCCTGATGAAGGTCGCCACGCAGATCGTCGAACACCAGCGCGGCTTCCTCGACTACGGCGACGAGGCGATGAAGCCCCTGGTTCTGCACGATATCGCCGAAGCGGTGGGCATGCACGAGTCGACCATCTCGCGGGTTACCACGCAAAAATTCATGCACACCCCGCGCGGTATTTACGAGCTGAAATACTTCTTCTCCAGCCACGTCAGCACCGCCGAGGGCGGCGAATGCTCGTCGACTGCGATTCGCGCCATCCTGAAAAAACTGGTCGCCGCGGAAAATGCAAAAAAGCCGTTGAGTGACAGCAAGATCGCTGGTTTACTGGAAGCACAGGGCATTCAAGTAGCCCGCCGCACCGTCGCCAAATACCGTGAATCCCTCGGAATAGCGCCATCCAGTGAGCGCAAGCGATTGATGTAAGGCGGCACGCAACGGAAGACGAATCGACACGGCACAAACACCCCAGGCCTCGCTCTCGTTTGCAAGCGGCCATACTGCCAAGACCGAAGAGCGATAGTGCCAGGCTCGTTTTGCCAGAGTCTTCCACGCCAAAGTGTTCCGGTGGCAGGCCCGACAGCCTGTCTCTTACACACGGCAACAAGGAGAAAGCGGTATGCAAGTCAACATCAGTGGACACCAGCTGGATGTGACCGACGCCCTACGCGACTACATCGACGAGAAACTCAGTCGATTGGAGCGCCACTTCGACAAAATCACTAATGTGCAAGTCACTATGGAGGTCGAGAAGCTCAAACAGAAAATCGAAGCGACTCTGCACATAGCCGGCGGCGAAGTCGTCGCCAATGCCGAACACGAAGACATGTATGCAGCAATCGATTTACTGACTGACAAACTCGACCGACAACTCATCAAGCACAAGGAAAAGCAGCTCGACCGTCAACAGGGCGCAATGGCCCGTTGATATCGCCTACCTCCTATGATCCGACTTGAAAATATCCTGACCCCCGGCCGTTCCTTGGTGAACGTGCCGGGCGGCAGTAAAAAACGTGTTCTCGAACAGATTGCCAACCTGGTGGCGCGCGAGCTGCCTGACCTGGATGGCCAAGACATTTTCGAAAGCCTGGTTGCGCGTGAAAAACTCGGTTCGACCGGTTTCGGTAATGGCATTGCCATTCCGCACTGTCGCTTGCCAGGCTGTAGCGCGCCGATCAGTGCCCTGCTGAGACTGGATGCAGCGGTGGACTTCGATGCCATCGATGGCGCCCCTGTCGACCTGTTGTTCGTGCTCTTGGTGCCGGAAGCCGCCACCGATGAACACTTGGAGTTGCTCCGGCAGATCGCCAGCATGCTCGACCGCAGCGAGGTGCGCGAGCGCCTGCGCCAGGCACAGAGCAACGACATCCTGTATCAGGTAGTAGTGGACGTACAAAGCGGTCACTAGGACATACGCCCATGCGCTTGATCATCGTCAGCGGTCGCTCCGGCTCCGGCAAAAGCACCGCCCTCGATGTCCTCGAGGATAACGGCTTCTATTGCATCGATAACCTGCCGGCCGGCCTGCTCCCCGAGCTGGCTGAGCGCGCCCTGCTGCACACCGAGCTGTTGCACCCGCAGGTGGCCGTGTCGATCGATGCACGCAACCTGCCCAGTCAGCTCAAACGCTTCCCCGAGTTGCTCGACGAAGTGCGCGCCCGGCATATCCGCTGCGATGTGCTGTATCTGGACGCCGATGAAGAAACCCTGCTCAAGCGTTTCTCCGAAACCCGCCGCCGCCACCCATTGACCAACGAGAACCGCTCGCTGGCCGAAGCGATTGCCGATGAGAGCCTGTTACTCGGGCCAATCATCGACCTGGCCGACCTGAAAATCGACACCACCCACCTCAACCTGTACCAGCTGCGCGACAGCCTAAAGCTGCGCCTGCTCAACCAGCCTGAGCCGGGCACGGCGTTTTTGGTCGAGTCTTTCGGTTTCAAGCGCGGTATGCCGGTGGATGCCGACCTGGTCTTCGACGTGCGCTGCCTGCCCAATCCCTATTGGAAACCCGACCTGCGCGACTATTCCGGCCTCGACCAACCGGTGGTCGAGTACCTGGCAGCCCAGGCCGACGTCGAAGAGATGTACCAGGACATCCTCGCCTATCTGAAGAAATGGCTACCGCGCTTCGCCGCCAGCAACCGCGCCTACGTGACCGTGGCGATTGGCTGCACCGGCGGCCATCACCGCTCGGTGTACCTGGCCAAACGCCTGGGCGAAGCCCTGAAACCGACCCTGAAGAATGTCCAGGTTCGCCACCGCGACCTCAGTTAAGGAATTGCCGCGATGCCTGCCTGTGAAATCCTCATCATCAACAAGCTGGGCCTGCACGCGCGTGCGGCGGCCAAGTTTGTCGGCGTCGCCGGACGCTTTCCATGCCAGGTCAGGGTCGGTCGCGCCGCGGAAAGCCTGGTCGACGGCAAAAGCATCATGGCGGTGATGATGCTGGCCGCAGGCAAAGGCACACCGATTCACCTGCACACCGAAGGCGAGCAGGACGACGATGCCTTGAATGCACTGATCGAGTTGATCAACAACCGCTTCGATGAAGGCGAGTAGGTGCTAAGCGCGTAGCGGGCCAAAAAAGGGCTGTCCGATCACTCGGACAGCCCTTTTTAGTCAGTGGGCTCAGCTACCCGCGACGGTCATGCGTTCGATCAAGACCGAGCCCGTGCGGATATTGCTGCGCAACTCCAAGTCGTTTCCGACCGCGACGATCTGCTTGAACATGTCGCGCAGATTGCCGGCGATAGTGACTTCCTGCACGGGGAACTGGATCTCGCCGTTCTCCACCCAGTAACCGCCCGCGCCACGCGAGTAGTCGCCGGTAACCATATTCAGCCCCTGCCCCATCAGTTCGGTAACCAGCAAGCCACGCCCCATGCGTTTGAGCAGCGCCTGCTGGTCTTCGCTGCCGTGGCTGACGAACAGGTTGTGCACGCCGCCGGCGTTGGCCGTGCTGGGCATCCCGAGCTTGCGCCCGGAATAGGTGCCGAGGACATAGGACAGCAACTCGCCACGCTCGACGAAGGATTTGGCATAGGTCGCCAGACCATCGCCATCGAACGCAGCACTGCCCAGCGCCCGCGGAATGTGCGGACGCTCATCGAGGCTCAACCACTCGGGGAACAACTGCTGCCCCAAACTGCCTTCGAGAAACGACGACTTGCGGTACAGGTTGCCGCCGGAGATCGCCGCCAGGAAGCTGCCGAACAGCCCGGTAGCCAGCTCCGCGGCAAACAGCACCGGCACTTCGCAGGTTGGCACCGGGCGCGCGCCCAAACGGCTGACCGCCCGCTGCGCCGCGCGCTGACCGATACCGGCGGCATCGGCCAACAACTCGCCCTGACGATTGACGTCATACCAGTAATCGCGCTGCATCTGCCCGCCCTCTTCGGCGATCATCACGCAGCTCAGGCTGTGCCGGGTACTGGCGTAACCGCCGATGAAACCATGGCTGTTGCCATACACACGGCAACCCTGATGGGTATTGAGGGTGGTTCCATCGGCATTCTTGATCCGCTTATCGGCGGCAAAGGCCGCCGCTTCACAGCTCAAGGCCTGCTCGACGGCCTGCTCCGGGCTGATCGCCCAGGCGTGGTAAAGATCCAACGATGGCAGTTCACGGGCCATCAAGGCGGCGTCGGCGAGCCCGGCGGCTTCGTCCTCCGATGCATGCTTGGCGATCGCCAAAGCGGCGGCCACGGTTTCACGAATCGCCGCGTCGCCGCTGGCCGAGGTGCTCGCCGAGCCCTTGCGCTGCCCGACGTACAAGGTAATGCCAAAGCCCTGATCGCGGTTGAATTCGACCGTTTCCACGTCACCCTGACGCACCGTGGTGGACAAGCCCTGCTCCACCGATACCGCCACCTCGCACGCGCTAGCGCCCTGTTTCTTCGCCTCGGCGATGATCTGCTCGACCTGCGCCTGCAATTGCGGCACGGCCGCAGGGCCGACGACTTCTACTGCACTCATAAACACTCCTAAGCAATATGCGACAAGCTACACGACAGCGGGGTCGAACGCTTGCAGCCAGAAACTTGCTGCTATCATGACGGCGTTTTCCACTGGACCACCCTCATGTCTGAATACCTTGACGACTTCTCCGGCGAGAAGAGTAAAACCCAGGTCAAACGCGAGCTGCATGCCCTGCAAGATCTGGGTCAACGCCTGACCACCCTGAAGCCCGACCTGCTGAACAAACTGCCGTTGACCGACGAACTGCGCCGCGCACTTGCAGAGGCGCCGAAGCACACGGCCAATGCCGCGAAAAAACGCCACGTCCAGTTTATCGGCCGGCTAATGCGCGACCAGGACATCGAGGCGATCCTCACGCTGCTCGATCAACTCGACGCCTCTACCCGCCAGTACAACGAACGCTTTCACAATCTAGAGCGTTGGCGCGACCGTTTGCTCAACGGTAACGACGAGGTGCTCGAAGCCTTTGTCGTCGAATACCCCGAGGCCGACCGCCAACACCTGCGCCAGCTGATCCGCCAGGGCCAGCACGAACTGGCGCAGAACAAAGCGCCTGCCGCTTCACGGAAGATTTTCAAATATATCCGCGAACTGGACGAAACCCAGCGCGGCCTGCGCTGATTCTGTCGCGATGGTGGGTTATGCCTTCGGCTAACCCACCCTACGCCCATGCAATAGCTGTCAGCCGCCGGTTCCGCCCACGGTAATTGCATCGATCTTCAGCGTCGGCTGGCCCACGCCGACCGGCACCGACTGCCCGTCCTTGCCACAGGTGCCGACGCCGCTGTCCAGGGCCAGGTCGTTGCCGACCATCGACACCCGACTCATCGCTTCCGGACCATTGCCGATCAGGGTTGCACCCTTGACCGGCGCGGTGATCTTGCCGTCTTCGATCAGGTAGGCCTCGCTGGTGGAAAACACGAACTTGCCGCTGGTGATATCCACCTGACCGCCGCCCAGATTGGCGCAGTAGATGCCCTTCTTCACCGAGCGGATGATTTCTTCCGGGTCGCTCTCGCCCGCCAGCATGTAGGTGTTGGTCATGCGCGGCATCGGCAGGTGCGCGTAGGACTCGCGGCGGCCGTTGCCGGTGCGCGCCACGCCCATCAGGCGGGCATTCAGTTTGTCCTGCATATAGCCTTTGAGCACGCCATTCTCGATCAGCGTGGTGCACTCGGTCGGTGTACCTTCGTCATCCACGCTCAGCGAACCACGGCGGCCGGCCAAGGTGCCATCGTCGACGATGGTGCACAGGCTGGAGGCAACCATTTCACCCATGCGCCCGCTGTAGGCGGAACTGCCCTTGCGGTTGAAGTCGCCTTCCAGGCCATGACCGACCGCTTCGTGCAACAGCACGCCCGACCAGCCGGCGCCCATCACCACCGGCATGCTGCCGGCTGGCGCAGCAATCGCCTCGAGGTTGACCAACGCCTGACGCAATGCTTCGCGGGCATAGCCCATGGCGCGATCTTCGCTCATAAAGTAGCGGTAGTCGGTGCGCCCGCCGCCGCCGTGGCCACCGCGCTCGCGGCGGCCGTTCTGCTCGACGATGACGCTGACATTGAAGCGCACCAACGGCCGGATGTCCGCGCCCAGACCGCCGTCGTTGGCCGCGACCAGTACGCGATCCCAGACGCCGGCGAGGCTCACGGTGACTTGCTTGATCCGCGGATCAAGCGCACGGGTGGCCTGATCGACCTGCTTGAGCAACTCGACCTTTTGCGCGCGGTCGATCACATCCAAGGGGTTGTCCGGGGCATACAAGGCCGTCACCAGCGGGCTGCTGAACGCCTGCACACGGCCGTGCTGGCCGGCGCGGGCAATCGAGCGGGCGGCGCGCGCGGCCTGGCTCAAGGCCTCAGCGCTAATCGCGTTGCTGTAGGCGAAGCCGGTTTTTTCGCCGGACTGGGCGCGCACACCAACGCCCTGATCGAGGTTGAAACTGCCCTCTTTGACGATACCGTCTTCCAGCACCCAGGTTTCCGAGACCTGGCTCTGGAAGTACAGGTCGGCGGCATCGATCCCAGGCCCGGCCAACTCACCCAGCACGCCGGGCAAATGCTCGAGGGTCAAACCACCTGGGCCCAAGAGGTGCTCACTGACGGACAACAGCATCTCGCTCATTGTTTAATCTCGTTCATGACTATTCCAAACCTGGCAGTTAAGGGTCTGTTGACGTTTCGTCGCGGGCCGCGTTGCCGCGAAAAATCTCGCCAGGCTAGGCGTGGGGCGCAGGGAATGGTTATTCCCTTGCCAAGCCCCACAACGACGCATGGCGAGATTTTACGCGCAACCCGAAGGGCCGGGCCGG
>TARA_R100001244_G_scaffold259_16_pt1 | contig 23415 bp, 13 predicted proteins | sample TARA_R100001244 | Tara Oceans TARA_R100001244 (sample SAMEA2621564) | marine metagenome | biome: marine biome (ENVO:00000447); feature: mesopelagic zone (ENVO:00000213); material: "saline water (ENVO:00002010), including plankton (ENVO:xxxxxxxx)" | depth 790 m
TCGACTTCGCTTACCTGATCGCCAGCGTCGGTCACTTCATACACATCGTCACCCACGCCACCGAACATAGTGTCGCTACCCGAACCACCGATCAGCGTGTCGTTGCCCGCGCCCCCATCCAGGATATCGTTACCCGCTAAGCCATTCAGGCGGTCGTTGCCATCCAAGCCTTGAATAATGTCGTCGAGCGCTGTGCCATTAAGTACATCGTTCCCGGCCGTACCGACAATCAACCCCGCCACTGCGACAGTTGCCGCCGATGTGATGAACTCCAGGGTATTGCCGTTATCGGTGTAGCTGACTACCACACGCAGTTGCTGATCCGCCTGGGCCAGGGTCGGGGTAAAAGTCGCTGCCGTGGCCCCGACGATATTGGCGAAAGTGGTGCCGTTGCCGGCTTGCCATTGATAGGCGAACTGCACGCCGGCCAGGCCGTCTGCGTCGGTGAACGCATTGCTGGCAGTGAGTAGCTGCCCCAGGCGAGGCGTGGTATCACTGATCAACACCGTGCCCACCGGCAGATCGTTCGGATCGCCAGCGCCCACCGCCGTGGTCGCGGCCGAGAACACGGTTTCCAGCACGCCATGAGCATCCTTGTAGATGCCTTTGACGCGCAGGGCCAAGCCTGCGAGGTCAGGCGTTACCGTGAAGTTCGGGCCAAGTGCACGGGCCGCTTCGCCACCGACGATCTCGGTGACGATGTCTTCGAAGGTGCCATCGCCCTCCAGGTCGACTTGCCAGTAGTAACTGATCGGCCCAGTGATTGCGCCGTTGACGTTACCCGCGCCGATATTGTCGGCATCGGTCACCAGGGCGGACGATACCGTCAGCACCTGGCCAACACTGGGCGAACCATCGCTAACCCGCAGCGCGCCCTCGGTTTCCGCATTCAGGCCATCGACCAGGACGACCACCTGATCGTTGAACTGGATGCGCTCGATGTTGGTGATGCGGTCGATACCATCGGCGCCGCCACCCAAGCCGTCAGGGCCGTTGTCGATGACGGTAAAGGTGCCGTCGAAGTTCTCGACCACCTCATAATTGGCCATCAGCCCTGAATACACCGCCGTGTCGAACGAGTTGCCCATATCCAGCGGGTCGGGAGCGGCATTCAGCAGCTCACGAACGATGACCAACTGCCCGGGATTGATCGCACCCGACACCATGTCTGGTACCAGCTGGGTCAAGCTGGTGACACTGCGGAACTCAGTAGCGGGATCAGCCGGATTGGTACGTACGCTGATGCGCACGTTGAACCAGGCATCGCCATCGATCAGATCGTCACCGCCACGGCCTTCGATGATGTCGCTACCGTCGCCACCCATGATGATGTTGCCCGCCCCGAAGCTGGTCTGGCCCGCCCCGAGGAACTTGTCGAGGAACTCCTGTAGACCGTCGATCAGAGCGATATTGGTCAGCACACTGCCAGTTGCACCCTGCGTGGCAATCGCTGCGGCATCGGCATCGTCACCGCGCAGAACGTCACTGTGGTGCGAACCGGAGAGGCCCTCTACCGCCTCGAAACGTGCCAATACCGAGGCATTCGAGGCCGGAATCGGTGCTTCATCGAAGGCCCGCAAGGTGAAGTCGACGTTGGCGCCGAACGGGTCGTCGCGGAACACCGCCCAGTCGAAGCCGGACATCCCGACGTAACGGTCACCCTCACCGCCATTACCGAGCATGACGTCATCGCCACCCTCACCGTCCATCCGGTCGATGAGGCCACGTTCACCGATAAACACATCGTTGCCGATGATCGTGTCGAGGCCGAACGGGTGGAAGTTGTCGCCGGATGCGCCATCCACACCGCCGAGTTCGAGCCAGTCGTCACCCTCGCCACCGAATACCGCCTCGTTGGCCCGGTGACCGAGCAGGAAGTCGTTGCCACCGCCACCGAAAATCTCGGACGAATCCCGGCCGGAGACAATGAAGTCTTGGCCAAAGCCACCCAGCAGCAGGTTGAGGCCGTTACCGCCGTGGATCACGTCGTTACCGTCATCACCCTGGATGTTGTCGTCACCGCCCATGTCCGTGAGGATGTCGTCGCCAGCCCCGCCACGGATCAGGTCGTTACCGTCGCCGCCTTCGATGCGATCATTGCCGCCATCGCCCCATAGGGTGTCGTCGCCGATGCTGGAGATCATCGTGTCGTTGCCAGCGGTACCGCCCAGCACCACGTGCTCCTCACCGCTGTAACGCAGGTAATTGGTGTCGGTGCCAGGGGTCGCCGGATTATTGCGAACCACCAGCGGCAGCAATGGATTATCGCCAGTCGGGTCATCCCGACCGCTGAGGCCCAACCCGGTGAACTGCAACAGTTGGTCGACCTCAAGGGTAAAGCCCGGGGTCGAGAACACGTCACCCGGCAGGTGCGTGGCATTGGTGTTGGCCATGATCATCTTGGCGAACGAGTTGTTTTCCAGTTCGGTGAGGAAGTTCAGGCCGTTGACTCGCTCCAGGTAGTAGAAGCGGTCGCCGTCCTGGAGTTTCTCCATCTGGTTCTCGAACACGAAGTTGAAGGTCGAACCAAGCAGCCCGCCAAACGGCATCTGCCGCTCGGCCAAACCACCGATCCACAGGTCGATATCGTTGACCCCGGTGGTGGCCGCCGGGCCATTGAGGAAGCCCAAGCGGTCCACACCGGGACCATCGGCATCGAAGGTCCGCTGCTCTGGCGTGCCTTCATTGATGGTCGCCGTGCCGCCAAACACCAGGGCCATGGCCACCGCACGCTTCTCGGCCATGGTATTGACGTCGGCCAGCAGCAACTCGGCGTGAGTACCATAGGAGGCGATGAAGTTGACCACCGACATCTGGTGCTTGAGGTTCATCGCGAAGTCGACCCAGCTGGTATACGGCTTGAGCTGGCTGTCGCCGGTGGCGTTGTAGAACTCCTGACGCGCCGCATTCAGCGACGGCACGCCGGTATCGCGACCGCGCACGATATTGATCGTCGCCAGGTCGAGTGGCAGACCGAGCAGGTTATTGCGCAGCGCTTCGGTGACGAACTCATCGATCTCGTTGCCCAACTGCCGGGTCATGCCGCGCACCAGGGCGCCCGCGGCTTCCTCGGCGCTCACGGTGACCGTGCCGCCGAGTCCATCGCTGAGCTGGTTGAACGCCAGCGGATTGAGGAAGGCCTCGATCAGGCCCATTTCGCTGGAGACGAAGTTGGGGTCGAAACGGTCCACCGTCTCGGTCAACATCGAGTGGCCGAAGCGGTACACCACGTGAGCGAACTCGGCGGCGATGGCCGGGTTGATCTCGGTGTCGTACACCTGGGTAGCGTTGAAGAACACGTCTACCTGCGGCTGCACCTTGCGCGCGAACTCTTCGAACACCAGGTGCTGGTACTGCATCTCGGTGGAGAAACGTGCGGCTTGGAACAGCCGCTCACCATTCCATGAGCCGTCGGGCAACTGCCACTGGGCAATAAAGGTGGGATCGTTGCTGGCGAGAATCACCGCTTTGGTGTGCTCAACCATCCGATTGTGCTCGGAATGGAAGATATGGTGCACGGCGGTCAGGCCGATGTTTTCATTGCCACGGCCATCGCCGGTGATGAAGTGCGCATCGAGCAGTTCGTTATCGTAGGTGCCGGCCGGCTGTGCCAGGAACGGCAAGTTGCCTGGACCTACCGGTTGCCCCGGATCGAAGGCCGGATTGGCGATCGGCCCGGTTGCCGTATCGGCATCCGCCGTCAGCGGCAGCCCGGTCTGGCTGTTGCGCGGGTTGGCACTGTGGGCGATGTCATCGAGGAAGGCATGGCCTGTGCGTCCAGCCAGGCTGGCGTCGATCGGTGCGCCCGGAGTACCCGATTGCATGCCATCGCTTTCGGTGATGATCTGCGCGAAACCGGTCAGCGGGTCGGGGATGAACTTGCCGTAGGCATCGGCCGCCACCAGCGGCAGGTTGAGCACGTCCAGGTCATCCAACTCGATACCGAGCATTTCCCGCGCTTGCTGCTTCACATCGGCCCAGGTTGGCAGGCCACCATCGGCACCATCGAGCATGCGCCCGGTGGCCACCGGCCGGCCGTCCGCATCCAGCTCATACTCGCGCAGGAACACCTGGTGCGAGGAGTGCGAGGTGTAGGTCTGGTTCTGGTCGACGAACGGCGTGGTCTGGTTGTTGTGCAGGTGCACATCGTCGGCGGTGCCGAACTCGCCATCCTCGCCGGCCTGCACGGCCACGTTGTTGGCGCGGGTCAGCAGCATGAAGCGCTGGTTGACCGGCAGATCGTCGGCAGTGCCGAGGATACCGTCATCGCCCAGTACCAGCGGATCGTCATCGGCCAGCGGCACGAACACGATGCCGTTGCCGCCCTTGTTGACCAGGTCCAAGCCATGGTCGAAGAACTGGCCGAACAGGGTAAACCAGGAGTTGAAGCCCGCCGACAACCCTTCGTCCGGTGCGGTGTTGGGAATGAACAGCGGTTGCCCGGCAGGAATCTCGATCCCTTCCAGATCGAGCAAGGTGCCGATAGGGAAGGCGACCCCGTCAGGATCGAGTTGCGTGCCATCGGCCAGGGTACCCATGCCGGCATCGACAAAGGCCGCCACCGCCACCGGGTTGCCACGGGTCTGGTCGACGATCAGGTTAGAAATGGTGCGTGGATCGGAGTCGACCACATTGGCACCCGGACCTGTGGTGGCATAGTTGGTGTTGGTCACGCCGTTGAACGGTGCCTCATCGTTCTCGTTACGGAACACCTGGTCGAGCAACAGCGGGAACGGCTGATCGGCCGCGCCGAAGTGCGACTGCCCCTGCTCCAGGTTGTTGAACGAACCATCCACCGTGCGCAGGCCGAAGGCCAGCCGTGCATTGGGCACCAGGTCATACAGGCTTTCGCCGGCAACATGGCGCTCGGCGATGATGATCTGATCGAGAATGAACTGCAGGTCGGCGCGAATCAGGTGGATGCCAGGGCTGGCCACCAGCGTCTCTTCCGGCAAGGCGACAGGTATCACGGGAACGATATCGCCCGTCACCGCCGCAGTCGGCGCCGAGAACACATTTTCCAGGGTGCCATCGGCATCCTTGTAGATTGCCCGTACACGCAACTCCAGGCCATCCAGGTCGGCGGTCACGCGCAAGGTGTTACCCACCGCAGAGGCCGGCTTATCGCCACCTTCGGTGACGATGTCTTCGAAGATTCCCGTGCCGGCTACGCGCTCGACCTGCCAGGTATAGGCAACCGGCCCGGTAATCACGCCATCCAGGTTATCGGCATCGCTTACCCCAGCGATGGAAGCGCTCAACAGCGAGCCAATTTGCGCATCGCCACTGATGGTCAGTTGTCCGAGCGGACCGTTGTTATCACCCGAGAGAACCACCGCTTGGTCAGCGAACTGCAAGCGCTCGACGTTGATCAGGCGATCAACACCGTTGGCTCCGTCATTGAGGTGGGTCACCGTGGTCACACCATTGCCATTGGTAGCAATGGTGTAGTTGGCACGCACATCGGAGAACATCGCCGTGTCGTACGCAGCTGCACCGCTGACAACCTCGCGAACAATGCTCAGCTGGCTCGGGTTGATTTCCCCCGACAGCATATACGGCACCAATTCGGAGATACTCGCGACGCTGGTAATAGTCGGATGCCCAGTCACGGCGACGCGTACGTTGAGCATCAGGTCGCCATCGATCAGGTCATCGCCACCGCGGCCTTCGATGATATCGCTGCCGCCACCGCCGAGGATGATGTTGCCGGCACCGAACGAGGTGACGGTGCCGCCCAGGGCCTCATTGAGGAATTCCTGCAAGCCGTCGATACGGGCAATGCCCTCCGCGGTCAGCACGCTGCCTTTGGCACCGGCGTTGGCGATCAGGTTGGCATCGGCATCGTCGCCGCGCAGCACATCGGCAAACGCCGAACCGGACAACCCCTCGACCTCGGCAAAGCGATCCAGCACGCCAGCGCTGGAAGGCGCTACCGGTGGCTCGAAGAAGTCGTCGACATTCATGTCCGAGGTCACGCCAAAGCGGTCGGCCTTGTAGGTCACCCAGTCGAACCCCGACATGCCGTCGTAATGATCCTCGCCATCGGAACCGACGAAGATGTCGTCGCCGCCTTCACCGATGAACTCGTCGAAGCCACCACCGCCGACAAACACATCATGGCCGTCGATCAGGTCGGTAGCGAAGGTGTCGAAGTTATCGCCAGGCGCACCGTCCTGGGTGCCGATCTCGATCCAGTCGTCGCCTTCGTTACCGGCGGTCTGCAGGTTGCCCTTGGCACCGAGGATAAAGTCGTTGCCGGGGCCGGCAAACGTTTCCGAGACGTCTTCGCCGGTGATGATGAAGTCGCTACCGGCGCCGCCAAGAATCAGGTTGGCGCCGTTGCCACCGTGGATCACGTCGTTGCCGTCGCCACCCTTGAGCACGTCATCGCCACCCCAATCGGTGATGATGTCGTCGCCGGCACCGCCTTCGATCATGTCGTTACCGTCGCCGCCCTCCAGACGGTCATTGCCGCCGTCACCCCACAGGGTGTCGTCGCCGATACTGGCGATCAGCGTATCGTTGCCAGCAGTGCCACCGAGCACCACGTGTTCGTCGCCGGTGTAGCGCAGGTAGGTGGTTTCCACCGCTACGGTGCCGGGATCATCGCGTATGACCAACGGAACCAATGGGTTGTCGCCGAGCGGATCGGCGGCGCCCAACTCGCCATTGAACTGGCGAGACTGATCGACCTCGAGAATCAACCCTGGGGTCGAGAAGATATCCGCCGGCAGGTGGAAGGCATCGGTATTGCGCATCACCAGCTTGGCGAAGGAGTTGTCTTCCATCTGGGTGAGGAAGTTAAGGCCGGCCAGGCGTGCCAGGTAGTAGAAGCGGTCACCGTTCTGCAAGGCCTCCAGCTGAGTCTCGAAGACGAAGTTGAAGGTCGAGCCGAGAATGCCGCCAAACGGCATCTGCCGCTCGGCCAGGCCGCCGACCCAGAAGTCGATATCGTTGACCCCGGTAGTGGCCGCCGCACCATTGAGGAAAGCCATGCGTTCGACGTCGGAAATCGCCCCATTGCCGAAGACAATATCGGCCGCAGCGGCACGTTTCTGCTCCAGGGTGCCGGTAATGCTGGCATGGGTACCGTAAGCGGCGATGAAGTTGACGATGGAGACCGGGTGCTTGAGGTTCTGCATCAGGTCGAGCCAGCTGGCATACGGCTTGAGCTGGCTGTCGCCGGTCATGGCGAAGAACTCGGCGCGCGCCGCATTCAGGGTTGGTACTCCGGTGTCGCGGCCGCGGGCGATGTTGATCGCCGCAAGATCGAGCGGCAGGCCGAGCAATTCGTTGCGCAACGCTTCGGTGACGAATTCATCGACCTCGTTGCCCAACTGCCGAGTGGTGCCACGGATGATCGCCCCGGCGGCCTCTTCGGCGGACAAGGTGCCGTTGTTATTGAAGGCCAGTGGGTTGAGGAAGGCCTCGATCAGGCCCATCTCGCTGGAGACAAAATTCGGGTCCAGGCGGTCCACTGTTTCGGTCAGCATCGAGTGACCGAAGCGGTAAACGGTATGAGCAAACTCGGCCATGATCGCCGGGTTGATCGTCGCGTCATAACCATCCGGCGCGAGGAACGCATCGACTTGCGGCTGTACCTTGCGCGCGAACTCTTCGAACACCAGATGCTGATACTGCATCTCGGTACCGAATTTGGCGGCCTGGAACAGCCGCTCACCATTCCATTGCAGGGTCGACAGGTCTGCCGGCACCTCGGTTACCGGCACCAGTAACCATTGATTGAGAAACGCCAGATCGGTAGCTGCCGACTCCAGCACGACTGCCTTGGTGTGTTCGACCAGGCGGTTGTGCTCGGAGTGAAAAACATGGTGCACGGCGGTCAGCGCGATGTTCTCGTTAACCCGGCCGTCACCGGCAATAAAGTGTGCATCCAGCAGTTCGTTGTCGAACGCACCCGGCTCGGACAGGCCGACGCCATTATTAGGGTCAGTACTCAGGTCGGAGTCCGCCAACAGCGGCGCACCGGTCTGACTGCTGAACGGGTTGGCCGCGTGAGCGATGTCGTCGAGGAAGGCATGCCCGGTAGAAATCGCCAGGGACGCATCGACCGGAACGGCAGGATTGCCCTCAACCAGACCGCCGAGCGTCACCAGTTGCGGAAAACCGTTATCACCCGGGATGAATTTGCCGTATTCGTCGGTGGCCAACAGTGGCACCCGACCCACATCGTAGTTATCCAACTCAATGCCGAGAATGTCGCGCGCCTGGGCCTTGAGTACGCTCCAGGTGGCCATCCCACCCAGTTCGATATCGTCTGTAGTGCCGAAAACACCGTCAGGGCCGATATCGCGATTGGTCAGTAACTTACCGGTGGCCACGGGGTTACCGTTGGCATCCAGCTCATAGGCGCGCAGAAATACCTGGTGCGAGGCATGCGAGCTGTAGGTCTGGTTCTGATCGACGAACGGCGTGGTCAGGTTGGTGTGCTGATGGACATCGTCCGAGGTCCCCAGAACACCATCTGCGCCAGCATTGACCGCACTATTGGTGGCACGCGTCAGCACCATGAAATTGGTCGAGGCACCTGCGACATACAGTGGATCATCGACTTGCAACGGGATAAAAACGGTGCCGTTGCCGCCCTTGGCGACGAGGTCGAGGCCATGGTCGAAGAATTGGCCAAAGAAGGTGAACCAGGTATTGAAGCCCGCCGACAGGCCCTCGTCCGGCGCGGTATTGGGGATAAACAGCGGCTGGCCGGCGGGAATCGCCACGCCATCCAGGCCGAGCAGCACACCGTTGATATCCAAAGTACCCAGCCCGGCGTCGACATACGCCTGCACGGCGGCTGGGTTGGTGATGGTCTGATCAACGATCAGGTTGGAAATGATCCGCGGATCAGCGTCGGCCACATTGGTGGTCGAGGCATAGTTGGTGTTGGTGACCAGCCCGCCCGGCGCTGGGCCATTGGCATCGAAGCTGTCGCCATCCAGATCATTGCGGAACTGCTGATCGACAAATGGGGGGAAGGACTGATCCGCCGCACCAAAGGTGCTACGTCCGTCCACCAGGTTGTTGTAGGTACCGTCAACGGTGCGCAGCCCAAAAGGTACTTCTGAGTTCGGTAACAAATCACTGAGGCTCGCCCCGGCGGCATGCGCCTCGGCGATGAAAATCTGCTGAAGAATGAACTCAAGATCGGATTTGATGAAGTCGGCCATTTCTGTGTCCTCGATGCTCAGCGCGCGAAACGCAAAAAACAGGAAGCCACGTGCATGCAAACCCTCGCAAAGGCGTGGCTCAGCGTTGCAATACAGAAAACTGATAGTCCTTGGGATAAAGGCCAAACGCTGCTCGCACCGAGATGCTTACGCTCATCAGTGTTCGATCAGAGTTGGGGTCGTCCCATCAACACCGAGCTTGCAGCTCCCGTGTTGAACGTCAGGCAATAGGAGGCCCGTGGAACTGGGGATCGAAGAAATGCCCTAGCGGTGACGAGCGTGTTATGCGGTGAAACGAGTCTGTGCTCATGGTTCTTCTCTACGCGTTCTCGACCGACATAAGCCACCGCGCCCTCTCCTGCGCAGCATGCTTCGTCAGCTGTTACACACGATTAGACTAAAGTCTCAGTACTTAGCCTTGTCAATATACCGTCGGTCTGAACAGCAAAACCCCTTGGAAATCATAAGTCACTACTAATAAAAGAGAATAAATAAGCTCAGCTCGCGAAAAACAGTTGTGCTCAGCGACCAAAACGCCTTGCACGAAGTCGAAAACCCAATCTATACCTAGTGGGCAAGTCCCCCTTCAGCGCCGATGTGAGCGTTTTTTGGCGCATGACCTTGACCGCCAGGGGCGGACGGCAAACAGCCTTAGCCCCGGCTAAGCACTCCGTGACCTGCAGTACTGGAGGTTCTATATGGACATGTCGCCGTCCCCACGCTCCGAGCTGGCAGAGGTGCTGTTTCGCCTGCGTCGAACCTTCTATGTGCTGGCGGCGTTCAGCGGGGTGATCAACCTGCTGATGCTGACGCCGGCGGTGTACATGCTGCAGGTCTACGACCGCGCCCTGGTCAGCAGCAACGTCACCACCCTGCTGATGCTGACCCTGCTGGTCGTGGGCCTGTACGTGCTGATGGCGCTGCTGGAAGTGGTCCGCTCGAGCGTGCTGATCCGGGTCGGTAACCGCCTCGATATGATGCTCAACAAACGTATATTTGGTGCCGCGTTCGAACGTAACCTGCGCCGTGCCGGCGGTAACCCGGCACAAGCCCTGCAAGACTTGTCACAGGTGCGTCAATTTATCACCGGCAATGGCCTGTTCGCCTTCTTCGATGCGCCCTGGACCCCCATTTACCTGCTGGTAACCTACCTGATTCATCCGCTGCTGGGGTTGATTACCCTGATTGGTTCGTTATTGCTGGTCGGCCTGGCTTACTTGACTGAAATCAGTACCCGCAAACCGCTGGCCGAAGCCAACCAGGCGTCGCTGGTGTCCGGCAGTTTCGCCAACAACAACCTGCGCAACGCCGAAGTCATCGAAGCCATGGGCATGCTGCCGGCCATCCGCCAACGCTGGTTCGGCAACTACCTGCACATCCTTGAGATGCAGACCCTGGCATCGGACCGGGCGGCCTATATCAACGGCGCCACGCGCTTCGTGCGGATCACCCTGCAATCGCTGATTCTCGGCACCGGCGCGCTGCTGGCGATCGAAGGCAAAATCACCCCAGGGATGATGATCGCCAGCTCCATCCTCACCGGCCGGGCGCTGGCCCCCGTCGAGCAAGTGATTGCCGCCTGGAAACAGTTGCTGTCCAGCCGCGCGGCCTGGGGTCGCCTGGGAGCACTGCTGGGCGACTTCCCCGCGCAAAAACCGTCCATGCCACTGCCCAAACCCGTGGGCATGCTTGCCGTAGAAAGCGCATTCACCAATGCACCCGGCACGAGCATCGGCATCCTGCGCGGCGTATCGTTCAACCTGTCGCCCGGCGAGGCGCTGGGCATCATCGGCCCCTCCGCCTCGGGCAAATCGACCCTGGCGCGCTTGCTGGTCGGCGTATGGCCGGCCATAGCCGGCAAAGTGCGCCTCGATGGCGCCGATATATTTCACTGGAATAAAGAGGAACTCGGGCCCTGGCTCGGTTACCTGCCGCAGGATGTCGAACTGTTTGAAGGCAGCATCGCGGAAAACATCGCGCGCTTCGGCGAGATCGACAGCGAAGCGGTGATCCTCGCGGCCAAGCAGGCCGGCGTTCACGAAATGATCCTGCGCCTGCCGCAGGGCTACGACACCCGCCTGAGCACCGATGGCGGCTCGTTGTCCGGCGGACAAAAACAACGCATCGGCCTGGCCCGCGCACTGTATGGCGAGCCGTCGCTGATCGTGCTAGATGAGCCGAACGCCAGCCTCGACGATGTCGGCGAAGCCGCTTTGATCCAAGCCCTGATCGATCTTAAACGCCGCGGCAAGACCCTGGTGCTGATCTCCCACCGCCCCACGGTGCTGAACATGGTGGACAAGGTGCTGATGCTGCGCGATGGCGCGGTGCAGATGTTCGGCAGTCGCGATGAAGTCTTCAGCGCACTGCGTCAGGCCAGTGCGATGCCCAGCGCCATGGGCGCGCCGACCCTGGCGTCGGTCAAGACCAAGGAGTGACGGAGCATGTCGAATCTTGAGTTTGAACGTAAAAACCTAGTCCCGGTCGACCCCGAGCAAGAGATCGACACCGACGACCGAAGCCCCAGCCGTTGGGGCCTGTGGCTGGTGGTCGCGGGCTTTGGCGGGTTTATTCTGTGGGCCAGCATGGCGCCACTGGATGCCGGGGTGGTGGCCAACGCCACCGTCAACGTCACCGACAACCGCAAGACCATCCAGCACCTGACCGGCGGCTCGGTTGACGCCATTCTGGTGCGCGAAGGCGATCTGGTGAAACGCAACCAGGCCCTGATCGAACTCGATTCGACCCGCGCGATTGCCGAGCTGGGCGTGGTCAGCGCCCAGTACATCGTGGTGCGTACTGTGGAAAACCGCTTGCAGGCCGAGCGCGACGGCTTGGCTGAAGTGACCTTCGACCCCGAACTGATCAACCACTTCGCCAACGACCCGCGGCTGAACGACTCGATGACCCTGCAACAACGGCTGTTCAACACACGCCGCGCCGCACTAACTGGTGAAGCCGGTATTCTCCGGGAAAATATCCTCGGCGCCGAAGAGCAACTCAAAGGCCTGCGCCAGGTACAGGGCTCTCGCTATGCGCAGATCAAACTGCTCAACCAGGAGCTCGAAGGAGTGCGCAGCCTGGCCGCCGAAGGCTATGTCACGCGCAATCGCATGCTCGAACTGGAGCGCAATGCAGCAGAACTCAGCGCTTCACTGGCACAGAACATTGCCGACATCGGCCGCACGCGCAACCAGATCGCCGAGCTGAAGCTGCGCATTCTGCAACTGGAGCAGGACTTCCAGAAGGAAGTGCAGTCGCAGCTGACCGATGCGCAAAAAGAAACCACCGCCCTCACCGACCGTTTGCGCGCGCTCGATTACGAAGTCACCAATACGGTGATCCGTTCGCCCATCGACGGGGTGATTCTCGGTTTGAATGTCTCGACGGTCGGCGGCGTGATCCAACCCGGCGCGGAGATCATGGATGTGGTACCGGCGGACGAACCGCTGCAAGTGGACGCGATGATTCCGGTGCAGGCCATCGACAAGATGACTCCGGGGCTGCCAGTGGATATCGCCTTCCCGGCCTTCAACCATGCGCAAACACCGAACATTCCCGGGCGGGTACTGACCATATCGGCCGACCGTTTAGTCGACGAAACCAACAAGCAGCCCTACTACCTGGCCCAGGTCGAGGTCACCTCGGCGGGTATGGACATGCTCGGCAGCAACCGCATTCGCCCCGGCATGCCCGCCACCGTGACGATCAAGACCGGCGAACGTAACCTGATGAGTTACCTGATGAAGCCTATGCTTGAGCGAGTCGACGGCGCCTTCAAGGAGCAATGACATGGCGGATCGCCTAACCCTTATTTGCCTGGCCTGTCTGGCCAGCGTCCCAGCTTACGCCCTGGACTTGCAGGACGCCTGGCAACTGATGCAGTTGCAAGGCCCGATCTACCGAGCCGCCGTGCACGAACGCGATGCAGGCCTGGAGAGCCGGGCCCTGGGCCGCGCCGGCTTATTGCCGCAGCTCAACGCCAGCGCCAGCAAGAGCCGCGTCGATGGCACCCAGGAGCAAGACAACCCGCTGGGCAACTCGGTCGAGAGCGACCTGAACTACGACTCGGAAAACATGGCGGTGCAATTGCGCCAACCGCTGTTCAACCGACAAAAGCTCGCCGAATATCGCCAAGGCAAGCAGCGCGCCGACTACAGCGAAGCGGTGTTCGACGCAAAAACCCAGAACGTCGCCGTGCGCTTGGCCAGTCGTTATTTCGATGTGCTGCTGACCCGCGAAACCATCGACCTGGCGAATGCCAAACTCAAGGCCTTCGAGCAGCAAGTCGCAGCGGCGCAACGGCGCTTCGACCTTGGCGACGGCACCATCACCGACGTCGACCAGGCGACCGCTCGCCGCGACCTGGCACTGGCCGAGCTGATCGAAGCGCAGGACAATCTGCTGATTGCGCTACGCCTGTTGCAGGAAATGCTCGGCGAAGTCCCGGAACATGTCGCCACCTTGCGCAATGACTTTCCGACCCCAGCCCTGCAACCGAATAACCTGCAAGCCTGGCTGAGCCAGGCCCAGGCGAACAACCCGACACTGCGCGCCAAGCATTACAGCCAAGGCGTGGCAGAAGAAGAAGTCAAACGCGCCAACAGCGGGCATTGGCCGACCCTCGACCTGGTGCTCGGCTATACCGACAGCCAAAGCGATTCGATCTCCACCATCGACCAGCAGAACCGTTACGCCTCGGCCGGCGTGGAGTTCAATATGCCGCTGTTTTCCGGCGGTGCGGTAAGTGCCCAGGTGCGCCAAGCGGTAGCCAGCCGTGAACAGGCAGGAGAAGAGTTGAACGCCACCCGAGAGGAAGTGTTCTCCGCCACCACTCGTGAATTTCGTGGCGTACAGAGCGGTCAGGCACGTATCCGCGCGTTGCAGCAAGCCGTGATGTCCACCGAGCGGGCACAGGACTCGGCGAAGAAAGGCTTCCTCGCCGGTTCCAGTACCAATGTCGATATATTGAATGCCGAAGAACAGGTGTTCATCGCCCGCCGCGACCTGCTCGAAGCCAAATTGCGCTACCTGCTCGCGCGCCTACAATTGGCCGCCGCGGTTGGCCTGCTCGGCGATGACGACATCAACCAGGCCAATACCTACCTTGGCCCGGAGTTGGTCTTGGGCTTTTGACGCGCGCCAATCAACGCCAATGGCGCGCCTGTGCGCGCTGATCCTGGCGGGCCCCGAATACCCAGCTGACTGCCAGCAGCAACAGCTCGACGATCCAGGCCAACAGCAAGGCGCAGACAATGCCCCAGGCGATGGCTTGCGGCGCCAACAACACCTGATACCGGTAGGCGTTGTAGGTTTCTTGCAACAACTCGGGGTCGGCCGCGCTCGTCAGGTGCCAGACCTGCGCATACCAAGGGCCTTGCATGGCCTGCCATTCCAGGTCGAGGTAACCGGCACGGTCGACCAGAAAAGCAACGCTTTGTGCATCGCTGCGCATCACCGGATCGTTGCTCGCCTGGTAATGCGTGACCAAGGCATCCAAGTCGCCCTTGAAAAAGCGCTTGGCGGTTTCACGAAAGCCCTTCAACCCCTGCTCGGACTCCATCCGGTGAGCCTCGACGCGCTTGCTGTAATCGTCGATAAACCCCGGCACCTGCACCCCCACCAGCAAGCCCAAGGCAAACAGCGCCAGTCGTAGATAACTTTTAAACATTCGTGCCCCCCTAACCCGGATCGTCCGGGCCGCCCTTGTACTTAGCCGGATAACACTCCAGCGCCCTAAGCGTTACCCTGCGCCACACACTCGCCGCCTCGCCACAGGCGCCACTCGCCCGGCTGGTAAAGGCTCCAGCGCTCGTTATCGGTCAGTGGCTCGGTGGCCAGCACCGTCACCACATCATTGGCCGTGGTCTCGGCCTGGAAATCCACACGCATGTCGGCATCTTTCAAGTGTGCGGGGCCAAACGGCGCACGCCGCGTGATGTGCGCCAGCTTGGTCGAGCAGAAGCTGAATAACCAGTCGCCATCGCTGAGCAGGCAATTGAATACGCCGTGTTTGCGAAACGCCGCACACGCGCTGACCAGGTTGGGTAACAGCGCCGCGACCGGTACTGGCGAAGGGAACGCCGCCCGCAGGCGATTGAGCAGATCGCAAAACGCCGCCTCGCTGTCGGTATCGCCGACCGGCCAATAGAAGCTCGGCTGCGGATGAAAGTCGGCCAACTGGCCATTGTGCGCAAAACACCAGTTACGGCCCCACAACTCGCGCACGAACGGGTGGGTATTGGCCAAACACACGCGGCCGACATTGGCCTGGCGAATATGGCCGATCACCACCTCGCTCTTGATTGGGTAGCGTTGCACCAAGTGCGCCACCTCCGACTCGCTGCTCGCACGCGGGTCCTGAAACAGGCGCAGGCCACGCCCCTCGTAAAAACCGATGCCCCAGCCATCACGGTGCGGCCCGGTGCGCCCGCCGCGCTGCATCAGCCCGGTAAAGCTGAAGACGATATCGGTGGGCACATTGGCGCTCATACCCAGTAACTCACACATGGCTAAAACTCTCGATTCAAGGCGTTGCGCAATTGTTCGGCTTCGTGCTGCAAACGCGCCTCCAAGCGCTTACGCCGCAGCGGTAGAAAACGCGTCAGCGCCCGCCAAATAAGTTGCGGTACATCGCCGGAGCGCCGCGGAATCAGGTGCAGATGCAGGTGCGGCACGTGCTGGTTCGACGCCGGGCCATCGTTGAGCAACAGGTTGATCCCGTCGCGCCCGTAATCAAGCGCACGCAAGGCCGCGGCGACGCGCTGGCCAAGGCTAAGCAGACGGTCACGGGCGGCGGCGGATAGATGCTCAAGCAACGGCGCGTGTTCGCGACTGACGATCAGGACGTGAGCCGGACGCAAGGGGAAAATATCCAGCAAGACAATGAAGTGCTCGTCTTCATAGACCCGCTGCGCCGGCAAGCGATTAGCGGCGATAGCGCAGAACACACAGTCCATAAGCCCTCCTTGTGCGCAAAGGCCCATGCTGAACGCCTGACGAGATAGGTGCAAGCGCTGCTCGCGAGTAGCAAGTGTCGATCAGAGGCGCGGCTCGACGCGCAAACGGCGTTCGCCACGCTGGTCATAACGGCTATCACCGGCGTCGCCGCGTTCTTGCTCCAGCATTTCGCGCAGGGTCGGCGCATCCTCGTCGTCGGGCTGCGCAAGCGGGCCACGCCGACCCTTCCACCAGCGCTCCAACGGCCAACGGATCACCACGAACAACAGGTACAACGCAAAGGCGATCAGCCCATACATGGCCAGATCGGCCACCGCGCGCCAGGCGTTATTGCCCACCTGAAACAGTAAGTCCAGGGCAGTAATGGCGATGGCCGGGGCAAACAGCTCCTTGGCCGGGTCGACGATGGTCGGTGTCAGCAGCAGGATCGCCACCAATACCCGCAGCGGTTCGCGCAGATAACGCCACATCCAGCGGGTCAGGCGGAACCAGACCAATAGGCAACCGAGCGCGGCGATGGCATAGGCGCCCCAGGCGAGTAGGTAGTCGTTCTCGATCATAAAACGCAGGGTCCCTGGCATGGCGGGGCAGACAAAGTGGGGCTTATGATAACGGCTTTTCGCCGGCCCGGCGCCCCTGCTGTCGGCCGTGCCTCAGCCCGGAGTGACCCAATGCCGCACGCCCCCATCGCCCGCACCGAGACCGGCGCCGACCCTTACTGCTGGCTGGAGAACCGCGACTCGGCCGAGGTACTCGAACACCTCCAGGCGGAAAACGCCTACCTGGAAGCCGAACTGGCCGAGCAGCAGGCGCTGCGTGAAACGCTGTTCCAGGAGATTAAAAGCCGCATCCGCGAGACTGACCTGTCGCTGCCGTCGCCGTGGGGGTCTTACCTGTACTACCAACGCACCACCGCCGGCGATGAATACCCACGGCACTACCGCAGCCCGCGCCCGGCCGACGACTCGCTCAGCGTCGACGAAAGCGCCGAGCACTTGCTGCTCGACCTGAACGCACTGGCGGGTGGCGGTTTTCTATCGCTAGGTGCGTTCAGCATCAGCCCGGATCACCAGCGCCTGGCCTACAGCCTGGACACCAGCGGCGACGAAACTTATCAGTTGTTCGTCAAGGAACTGGCCAGCGGCGCCATCAGCGAACTGCCCTTCAGCGACTGCGACGGCAGCATGACCTGGGCCAACGACAGCCAGACCCTGTTCTTCGGCGAACTGGACGACACCCATCGGCCGCACAAGCTCTACCGCCATCGCCTCGGCAGCGACGGCGCCGAGCTGGTGTTCCATGAACGCGACGGGCGCTTTTTCCTCAACTGCTACCGCGCCAGCTCCGAGCGTCAGCTGCTGCTGTTGCTCAACAGCAAAACCACCAGCGAAACCTGGGTACTCGATGCCGACACGCCGGCCGAGGCATTCCACTGCCTGGCGCCGCGCGAGGAAGGTCACGAGTACTACGTCGACCATGGCAAGCGTGATGGCGCCTGGAGCTGGTTGATTCGCAGCAACCAGAGCGGCATCAACTTCGCCCTGTACGGCGCCACGGAACAGGCGCCGACGCGCCAACACTGGAACGAACTGCGGGCGCATGACGCACAGGTCATGCTCGAAGGCGTCAGCCTGAATCACAGCGCGCTGATTCTCAGCCTGCGCGAAGGCGGCCTGCCGATCATCGAGGTGCAAGCGCACGGCCAGGCGCCCTACCGCGTCGACCTGCCGGATGCGGCCTACAGCCTGTATGTGCAGGACAGCCTGGAGTTCATCAGCCCGACGATCCGCCTGCGCTATGAAGCCCTCAATCGCCCGGCGCAGATTCGCCAACTGACGCTGGCCAGCGGCGCGCAACAGGTGCTCAAGGAAACCCCGGTGGAAGGCCCGTTCGACGCCGACGCCTATGTCAGCCAGCGCCTGTGGGCCACAGCAGCAGACGGCAGCCAAGTACCCATCAGCCTGGTGGCGCAGCGCGAGGTGCTGCACGCCCGGCAACCCGCGCCACTTTATCTGTACGGCTATGGCGCCTACGGCGAAAGCCTCGACCCATGGTTCTCCCACGCCCGCCTGAGCCTGCTCGAACGCGGCTTTATCTTCGCCATCGCCCATGTGCGCGGCGGCGGCGAGTTGGGCGAAGCCTGGTATCGCGCCGGCAAACTGGCGCACAAGCAAAACAGCTTCAACGACTTCATCGCCTGCGCCGAACACCTGATCGCCAACGCTTACACCACAGCGGCGCAACTCGCCATCAGCGGCGGCAGCGCCGGCGGCCTGTTGATCGGCGCGGTACTCAACCAGCGCCCGGAGCTGTTCGCCGCGGCGATTGCCGAGGTGCCGTTCGTCGACGTGCTCAACACCATGCAGAACCCCGACCTGCCGCTGACAGTGACCGAGTACGACGAGTGGGGCGACCCGCACGAACCGGAGGTGTTCGCCCGCATCAAAGGCTATGCGCCCTACGAAAACGTCAAGGCCCAGGCCTACCCGGCGATTCTTGCCGTGGCCGGCTACAACGACAGCCGCGTGCAGTACTGGGAGGCGGCCAAGTGGGTGGCCAAACTGCGCGCCAACAAGAGCGATAAGCACCTGCTGCTGCTGAAGACCGACTTGGGCGCCGGCCATGGCGGCATGAGCGGCCGCTACCAGGCGCTCAAGGATGTCGCCTTGGAGTACGCCTTCTTGCTCAAGGTGCTTGGGCTGCACTGAACAGCGCTCGACTGCGCGCACCTTCACAGCTTCCGGCGAGCGGCAGTTGGCAAGTCTGCGCGCGCCGGCTACCGTCGCGCTCATCCACCACGACGTGCCAACGCGCCGCAGAGTAGCCATGCCCGACAGCTCTTACTTGATCGATGAAATCCGCGACATGCTCCTCGACTGCGGCCTGTTCAACAGCCTGTTGCCGAGCGAGGTGCTCAGCGCCGCCGGCTACTTCAGCATCAGCCGCTTCGATCAGGATGCGTTGATCTGCAGCGAGGGCGATGCCGGCACGTTCATGTGCATCATCCACTTCGGTGCGGTATCGATCCGCAAGACCAACTCCAGCGGCGAAGTCGTCGAAATCGCCAAACTGCGCAAGGGCCGCGCCTTCGGCGAAATGGCCGTACTGGATGGCGAGCGGCGCTCGGCCAGCTGCATTGCCGTCAGCGACTGCACCTTGCTGATCCTGGCCAAGGACTCGCTGGAAAAAATGCTGCACGAGGCGCCGAAGTCAGCGGCCAAGGTCATCCGCGCCATCGCCGTGGCCATGTCCAAGCGCCTGCGTATGGTCGACGGCCAACTGATCGAACAACAGATCTAGCAGGCCGCTTTTAACGCCGTATCGGTAACGTAGGTAGTTTTTATGGCTATGTCCCCGTTATGTGTTGGAACGTGGGGCCGGCTAGGCGATGCCTGGAGCGCGGTAATGCGTAGGGTGGGTTAGGCGCACATGACCGCGGACTATCGGCCGCTGCATAGTCAATTGCGCCGTAACCCACCAGAGGGACTAGGCCGATTAGCGCTGGGTGGGTTACGTGGCGCAACTAGTTGCGCAGTCGCTTTGCCAGCCCGCATCAGCGCCACTAACCCACCCTACCGAATCGACGTACAACCGTTAACGGGTACATAGCCTTTTCAATGGCCTGCTAGCAGGCACACCTCAATCGGTAGTTCGGCGGCCTGGCGGCAGAGCGTCGCGATTGCGCTGTAGCTGTTGCTCCAGCAGCGGTAACTCACCATCCGGCGGCGCCAGGTTGCCGCGTGGCGGGTTGAGGCGCTGGCCCGGATTCCCCGTGCCATCGTTAAGCAACGGCGGGCTATTCGGCGCAGTGCTTGGCAGGTTGCGCGGCACCGCCTGGGTAAACGGCTGCGGTGTGGCCGTGCCGGGCGCACCGCTCGGCCGCTCGTAGGTGCTGGGCAATGGATAGGTTTGCGCGTACAGCGCCGGGCTGCACAGGGCAATCAGGCTTAACGCGAACAGGCTGGGCCGGTGCATCGTCCATCTCCTTTATCGACAGGCATGGCTATTGGGCCACGTCGCCGCCCGATAAGTGCCCGCCCGGCGGTTCTCCCCGACCATCGGCAGGGCTACACTGTCAGTATCCGCGTTAAGCCACGAGAACAGTTATGAGCACCGACAAAGCCCCCTCGCCCACCGCCAAGCTCGACCGCATCCTCGCCGATGCCCAGCGCAGCCGCGAAGAAGGCTACCGGGACAAAGCCCTGAAGATGTATCCGCACGTCTGCGGCCGCTGCGCCCGCGAATTCGCCGGCAAGCGCCTGAGCGAGCTGACCGTGCACCACCGCGACCACAACCACGACAACAACCCGCAGGATGGCTCCAACTGGGAGCTGCTCTGCCTGTATTGCCATGACAACGAACACTCGCGCTACACCGACCAGCAGTATTTCAGCGAAGGCTCGCTGAACACGCCTAAAACCTCCCAGGCGACCCACAACCCCTTCGCCGACCTGGCTGCAAGGCTGAAAAGCAAAGAATAGGTCGCCTCCCGCCTGCACCCGTATAATCCCGGCCTTTACCCAGATGGCTGCACAGCCAAGACAAGGCCGGTTACGTGGCAAACAAACGATACAGCTGCATTGGTTTATTCAATCCCAAGTCCCCGGAAAACGTCGGCGCGGTGATGCGCGCGGCCGGCTGCTATGGCGTCGCCTCGGTGTTCTATACCGGCAAACGCTATGAGCGCGCCCGCGACTTCATCACCGACACCAAGCGGGTGCATATGGATATTCCGCTGATCGGCATCGACGACTTGCAGAAGATCATCCCGCTGGGTTGCACGCCGGTCGCCGTGGAGCTGATCGAAGGCGCACGGCCGTTGCCGGAATACACCCACCCGGACCGCGCCCTCTACATCTTCGGCCCGGAAGACGGCTCGCTGGACAAGGACATCCGCGCCTGGTGCGAGGACGTCATCTATATCCCCACCGAGGGCTGCATGAACCTCGCCGCCACCGTCAACGTGTTGCTCTACGACCGCATGGCCAAAGGCAACAACACCAAGTCCGGGGCCAAGTTCAAGTAAGCGGCAGCGCAGTTTCTACAGGACCGTGGGGTGGGTTACGGCGTGCCTAACCCACCCTACGCCTTACCCCTACAGGCCACGAAGAGCCTGATGGTGAACACGGCGGCGCCATGTCCGGCCTAGCGCTACAGCCCGGACTTGAGCCGACTGAAGGCGCGGGTCAGCGCGCGGTTGAACGCCTGACTGTTGTCATTCTTGCTGTACAGCCCAGCACGCACGGCCTGCGGCGGGTAGATGCCGGGGTCGTTGAAAATCGCCGGATCGACCGCAGAATTGGCCGCTGGCACCGCGTTGGCGTAGTAGATGCTGTTGGTGATGCCCGCCACCACGTCCGGGCTCATCAGGTGATCCATCAGCGCATGAGCGGCCTCGGGATGCGGCGCATCCGCCGGGATAACCATCGCGTCGAACCAGATCAGCGTGCCTTCGCGCGGGATGCTGTAGTGCAGGCTGTACGGCTTGCCCGCCTGCTGCGCCTGCCCGGCGGCGATCGACACGTTGCCATTCCACGACATCGCCAGGCAGGTATCGCCATTGGCCAGGTCGGCGATGTTGCGGTCGTTGTCGAAGTAGCGGATCGATGGCCGCACCTTGGCCAGATGCGCTTCGGCGAGCTTCAGGTCGTCGAGGCTCTGCTGATTGATGTCCAGGCCCAGGTAGCGAAAGGTCGCGGCGAACACCTCGTTGGGATCGTTGAGAAAACTCACTCCACAATCGGCGAACTTCGCCACCACCGCCGGATCGAGCAGCATGGCCCAGCTGTCGGTCGGCGCATTGGCCATGCGCTTGGCGATGGCCTGCTGCTGATAACCGAAGCCGGTGGTGCCCCACACGTACAGCCCGGCATAGCGGTTGCCCGGATCGAAGGTCGCCATATGTCCGGTGAACTCGGCATCAAGGCCGGCGAAGTACGGCAGCGCGGCCTTGTTCAGCGGTTGCAAGGCACCGCTGCTGATCGCCCGTTGCAGGTGCTGGCCGGCGGTGAGCACCAGGTCGTAACCACTGCGCCCGGTAAGCAGCTTGGTCTCCACGGTCTCCAGCGAGTCGAAGTGATCGGCCACCACCTTGATCCCGGTCTTCTGCTCAAACGAAGACAGGGTGTCCGGCGCCAGATACTCGTTCCAGATATACAGATTGACCTGCTTCGGCGTTTCGGCCGCCAGCGCGTGTGCGCTAGCGGCCAGACCCAGGGCCAACAGGGTGGCATGCAGTTTCATCGGGGCCTCCTAGCGCTTAGGCGCGGCGTATTGCGGCATGGTGATGCAGGCGACGTTGCCGCCACCGAGGAGGATCTCCCGCGAATTCTCAATGCCGAGGATGCGGTGCTGGGGGAACAGCTCGGCCAGGGTGGCCTGGGCGATGCGGTCACGCGGATCGTTGAACAGCGGCACGACGATGGCCGAGTTGCCGGCGTAGTAGTTGATATAGGAAGCACAGATCTGCGTGCCGGCCTGGCGCGTGTGGGTGGCGTCGTCCTGATCCAGGCCCTCGGCCTCTTGCGCCGTCCACTCCAGCACACGCGGTTGCGGCAGCTTGTGCACTTCCAGCTCGCGGCCCTGGGCATCGCGGGTGCTGCGCAGGATGTCATAGGCCTCCTGATAGATTTCCCACTGCGGATCGCTGCGGTCGTCGGTCCACTGTTGCACCACCACGCCGGGGCGCACAAAGCAGGCCAGATCGTCGATATGGCCGTCGGTTTCGTCGAACTTGCAGCCACGCGGCAGCCAGATCACCTGCTCGGCGCCGAGGTAGTCCTGCAGGCGGCGGGTCACTTCGTCCTTGCCCAGATGAGCGTTGCGATTGCGGTTGAGCAGGCACTGCTCGGTGGTCAGCAGAGTGCGCTGGCCATCGGTCTGGATGCCGCCCATCTCGGCGATAAAGGGCGCGCGGTAACGGTCGTAGCCCTCGATCTCGAGGATCTTCTGCGCGATCTGGTCGTCCTTGTCCCACGGGTAGTAGAGGCCGCCGTCGAGGCCGCCGTAGGCGTTGAACTCGAAGTCGACGCCGCGCACTTCGCCGCTGTCGTCATTGACCAGGAAGGCCGGGCCGCTGTCGCGGAACCAGGTGTCGTTGCAGGTCATCTCCACCACCCGCACATGGGCCGGCAGCTGGCGACGGGCATTGGCGTACTGGCTGGCCGAAGCGCACACGGTGACCGGCTCGCTGGTCGCGATGGCGCTGACGATCTCCACCCAGACCTTCTGCGCCGGCTTGGCGCCGTTGCGCCACACGTCGGTGCGC
>TARA_R100001244_G_scaffold6593_43_pt1 | contig 23270 bp, 24 predicted proteins | sample TARA_R100001244 | Tara Oceans TARA_R100001244 (sample SAMEA2621564) | marine metagenome | biome: marine biome (ENVO:00000447); feature: mesopelagic zone (ENVO:00000213); material: "saline water (ENVO:00002010), including plankton (ENVO:xxxxxxxx)" | depth 790 m
CGCCGATCAGGAAATGGCCGATGTTCAGTTCCTTCAGCTGCGGGATTGCGGCGATGGGGATGACATTGTCGAAGGTCAGCCCGTGTCCGGCATGCGGTTCAATGCCGTTTTTCGCCGCCAGCGCCGCGGCATCGGATATCCGGCGCAGTTCGGCTTCGCGGTCGGCCCCGGTGAGCTCTGCATAGCGGCCGGTGTGGAATTCGACCACGGGCGCGCCGAGCCGGATGGCGGCCTCGATCTGGCGCGGGTCGGGTTCGACAAACAGGCTGACACGGATTTTGGCGTTTCTGAGCTGGCCGACAAAATCGGCGAGCCGGTTGTGCTGGCCGGCGGCATCCAGTCCGCCTTCGGTTGTCCGTTCCTCGCGATTTTCCGGCACGATGCAGGCGGCATGCGGCTTGTGGCGCAGCGCGATCGCCAGCATCTCGTCGGTTGCTGCCATTTCCAGATTGAGCGGGATCGTAAGTGTGTCCATCAGCACCGTCAGATCGTCATCGCGGATATGCCGCCGGTCCTCGCGCAGATGGGCGGTAATCCCGTCCGCGCCGGCCTCGGCAGCCATCAGCGCTGCGCGCACCGGCTCCGGATGGTCGCCGCCACGCGCGTTGCGAATGGTGGCGACATGGTCGATATTGACGCCGAGCCTGAGGGGCTTTGTTTCGCTCACGCCGCCGGTGTCGCGGCGCGGCTGCCGGGTTTGGTGGCGGGGATGGCGGCCAGCTCGGGCGGCAGTTCGTCGGCGGCATAGGATGGCACGTCGAGCGTCAGCAGCGGGAAGAAGGGCACATCAAATTGCGCCGCGCCGTTCGACCGGTCGACCAGCGCACCAGCGGCAACCACTTCGCCACCTGCATCCTGTATCGCCTGGATGGCTTCGCGAGAGGACAGGCCGGTGGTGACGACATCTTCCATCATCAGCACCTTTTGGCCCGGCTCCAACCGGAAACCGCGGCGCAGTTCGAACGTGCCCTCGGGCCGTTCCAGAAACAAGGCGTCGAGACCAAGCGCCCGTCCCATTTCATGGCCGATAATCACGCCGCCCATCGCCGGGGATACCACGACATCAATGGTCCGGCGAATATTCTGCGGAATGGTCTCGGCCAGCGCCGCTGCGATGCGTGCGGCCCTTGCCGGGTTCATCAGCACCCGCGCGCATTGCAAATACTGGGCTCCGTGGCGACCAGACGAAAGAATGAAATGGCCTTCCAGCAACGCATCGCTGGCTCGGAATTCGGCTAAAATCTCGTCTTCGGTCACTGTTTTATCCCGCGTTATTCTGCATGCTTTTGCCCAAATGGGCATGTTGCCACCGCATTGCCAGAGAAATTAAAGCCAAAAAACTGAAAAAATATCTATTCGGTAGCTTGAGGCTTGCGGCAACCATGCCTATAAGCCGCCCCAATCGGACTATTTCAGGCCGTGCCCGCCGATTCCATTCGTCGTGCGACTGCCGGAAAACTACCGAAATTTGGGGTAAGATAGGGTTGAGCGATATATGACTCATTTTGTGAAAGCTTGGATTTTGGCAATCGGCCTGATTCTCACGCCGGCAGCATTGTCGGCGCAGGAAGCATTGCCGTCAGCGCCCGTCGTCGATCCGGCGGCGACCAGCGAACTGGAAGCAGCGGATGCACCGGCTGCGGTCGAATCTGCTCCGTCGGGACTGGACCCTGCGCTCTATACACCTATGAAACCCACACCGGGCATCGGCATGCCGGTCGATGGTGGAATCGATTTTCAACAGCAGTTCAGTGAAAACGGTGAAACCGCGCACTGGATCAACAATGCTATCCTGGTGCCGATGATGGTTGGCGTGAGCCTGCTGGTTCTCGGTCTTCTGTTCTGGGTCGTCGTGCGGTTCCGGCGCGGTGCCAATCCGGAGCCTTCCAAGACCACGCATAATACGTTCATCGAAATTATCTGGACGGTCATTCCGGTTCTGATCCTTGTGGTCATCGCGGTGCCTTCGATCAGCCTGCTGGCTCGACAGTTCGAGCCGGCGCCGGAAGGCTCGCTGACCGTGAAAGTGACCGGATACCAGTGGTATTGGGGCTACAGCTATCCGGACAATGGCGATTTCGAAGTCATTTCCAACATGCTCACGAAAGAAGAAGCAGATGCACGCGGAGAACCCTTCCAGCTCGCCGCCGACAACCGGATGGTTATTCCGGTGGGCAAGCCGGTCAAGCTGCTGATCACCGCAGCCGACGTCATTCACAGCTTCGCCATTCCTTCGGCCTGGTTCAAGCTTGACGCGGTGCCAGGACGGATCAATGAAAAGGTCCTGCAGATCGACCGCGAGGGCGTTTATTACGGCCAGTGTTCTGAACTTTGCGGTGCGCGGCACGGTTTCATGCCGATCACCGTCGAGGTTCTCTCGCAAGATAAATTCGACAACTGGGTGCGCGCCAATGGCGGCACGGTAAAAGGCGAGGCGACAGAGACCGCTGCAGCCGAAGTCACCGCCGCCAGTGAAACGACAACCGACATTGCGCCTGCCGATGCAGCCGCTGCGACCAACTGAGGGTTAGAGCAATGACAACAATCACAGCAGATGGCCAAATTGACGATCACGCGCATGACGCGGATCACAAGCCAGCCTTTTTCCAGCGCTGGTTCATGTCGACCAACCACAAGGACATCGGGACGCTCTATCTGATCTTCGCGATTATTGCGGGTATCATCGGTGGCGCCATTTCCGGTTTGATGCGTCTCGAACTGGCTGAGCCCGGCATCCAGTATCTGCAGGCCTGGGCAAGTATCTCCAACGGCAGTGAAGCGTCGCTGGATCAGGCCTATCACCTCTGGAACGTACTGATTACCGCGCACGGCCTGATCATGGTCTTCTTCATGGTCATGCCGGCGATGATCGGTGGTTTCGGAAACTGGTTCGTGCCGCTGATGATCGGCGCGCCGGACATGGCGTTCCCGCGGATGAACAATATCAGCTTCTGGCTTTTGGTTCCCGCGTTCCTGCTGCTCCTCGGATCCTCTTTCGTTCCCGGTGGTACCGGCAACGGTGCCGGCACCGGGTGGACCGTCTATGCGCCGCTTTCGACAAGCGGATCGGTTGGTCCGGCGGTGGATATGGCGATTCTCTCGCTCCACCTTGCGGGCGCGTCCTCGATTCTCGGCGCGATCAACTTCATCACCACCATCTTCAACATGCGTGCGCCGGGCATGACCCTGCACAAAATGCCGTTGTTCGTATGGTCGGTGCTGGTCACCGCATTCCTGCTGCTGCTCGCGCTGCCCGTGCTCGCTGCAGCGATTACGATGCTGTTGACCGATCGTAACTTCGGCACGACCTTCTATGACGCGGCCGGCGGCGGTGATCCGGTGCTATACCAGCATCTGTTCTGGTTCTTCGGTCACCCGGAAGTCTATATCATGATCTTGCCCGGTTTCGGCATGATCAGCCATATCGTTGCGACCTTCAGCCGCAAGCCGGTGTTCGGCTATCTCGGCATGGCTTATGCCATGGTTGCCATCGGTGTGGTCGGCTTTGTGGTCTGGGCGCACCATATGTTCACCACCGGCATGTCGGTTAACGTGAAAATGTATTTCACCGCGGCAACGATGGTGATCGCGGTGCCAACGGGCATCAAGATCTTCTCGTGGATTGCAACCATGTGGGGCGGTTCGATGTCGTTCAAGACACCGATGGTCTGGGCGCTCGGCTTCATCTTTATGTTCACCGTCGGCGGTGTGACCGGCGTTGTGCTGGCGAATGGCGGTATCGACGACAATCTCCACGACACCTATTATGTGGTTGCCCACTTCCACTATGTGCTGTCGCTCGGTGCGGTCTTCTCGATCTTTGCCGGCTTCTATTACTGGTTCCCGAAAATGTCGGGCCGGATGTACAGCGAACTGCTGGGGCAGCTCCATTTCTGGATCTTCTTCATCGGCGTGAACATCCTGTTCTTCCCGCAGCATTTCCTCGGCCAGCAAGGCATGCCGCGTCGCTATGCCGATTATCCGGAGCAGTTCGCCTACTGGAACCAGATCAGCTCGATCGGCTATGCCGTGATGCTGGTCGGTGTTGTGATTTTCTTCGTCAACATCGGCTACGCGCTGCTGGCTGGCCGCAAGGCAGAAGACAATTACTGGGGTGAAGGCGCAACGACGCTGGAATGGACCTTGTCCAGCCCGCCGCCGTTCCACCAGTTCGAAACGCTTCCCCAGATCAAGTGATCTGAGGACCAGTCGCAAGCTTGGATAGCAATATGACCACCGCGTCACACAGTATACAGGGTCTGGCCAGCGCAAGGGATCTCTTTGCGCTGACCAAGCCGCGTGTGATGTCGCTGGTCATTTTTACCGCGCTTTGCGGATTGCTGGCGGCTCCGGGATCGATACACCCGGTTATCGGCTTTACCGCGATCCTCGCGATCAGCCTGGGAGCTGGGGCTTCGGCCGCGCTCAACCAGTGGTATGAATCCGATATCGATGCGGTCATGAAGCGGACCAGCGGGCGACCGTTGCCCGCGGGCCGGATGGACCGCGAAACGGCGCTGCATTTCGGCATTGGCCTTTCGGTTTTTTCGGTGCTGCTGATGGGCGTCGCGGTCAACTGGTTCAGCGCTGCCTTTCTGGCCTTTTCGATCTTTTTCTACGCGGTCGTCTATACCATCTGGCTGAAGCGCAGCACGCCGCAGAATATCGTGATTGGCGGCGCCGCAGGCGCGTTTCCGCCAGCAATCGGCTGGGCCGCAGTGACCGGCGACGTCACGCTGATGCCGGTGCTGCTGTTTGCCATCATCTTTTTCTGGACCCCGCCCCATTTCTGGGCGCTCGCGCTGTTCGTCAACAGCGACTATTCCAAGGCCGGTGTACCGATGATGCCGGTGGTCGCAGGCCGCCGGTCGACGCGTCACCAGATATTCGGCTATAGTATGGTGCTGGCCGCCGTGACCGTCGCTCCGTTTATTCTCGGGCTGGCCGGAGCGATCTACGGCGCGGCCGCAATTGCCCTGAGCGCCATTTTCTGTGGGCTTTCCTGGCAGGTTGCCCGCAGCCAGACTTCCGAGCCGAAGGACATGGCCGCAGAAAAGCGCCTGTTCAAATTTTCCATTCTCTACCTGTTTGCGCTGTTCGCAGCGGTGGTTGCCGACCGGATGATCATGGCATGAGCGAGATTGACAGCAACAAGGCGCCGATGAGCCGGGAAGAGCAGAAGGCCTTTCAGGCGAGACAAAAACAGCGGGCGATCATCATGGCCGGCCTGCTTCTGTTCATGGTGGTCCTGTTCTACCTGATCACGATCGTCAAGATCGGGGCCGGTTCCTGATGGCCTTCGCGCAGGCTTCGCTTTCCGGTAAGAACCGGCGCAGCGCCGTTATGGCCGCGCTGATGGGGCTGGGCATGCTCGGTCTCGGTTTTGCAGCCGTTCCGCTCTATGAAGTCTTCTGCCGGGTTACTGGCTATGGCGGCACCACCCAGCGCGTGGGTGAAGCCCAGGCGGCGACGGTCCAGACCACCAGCCGGGTGATGTCGATCCGGTTCGATTCCAACGTCAATTCGGCGCTGCCATGGTCGTTCAAGCCGGAGCAGGCAGTCGATCATGTCACCGTCGGTGCCCGCGACATGGCGATCTTCCTCGCCACCAACAACAGCGACGAGCCGGTGGTGGGAACCGCGACCTTCAACGTGACCCCGTTGCTGGCGGGCCAGTATTTCAACAAGGTCCAGTGTTTCTGCTTCAGCGAGCAGTTGCTGGAACCGGGCCAGACGGTACGGATGCCGGTGCTATATTATGTGGATCCGGCGATACTGGATGACCCGGAAACAAAGGATATTCAGGAAATCACGCTTAGCTATACCTTTTATCGCTCCACTGACGAGCAGGCTGTAGACGCCGGTGCGAGCGATAGCTAAGAGAAATTTGAGACAAGGTTAGGGAAATATTATGGCCGGTGCCAAAAATCATGATTATCATATTCTTCCGCCAGATATCTGGCCGTTGGTCGGATCGTTTGCCGCCTTTACCATGGCCATCGGCGGCATCCGCTGGATGCATGCCGATATCTATGCCTTTGGCCCGCTGATCTTTGCGATTGGCTTGTCTGCCGTTGCGTTGACCTTCTATGCCTGGTGGTCGAACGTGATCAAGGAAGCCCATGCGGGTGACCATACGCCCGTGGTGCAGCTGCACCTCCGCTATGGCATGATCCTGTTCATCGCCTCGGAAGTCATGTTTTTCGTGGGCTGGTTCTGGGCGTGGTTCGACTTCGCCCTTTTCCCGCAGCCGCTGGAAATGGTCGATGGTATCGTCACCAATTACATCGGCCAGGACGGCGCTGCGGCGCTGCTGCAATGGCCGCCCAAGGGCATCGAGGTCCTGAATGCCTTCGAATTGCCTCTGCTCAACACGATGATCCTGCTCTGCTCTGGCACGACCGTTACCTGGGCGCACCATGCGCTGATCCACGGTGACCGCAAGGGACTGAAAACCGGCCTGTGGCTGACCATCATCCTCGGCGCGCTGTTTTCGGCGATTCAGGCTTATGAGTATAGCGTGGCACCATTCCCGTTTGCCGGAATCAACTACAGTTCGGCCTTCTACATGGCGACCGGCTTCCACGGGTTCCACGTTCTGGTCGGCACGATCTTCCTGATCGTCTGTCTGGCGCGGGCCTACAAGGGTCACTTCACCCCGCAACAGCATTTCGGCTTTGAAGCGGCCGCCTGGTACTGGCATTTTGTCGATGTCGTCTGGCTGTTCCTGTTCATCGTCGTCTATGTCTGGGGCGGCTGGGGCGCACCGGTTCACTAGGCTATCGCGTTGACAGAACCCCAAAACAACAAAGGGCAGCCGGATGTTCTTCCTGCTGCCCTTTTTGGTCTTTGTCCCCGGTGCGGGCAAAAGACGCTGTTTGCCAATCTGACCAAATTCTCGGACAAATGCCGAAGCTGCGGTCTCGACTTCAGCCAGTATAATGTCGGCGACGGGCCAGCTGCCTTCCTGACCCTGATCGTCGGCGCGGTGATCCTCGGATTGGCGCTGGCCGTAGAGGCGAACTTCCATCCGTCAATATGGGTGCATATCCTGCTCTGGGTGCCGCTGACCGTTGCGGCGGTGGCCGGATCGCTACGGGTATCGAAAGCGGTGTTGCTGATTCTGGAGCATCGCAATGATGCCCGGGAAGGCAGTATCGATGGCGATGAAGGCCCATGACCAGGCGGCTGCCGATATTTGTCACCATATTGGTGCTGGCAGCGGTGGCCACGATGGTTGCGCTTGGCATATGGCAGTTGCAGCGGGCGGAGTGGAAGAACAGTCTGCTCGCGACCTATGCGGCGGCATCGGATAGACCTGCCATTGCCTATCCCGCTGTCCCGGATGCAGCCGATGCGCCCTATTTCCGCAAGTCGAGCGTCAATTGTCTGGAAGTTGTCGGCTGGCGTGCGACCAGCGGCCGTAGCGCCAACGGCCAGTCGGGCTGGGCGCATATTGCCCAGTGCCGCACCACCGGCGCAGAGGGGCCGGGCGCGCAAGTTGTTGCCGGTTGGTCCGGGCGACCCGATGATCCCGATTGGGATGGCGGCATGGTCAGCGGCATCATTGCCCCGGACAGCCAGTATGTCATCCGTCTGGTCGCCAGCGAACCTGTTGCCGGCCTGCTGAAAAGCCAGCCACCAGCGCTCGAGGATGTTCCCAACAATCACCTGTCCTACGCGGTGCAGTGGTTCCTGTTCGCGGGCATCGCGCTGGTCATTTTCCTGATTGCCCTCAGGGGGCGCAACAAGGGCGTTGCCCAAAACGGCAACTTGTCCTAACGCGCTCGCCATCATGGATTATATCTCGACCAGAGGCGCAGCGCCCGCACTGAATTTCGAACAAGTGACACTTGCCGGACTGGCAGGCGATGGCGGCCTCTATGTGCCGGCGAATTTTCCGTCTTTCAGCCGCGCGGATATTGCCGCGATGGCGGGCCTTTCCTACGTCGAGGTTGCCGTCCGGGTGATGCAGCCGTTTGTCGGCGATGCGCTCGACGAAGCAGAACTGCGCGACCTGTGTGAGCAGGCCTATGGCCGCTTTGCCCATGCAGCGGTAACGCCGCTGGTCCAGCTCGACGGCCGGCAATGGCTTCTGGAACTGTTCCACGGGCCGACACTGGCGTTCAAGGATGTCGCGCTGCAGTTGCTCGGCCTTTTGTTCGAGAAATTCCTGGCGCGGCAGGACAAGCATCTGACGGTGGTCGGCGCGACATCCGGGGATACCGGTTCCGCCGCGATTGACGCGCTGGCGGGGCGGGACAAGGTCGATATCTTCATGCTCCACCCCCACGGCCGGATTTCCGACGTCCAGCGGCGGCAGATGACGACGGTGCGCACGCCCAATGTCCACAATATCGCGATCGAGGGCAGTTTCGACGATGCCCAGGCGATGGTGAAGCGGATGTTCGCGGACCGGGAGGTGACCGACCGTTTCTCGATATCGGCGGTGAACTCGATCAACTGGGCGCGGCTGATGGCGCAGGTGGTCTATTATTTTTACGCCGCCAGCCAGCTGGGCGGACCCCATCGCAAAATATCTTTCTCGGTTCCGACCGGCAATTTCGGCGACGTTTTTGCCGGCTATGTTGCCGAGCGCATGGGACTGCCGATCGAGCGGCTGATTGTCGCGACCAACGTCAACGACATATTGCACCGCGCGCTGAGCGCCGGTGATTATTCCACCGGTACCGTGACCCCGACGGCGGCACCGTCGATGGATATTCAGGTCAGCAGCAATTTCGAACGTCTGCTGTTCGATCTGGAAGGCCGCGACGGCGGGAAGACCGCGGCCCGGATGGCCGCTTTCGAACAGTCGCGCAACATGCAGCTGGATTCCAGTATGCGCGACCAAGCGTCGGCCCTGTTCACCAGCCACCGCGTCGATCCTGACGATATGGCGCTGGCGATGCGCTGGGCGCAGGATCGCGCCGGTCAGGTGATCGATCCGCACAGCGCAATCGGTCTGTCGGCGGCGCAAAATGCCGATCTTGATCCGGCCGTTCCGGTGGTAACGCTGGCCACTGCCCATCCGGCCAAGTTCCCCGATGCCGTCGAACGGGCCACGGGCATCCGCCCGGCCTTGCCGCGCCGCGTCGGCGACCTGTTTGACCGGGACGAAAAATATACGAAATTGCCCGGCGAATATGATGCGGTGAAACAGTTTATCACAGCCAACGCCACACCATCCGATGGCTGACGCCCGCCCGGATCCGATAGTGATGATCAGCGATCCGCGCAGTGATTATGCGCTGGTCGATAGCGGCCACGGTCGCAAGCTGGAGCGCTACGGCACCTTTCATTTTATTCGCCCCGAGCCGCAGGCCATGTGGGCACCGGCGAGCGAGGACTGGCAGGCCGATGGCGAATTCATTCCCGCTTCCGACGAGGATGGCGGCGGTCGCTGGCACCTGAAGGACCATGTTCCGGAAGAGGGATGGCAGCTCGACTGGGAAGAGGTCAGTTTTACAGCCCAATGCACACCGTTTCGCCATCTTGCTTATTTCCCGGACATGGATCCGGTGTGGCGCTGGTTCCGGGGCAATTTGCAGAATCTCGAATCGCCACAGATGATGAATCTGTTCGGCTATACCGGTGTCGGCACGCTGGCGCTGTCGGCGGCCGGGGCCAATCTGGTGCATGTTGACGCCTCGAAGAAATCGGTGACCGCGGCGCGCGACAATGCTGCCTTGTCGGGGATGACCGATCGGCCGATTCGCTGGATCATCGACGATGCCGCCAAATTCGCCGCCCGGGAAGTCCGGCGCGAACGGCGCTATGACGCGATCCTGCTTGATCCGCCGAAATATGGCCGGGGTCCGGACGGGGAAATCTGGCGGCTTGAGGAAGATCTTGCGGGACTGGTCGAGAATTGCGGCAAGCTGCTTGATGCCGACAGCCGGTGCCTGTTTCTGACCGTTTATGCCGTGCGGATGTCGGCGCTGGCGCTGGGCGCGCTGCTCAACGAGAAGCTGGCCCATCTGGGCGGCACCATCGAGGTCGGGGAACTGGCGGTTCGGGAGGAGACGCGGGGGCTGTTGCTGCCGACCGCGATTTTCGCCCGCTGGTCGGCCTGACTTGCCATTTCGACCGGAACATGGTCAGAGACACTCCATGACAGATACATTGCTTTTGGAAGTCAACGATCTCGATGTTGACGTGCTTACCGGGATCTATTCCGAAGAAACCCATTTGCCCCAGCCCCTGCGCATATCGATTGCGGCAGAGATGAAGGTCCAGGAACGCTATGAAGCGGACACCCCGCTCGATCAGTCCAAAAATTACATGGACCTGAAACATGCAGCGACCGAAGCCCTGCCCGAGGGGGTGCATTTCAAGCTCATCGAGGCGGTCGCCGATCATATTATCGAGACGCTGTTTCTGCAGGACCAGAATATGCTCAGGGTCACGGTGAAGATCGTCAAATTGTTGATCTCGGAAAAAGGGGAGCAGATCGGCATCACGCTCAGCCGGGGCAGACGATGACCGCGCCGCTCGCGCTGGTTACCGGCGGCGTGAAGCGGGTTGGCGCGGTGATTGCCGCGCGCCTGGCCGAATCGGGCTATGCGCTGGCGCTGCACGGCAACAGCGACACGGTTCCTGACGACGCGCTGGCCGACACGCTTGGAGCAGCGGGTTGCGAATGGTCGGGATTCCAGCAGGATTTCACTATCGACGGGGCTGCCGGGACACTGATGGATCAGGTTGCAGGCCATTTTGGACGTCTGCCGGATCTGATCGTCAACAGCGCCTCGATATTCGGTCAGGATGATGCCGGTTCGATCAGTGAAAAAGATCTGCAGGAGCATTTCAGGGTCAACAGCCTGGTTCCGGTACTGCTGGCGACCGCCCTCTATCAACGCCGGTCCGCCGGGCGCGGGCGAGCATGTGTCATTCACATATTGGACCAGCGCGTCCACAATCCCAATCGCGACCAGCTGAGCTACACTTTATCCAAACAGGCGCTGGCGGGTTCGGTGCGTTCGCTGGCCGTGGCCTGTGCCGACAAGCTGCGCGTCAACGGGGTAGCGCCCGGCCTGACCCTGACGGCCGGCGAATATGGCGACGAGCAGCTGGCCAATATCACGGCAATGATGCCGCTCGACCGCCTTCCCGATCCGGATGATATTGCCGATGCGATCCTCTATTTGGCCCGCGCGCAAGCCGTTACCGGGCAGATCGTCGACGTTGATGGCGGCGCCAATCTCAAAGGTTTTGATCGCGACTTTGTCCATCTCGGCAAGGATTGAATCGCCGATACGCCCGAAGGGACAGGTTTGAACCGGTCCCCTTATAGCCCATCTTGTTACTATCCGCAGTCCGGTCGTGTTTATGGCCGAGACGGATATCTGGTAATTTTGAAAGGTCTATCATGCGTATTTCCCCCAAATTTATACTGACAACCACCGCGATTGTTGCGCTTGCGGCATGCTCGTCCGAAGCTCCCGTGGCTGCTGCCGATGAGAGTTCTGCCGATGCGATGATGGATCCGGCTGAAACGACCGGGTCCGGCACCATTGTCGATGTCGCGGTTGGCAATCCTGATTTTTCCACTCTGGTAGCGGCAGTGACCGCAGCCGATCTCGGCGCGACGCTGAGCGGCGAGGGGCCATTTACCGTTTTTGCTCCGACCAACGCAGCCTTTGACAAGGTCGATCCGGACACGTTGAGCGCGCTGCTGACTCCCGAAATGAAAGCCGATTTGACCGGATTGCTGACTTATCATGTCGTCGCCGGCAAATTGACCGCGGCGGACGTCGTCAAGGCGATCACCGATGGCGGCGGTACCGCGACGCTGACGACGGTGCAGGGTGCACCGCTCAAGGCGATGCTGGATGGCGATTCGGTCGTTCTGGAAGATGCTGCCGGTGGCAAATCGACCGTCATCCTGACCGATGTCGATGCATCGAACGGCGTTGTTCACGCGATCGACACGGTCGTCATGCCTGGCTAGTTTTCATCCCCCGAACTAGGATGGATTGGAAAGGGCTTCGCCGACTGGCGAGGCCCTTTTTATTGGCACTATTGTGGGTTTGCTTTCCGCTCAAGGCCGGAGTAACCCGCGTCTACGAATTTCATCATCGTTCGACCGCATAATGTGGCGAGCGGATTAATCACAGGAAAGGAAATTCATGTTTAACCCCCCGAAAATCATTCTTGCTGCAACCCTGCTGACGCTGGTTCCGGCCTGCTCGTCGGAACTGAGCAAAGAGGAGCAGGAAATCCTCGACGCGCGTCTTGAAGAAGAAAAGAAGCCGACCAATCTGACTGCGGTGGTTCAGGCCAATCCCGAGCTCAGCACCGCGGCGACGATGGTCGGACTTTCCGGCATTGCTGCCGAGCTGAAAGACGATGGACCGTTCACGGCTTTCACAGCAACCAACGACGCGTTCAACAAAATGGATCCGGAACGGCTCAGCGAACTGATGAGTCCGGACAGCAAGGCCGAACTCGTCAAGATCGCGAAATTCGGACTGGCCAATGGCAGCATGAGCTCTGCCGATATTGCCAAGGCCATTGCCGATGGCGGCGGTACGGCCAATATCACCACGCTGGAAGGCGGCGCTATCAAGGCCTCGATGGATGGCGACAAGATCGTGCTCGAGGACGGTGCCGGGAACAAGGCGATGGTCATTACCGCCGATGTCCCTTCGAGCAACGGAACGCTGCACATCATCGATACCGTGCTGATGCCGGGATAAGGTGCATCTTGACCCGATCCAAAGGAGGCTCCGCCCGCTGGCGGGGCCTTTTTTGTAGGCGGGGATTGCGCTACAGTCGGCGTTCCGGAGGAGGGGTGCAGAATGGCACATTATTGGCTGATGAAATCGGAGCCGGATGCATATGGCTGGGACGATCTGGTCGCCGAGGGCGAAGGCACCTGGGACGGGGTGAAAAACGCCCAGGCCTCGAACAATATGAAGGCGATGAAAAAGGGCGACCAGGTGCTTTTCTATCACTCGCGCCAGGGGCTGGAAGTGGTCGGAATCATGGAAGTGAGCGAAGAGCATAGTCCCGATATCACCACCGATCCGGACCGCTGGGTCGTGGTCAAGGTGAAACCGGTGCGGAAACTGGCCAGACCGGTGCCGCTGAAGGCGATGAAGCAGAATCCGGAGCTCGCGAATCTGGCGATTATCAGGCAGACGCGGCTGTCGGTCGCGCCGGTGACGGAAAGCGAGTGGGCGGCTATTCTGGAGATGAGCGAGGGTTAAACTGCACCCCGGTCGGCGCCACGACCGTTACTGCTATGTCCCCCATCAAGTTGGACCCGTGGCGGACGATGTCGCCGGGTTGCAGAAAATGTCCGGATTTGACTTCATTTTCGATAAATTTGGACCGGATGGCGTCTAGCATTGTCATATGGGAGAAAGGACCGCCCTGGCTGACGTAGTGAAACATACCGTCGATGATATCGCGCCTTGTCGGCGGCGTGAAGATCACGCCCTCTGCCGTACCGGACATCAGCGTACTGCTTGTGTCGATCCGATTGTCCTTGGCAAGCAAATGAAACGCGTCCTTGTAGAGAAATCTCGGTTCCGACATGTCGCTGAGTGCCTTTTCCACCAGCTGTCTGAAATTCAGAGTCATTTCCTTGCCGCGAGCATCCTGGCGGGGCTGGCCATTGACGCTGGTGGTCATTCTCAGCTTTGCCGTAAACGCCTCCCAGTGCTTCGGGATCACCAGAAACGGCCCAGTCGGATAGGAGTCCGGTCCACTTTTCGCATCGCTAAAACCAAAGCCTGAATCGAGATTGTCCGGGTCGGCCAGATTCACCAGCGCATTGCGATTTGTGAAATCGCCGCACAGGAACACACCTTTCACCGCTGCATCGAAATCGGCAAGCGAGCTGATGTCACGGTCGAATCGCATGCACTGTTCGACTTCATAGTCCAGGAGGATGCCTGCTCTGGCGGTTATTTCTGTTCGTGCGGGTGTGGCCGGACCAAATTTGGGAAACTGGAAGACCGACTGGCTGTTTGATTCCTCGGCATGTTCCGGGAAGTTGGTTCCGGTGCCGATATGCTGCAGCCCGCTGGTGCCCGACGGGAGCAGATCGGCAATCGCTACGGTGATTGCAGGATAACGATCGATCGACTTTTCAGTGACGGGTGCCGCCTTGGCGGAGGCCAGCGCCTCGAACGGATCGTCGCCCGGTGCCGCGCCCAGCTCAGCAAGGTCGACACCCGTGGCCGTCTCGCCGGTAAAGGCGAGGATCTGCATGGTGACCGTTTCGCCACTTTCGGTTTTATACTGCGCCAGCGTGATTGCTTCATCCAGCGGCGCAATCGCTTGCACCAGCGGCTCGCTTTCAAAACTCGCCGGATTCAATTTTGGATCTGGAGAGGTCGCCCGGGCCAGCAGCACGATGGCAGCGATCAGCAGGACGAAAATGCCCGAATAGCGAAATATCTTCTTGCGCATTTTCCATCTTCTCCCTGTCAGGTCGCCGGTTTCCTTAGCTGGCTCACGGTTGCTCCGGCGGCGGTCAGAAACTCGACATCGGTCTTGAGGTGCAGCAGGCGCAATCCTTTCCGCTTCATCGCTTCCGCCAAGGCAGGCGCAAACTCGACGGTCGCTTCCACCGTCGCGCTCCATCCGCCATAGGCCTTGGCCAGTGCGGCGAAATCCGGGTTCGTCAGCGAAGTTGCCGACAGCCGTGCGGGATATTCGCGTTCCTGGTGCAGGCGGATGGTGCCGAAGCTGCCATTGTCGATCACCAGAACCAGCAGATTGGCGTCATACTGGATCGCGGTGGCCAGTTCCTGGCCGTTCATCATGAAGTCGCCATCGCCTGCGATTACGACGGAGACGCAGTCGGGGAAGCGCAGGGCGGCGGCGACCGAGGCGGGGACGCCGTAGCCCATGGCGCCGGAGGTCGGGGCGAGCTGGCTGGGGAAATTGCCGTATGTCCAGTAGCGGTGCCACCAGCCGGAGAAATTGCCTGCGCCGTTGCAGATGATCGCATCGGCCGGGAGCTGTTTCTGCATCGCGGCGACGCACAGGCCGAGATCGAGCCTGGCTGCTGTCGGTTGCGGGCTGGACCACTCCAGATAGTCCTGATGCGCAGCCTTGCCGGCGTCGAACGTCAGCAGATCATCGTCCCACAGCGCCACCTGCTCGGCGAATTCGTCCATCTCGGCGCAGATCGGCAGATCGGTCCGATAGACATGGTTGAGCTCGTCGGGATCGGGATGGACATGGACCAGGATCTGGCCGGGATGGTCGGGAGTGAGCAACGTATAGCCGTCGGTGGTCGCCTCGCCGAGCCGCGCGCCGACCGCTAGCACCAGGTCGGCATCCCGGATCCGCTGGCTCAGCTTGGGATTGGGGCCATAGCCGAGATTTCCTGCATAGACCGGGCTTTCGTTGGGGAAATTATCCTGCCGCCGGAAGGCCACCGCGACCGGCAGGCCGATGCGTTCGGCATATTGGGCGAAATAATGTTTGGCCTTGGCGCTCCATCCGGCACCGCCAATGATCGCGATCGGGTCAGTGGCATCGCGCAGCATATCGGTGAGCGTGGTCATTGCATCGGGGCAGAGCGGCTGGGCCGGCGCGACCACCTTCGGCCGGTCAAGCGCCTCGACCTCGTCGCGCAGCATATCCTCGGGCAGCGCCAGCACAACCGGGCCGGGGCGGCCGCTGCTGGCCGTATCAAAGGCACGGGCAATATATTCAGGAATTCTTGCGGCATTGTCGATCCGCGCCGCCCATTTGGCGAGCGGGGTGAACATTGCGGTGAAATCGACTTCCTGGAAGCCTTCACGGTCGCGGTCGTCGCGCGCAACATCGCCGATAAACAGGATCATCGGCGTCGAATCCTGCATCGCCGTATGAACCCCGATGCTGGCATTGGTGGCGCCGGGGCCGCGGGTGACAAAGGCAATGCCGGGCGCACCGGTCATTTTGCCGTCGGCCTCGGCCATGAAGGCGGCGCTGCCGTCCTGGCGGGTGGAGACGGTCTGGATCGTGCCGCAGTCGTGCAGGGCGTCGAGGACCGACAGGAAGCTTTCTCCGGGGACCGTGAAGATGCGATCGGTGCCCTGGATGACCAGCTGGTCGACGAGAATTTGTGCCCCGGTGCGTTTTTTCATTGCTTCGTCCTTCACTCCCTTCTCCCGTGAGGGAGAAGGATACAGAGCCTTGCCAGCTTGCTGGCTAGGCGGAGTTGGATGAGGGTGTTCTGCCCTCGAGATATTGTACACCCTCACCCAGCTATGACTAGGCAACAAGTTGCCAAGTCTTCGCAACCCTCTCCCTCACGGGAGAGGGGTTCTTCAGGCCTGATGGATCGCCTTGGTGACCATATAGGCCTTTAGTCCGTCCGGTCCGTCTTCCGATCCGTGGCCGCTTTCCTTGACGCCGCCGAAGGGCGCGTCGCCGGGGCTGACGGTCAGATTGTTGATCGCAACCATGCCTGCCTCGATCTTGTCACCGACCATATTGGCGGTGCGCAGGCTCTCGGTAAATGCATAGGCGGCAAGGCCGAGCGGCAGGCGGTTGGCCTGGTCGATTGCTTCGTCGAGCGTGTCGAACGGCCGCATCACCGCAACCGGTCCGAACGGTTCGTCGTTCATGATATCGGCATCGAGCGGGACGTGCGACAGCACCGTCGGATCAAAGAAAAAACCGTCCTTGTCCTGACGGTTGCCGCCGAGCATCACTTCTGCACCCTTGCCCCTGGCGTCGTTGATCATATCGCCGACCGCACTCGGGCGTCGGGGATTGGCCAGCGGCCCCATGTCGATTCCGTCGGCAAAGCCATCTCCCACGGCAACCTTGGCGGCGCGTTCGGTGAACGCCTTTTCGAACCGGTCATAGATACCGGACTGGACGTAGAACCGGGTCGGTGAGACGCAGACCTGACCGGCGTTGCGGAATTTGCCGGTGACCACGAGATCGAGCGTCTTTTCCAGATCGCAATCGTCAAACACCAGCACCGGTGCGTGACCGCCCAGTTCCATGGTTGTGCGTTTCATGCCTTCGGCGGCCAGTTTCATCAGATGCTTGCCAACCGGTACCGAGCCGGTGAAGCTGATCTTGCGAATCACCGGCGAGGCGATGAGATGGCTGGAGACTTCCGCCGGATCGCCAAAGACGACCTGGACAACACCGGAAGGCAGGCCGGCATCGAGCAGGCAGCGGATCATCTCGACCGGACTGGCCGGGGTTTCTTCCGCCGGCTTGAGAATGATCGAGCAGCCGGCGGCAATCGCGGGAGCGAGCTTGCGCACCGGCGTGAAGACCGGGAAGTTCCAGGGGCTGAACGCCGCCACCGGACCGACCGGCTGATATTTGACGAAGCTGTTCTGGCCTGCGGGCCGGACCAGCACGCGACCGTAGCAGCGCTTGGCTTCCTCGGCCATGATATCGAAATGGCTGGCGGAGGCGGTGACCTCGCCGATCGCCTGGGCCAGCGGTTTGCCCTGTTCTGCAGTCATCAGGCGACCGATCTCCGGTGCCCGCTCGCGCATCAGGTCGGCAGCCTTGTGGAGGATCGCGGCGCGTTCGCCTACCGGCGTATCGCGCCACAGCGGAAAGGCGCGATTCGCCGCGTCGAGCGCGCGGTCGAGGTCCGCTGTCGTGGCCTTCGGCAGATCAGAAATGGGCTGGCCGGTTGCCGGGTTCACCACTTCGTGGACAGCGCGATTCCCGCCATCGATCCATTCGCCATCGATATGGAGTTGCAATTTTCTTGGATAAGCGTTGGACATAGTTGCTCCTGTAACCTTCTGTCTTCGCACTAGACTTGTAGCCGGATTCCCGCAATGACTGTGACAAAATTTGAGAGGAGATGTTCATGGAAATTGTCACCGAAGGCTTGCGCTTTCCAGAAGGCCCGATCGCAATGCCCGATGGCAGCGTCATTTTGGTCGAGATCGAGGCTCGGCAACTCACCCGCGTCCTGCCGGATGGCACCAAGCAGCTGGTCGCGAAAACCGGGGGCGGCCCGAATGGCGCGGCGATGGGGCCGGATGGAAAAATCTATGTCTGCAACAATGGCGGCTTCGAATATCACGACAAGGACGGGTTTCTGACACCCGCGGGCATTGCCAAGGATTATGTCGGCGGCAGCATCCAGCGAGTCGATCCCGAGACCGGCGAGGTCGAGACGCTCTACAATGACGGCGATTTCGGCTGCATCCTGCGCGGTCCCAACGATATCCAGTTCGACACGCATGGCGGCTTCTGGTTCACAGACCATGGCAAGACCGACTATGAAAAGCGCTGTCACGACATTGTCGGGATTTTCTATGCCAAGGCTGATGGCAGCCATCTCGAGGAAGTTGTATTTCCTTCCAACAACCCGAACGGGATCGGCATTTCACCGGATGGCAAGACACTCTACGCCGCCGAAACATTCACCTGCCGGCTGATGAAATTCAATATCACCGCACCCGGCAAGGTCGCGCCCGATGCCGGACCGGGTGGTCCGGGCATCCCGCTCTACCGTCCGTCGGGCTATAAATTTTTCGACAGCCTGGCGATGGAGGAATGCGGCAACATCTGCGTCGCGACCATCGGCGAAAGCGGGATCAGCGTGATTTCGCCGGACGGCGATCTGGTCGAATTTGTCGCTACACCTGATATTTTTACCACCAATATCTGCTTTGGCGGCGAGGATATGATGGATGCCTGGATCTGCCTGTCGGCAACCGGAAAACTGGTCAAGACCCGCTGGAAACGACCGGGTATGAAGCTGGAATATCTCAACAAATAGGAATGTCCCTTGTCCAGATTGCACGATGAAACACACCGGGTTGACCGGGTCGGCTGGCTGCGTGCCGCGGTACTCGGCGCCAATGACGGGATCGTCTCGACGGCCAGTCTGGTGGTCGGGGTGGCGGCCGCCGCAACCTCCCAGCAAACGATCCTGCTGACCGCCTTTGCCGGTCTGGTCGCCGGCGCGATGTCGATGGCGGCGGGCGAATATGTATCGGTTAGCTCCCAGGCCGACAGCGAAAAGGCGGAGCGGGCCAAGGAAGCCTGGGAACTGGAGCATCAGCCGAAGGCGGAACGAATCGAATTGATTTCGATCTACAAGAACCGGGGACTGACGACCGATCTTGCCGAGCAGGTGGCCGACCAGATGACGGCGCATGACGCGCTCGGCACGCATTTGCGTGACGAGCTTGGCCTGACCAAGCATTTTGCGGCTCGCCCGTTGCAAGCTGCGCTTGCATCGGCACTCGCGTTCGCGGTCGGGGCGATGCTACCGGTGATACTTGCCGCCCTGTTTGCCGGCCAGATGCTGATCTGGGTCGTGTCCGGCGCGGCGCTGGCATTGCTTGCGGCGCTGGGCGCTGCGGGAGCCATTTTGGGCGGGGCGCCGATTTGGCGACCGGTTGTCCGCGTCACTTTCTGGGGCGCTGCCGCGATGGCCGCGACCGCCGCCATCGGATCAATATTTGGAGCCACCGTTGCATGACCTATGAGACTGTAATTTTTGATTTCGGCGGCGTTATCACATCGTCCCCTTTCGAAGCGTTCAACCGGCTGGAAACCGAGAAGGGCGTCCCCAGGGACAGCGTCCGCCGGATCAACAGCGCCAATCCCGACGACAACGCCTGGGCCCGGTTCGAGCGCGCCGAAATCGACGAAGCCGGCTTTGACGAGGCCTTTGCACAGGAGGCGCGCGCCATCGGTATCGAACTGCGTGGCGCCGATGTGCTGGCGCGGCTGGCCGGGGACGTAAGGCCGCGGATGGTGGCTACGCTGGATCGGTTGAAGGCAGAAGGTATCCGCATATCCTGCATCACCAACAATGTGCCTGCCGGCAAGGGTGCCGGTATGGCGATGGACGACAAGAAAGCTGCGGCGGTGAAGGATATCATGCAGCGCTTCGATCATATTATCGAAAGCAGCAAGGCGGGTATTCGCAAGCCCGATCCCCGAATCTATCAGATGATGTGCGCGGCGCTGGACGTCGAGCCGGCCGAGTGCGTGTATCTCGATGATCTCGGGATCAATTGCAAACCGGCGGCAGGCCTTGGCATGGCGGCGATCAAGGTTTCGTCGGAACAGCAGGCGCTCGATGATCTGGGCGCGCTGCTGAAAATGCAATTGCCCTGATATTATCAGCTTGTCCGACCAAAGCTGTAATATATTCGTCATCAATGAGTCGTCGAATGGTCGTGAAATCGCTATAGCGCGACGGGGATTGCAAGGGTGCGGGGATTCGTGGGTACTAGCTATTCGGAAAGATTGGGAGGCATCGGTCGCTGGTATGGCCGGCGGGGTCCGTATCCCGTTCTGCTTGTCCTGTTGGCGGTTTTGTTGCTGATGCAGACGATAAGGCTGATATGGTTGATCCTGACGCCGCTGGGCCCGGTCGGCGATTACCGCGCCAGTGATGTGCAGGTGCTGTCACCGCAATCGCGGCTGACCCTGTTCGGCAGTTTTGATCCCTTTTTCCGCGGCGGTGCGGCGCAGACTGCCAATGTCGTGACCTCGTTGCAACTGACCCTGTTCGGAATCCGCATGAACGAGGCGTCGGGACTGGGGTCGGCAATCCTGGCCGGATCCGATGGCGTGCAGGAAAATTATGTCGTCGGCGAAGAAATAATGTCGGGCGTGACGCTCAAAAGCGTGGAGTTTGATCATGTCATCATCAATCGCGGCGGCGTGCTGGAAAGTCTCTATCTCGACCAGTCGATCCCCGCACAAACTGTCGGTACGGAAGAGCCCGGGATAGCGCCGTCGCTGACCGCGGGTGACAATGAAATTGCCGGTATCGCAACGCTGGCACCGCGCAATGAACAGGGCCGGGTCACCGGGATCGTGCTTTCCCCTCTGGGCGATGGCAGCCTGTTCAGGAATGCGGGTTTCCGCAATGGCGATATCATCGTTTCGGTCAACGGCAGCCCGGTGGGTTCGACCAGCGATATCGAAACATTGAAGAGCCAGATCCGGCCCGGTGCCCGCCTGTCCGTCGAAGTTGAGCGCGGTGCCGATACGGTTCCGGTCGCCGTAAATCTGGGAGCCCAATAATGCGCAGCCATTTCGCCCGCATGATCGCCGTGCTTGTTCTTGCCGTCGGCCTGTGGGCCGCGCCGGCCTCCGCCCAGCACACGCTGAATGTCCGCGATGCCGATATCCGCGCCTTTGTGCAGGACGCGGCAAAGGTGACCGGACGGACTTTCATTCTCGACAGCCGCGTACAGGGCAAGGTTTCAGTGGTCACCGACCGTCCGCTCAGCCGCTCGGAATATTTCGAGATATTCCTCTCGACCCTGCGCGCGAATAATCTGGTCGCGATTCCGACAACGCGCGGCGCCTATCGCATCCAGCCTGCCGATGGCGCGGCTTCGCAGCCGACCCGGATCGGTTCGCGCGGTGCCGAGGGCAACCAGCTGGTCACCGAAGTGGTGCGCCTCAAATCGATCGTCGCGACCGAAGCGCTGGAAACGCTGCGGCCCTTGGTCAGCAAGCAGGGCTCGATTACCTCGAACCGCAATGCCAATAGTTTGGTGATCGTCGACTATGCCGACAATATCCGCCGGATAAGAAGCCTGGTCGGTGAAATCGACCGGGACAGTGCCGCCAGCACGATCATCACGCTGAAAAATGCCGGAGCGCGGGAAATTGCAACTTCGCTGCAGGCACTGGCAGCACGGGGCGGCGGCGAAGGCCTGCGCGCGCCGGTGACCGTGGTGCCGATCGACAGCAGCAACAGCATCGCCTTGCGCGGCGATCCCGGCGCGGTATCGCGCTTTGCGCAAATGGCGCGGGAACTGGACAAGGGCGCGGAATCGGGGACCGAAATACGGGTCCACCGGCTGAACTACGCCAATGCCGAACATCTGTTGCCGGTGATCGAGAATTTGCTGGGCAGCAAGGGCACGGGCGGAAGTTCCGCAACGGTTGCGGCGGCAGCAAATGGCGATGGCGCGGCGACAGCGGCACCGGCGGCCAGCGGCGGCAATGGCATCGCCAGCCGCGGTCCCTCGATCGTCACCCGTCTGGAAGGGACCAATGCGATCATTGTCGCCGCAAATCCCGATGTCCAGCGGATGATTGGCGAGCTGATCCGTCAGCTTGACACGCGTCAGGAACAGGTGGTGGTCGAAGCGATCATCGTCGAGATTTCGGAAACCCTGGCCCGCGAACTGGGTGTGCAATGGCTGGTCGGCGGCAAGGACGTGCCCTTTGCGGTGACCAATTTCTCCAACGCCTCGCCCAATATCGTCGATGTGGCTGGCGGCTTGCTGGCCGACCAGTTTGACACCACGACCACGACGACGACCAATACCGCCACGACAACGACGACCAATAGCGCCGTAGGCGACGCGCTGCGGCAGAATGCGGCGGATGCGGTTCTGGCCGCGCGCGGCGGTTTTGGCGGTTTTGCTACCAGTCTCGGTGGCAGCGCGGTGCTGGGTGCGATCATCAATGCGGTGCAGTCGGACAGCAACAGCAACGTGCTGTCGACGCCGTCGCTGACGGTGAACAACAATCTCAAGGGCAGCATATTGTTCGGCCAGGAAATCCCTGTGTCGACTGGCGAGGCGCTGTCGAACAATTTCGACAATGCCTTCCGTACGATCCAGCGGCAGAATGTCGGGATCGAGCTGGAAGTCACGCCGCAGATTAACGCCGGCGACGAAGTGCGGATGGAATTGCGGCAGCAGGTCAGCTCGATCGCGGGGCCGGTGTCCGACGACTTCAACGAGCTGATCATCAACAAGCGCGAGATTAACACGACCGTTACCGTTGGCGACGGCGAGATTATCGCACTGGGCGGCCTGCTCGACGATAACGAGCGGCGCACGATCCAGAAAGTGCCGTTTCTCGGCGATATTCCGCTTCTCGGCGAGCTGTTCAAGTCGCGTGGCAAGTCGCGGGTCAAGACCAATCTGATGGTCTTCATCCGTCCGACGATCCTGAAGGATCCGAACGATGCCCGCCGCTTCTCGAGCAACCGTTACGGCTATATTCGCGACCGGCAGCTCAGCCGCAATCCGAACCAGGAGCCGTCGATCGATGCTCTGGTCCGCGACTATCTCGGCACCGTGCCGCCGTCGGTCGAGACGCGGCCGGATGACCAGATCATCTACGCGCCGGGTGACGTGCCGGCCGTCCGCGACAATGGCGTGATCGAGCGGACACCGTTGCCAGCGAGCGAGACCAGCGGGGATCGATGATGAAGATCGCCCGGGGAACAGAGACGGTTGTTTCCGAAGCGGATAGCGGACCAGTGATGGAGGCGACAGTCAAAACTCTTCCCTACAGCTATGCGCGGGACCAGGGGATATTGCTGCGTTCGA
>TARA_R100001244_G_scaffold64627_9_pt1 | contig 22920 bp, 23 predicted proteins | sample TARA_R100001244 | Tara Oceans TARA_R100001244 (sample SAMEA2621564) | marine metagenome | biome: marine biome (ENVO:00000447); feature: mesopelagic zone (ENVO:00000213); material: "saline water (ENVO:00002010), including plankton (ENVO:xxxxxxxx)" | depth 790 m
AGACCGCCTATGAATATCGGCCAAGCCGCACACAAAACCGGCCTCAGCGCGAAGATGATCCGCTACTACGAAAGCATCGCGCTGCTGCCGGACGCCGGGCGTAGCGAGAGTGGCTACCGCCAGTACAGCGCACAGGATCTGCATCGCCTGGCGTTTATCAAGCGCGCCCGCGACCTGGGTTTTTCCCTCGCCGAAGTGGGCAAGCTGCTGGCGCTGTGGCAGGACCGCCAACGCGCCAGCGCCGACGTCAAAGCCCTGGCCGCCGAACATATCGTCGAGCTGAACCGCAAGATCGCCGAACTCAGCGGCCTGCGCGACACCCTGCAGGAGTTGATCGAGGATTGCCACGGCGACCACCGCCCGGACTGCCCGATCCTCAAGGACCTGGAATCCGGCGGCGGTCACACGAACAGTTGACGCTGGACCAGGCTGCGACGTTCAGGGTCTGCCGCAGTGTAGGGCGGCCATGCCGAAGGCTGGTCCACCAAGCACAACGCCGGCTGGATCAGAACCCTACAGCGCCTGGCGTAACGCCGCGCAATCCACGGCGAAGTGATCGACCAGCTCCGGCCAGGGGTTTTCCGCGAGATTGACCAGCACACTGAACGCGCCGGCGGCGCGGGCGCACTCCAGGTCGTAGCGGTAATCGCCAACCATCACCAGCTCATTCGGCGCCACCTGCCAGCGTTCGGCAAAATGCAGCAAACCGCCGGGGTGGGGTTTTGGCGGTGCTTCGTCACGGCCAAGGATGTCCGCTGTGGCAAAGCAGTCGCCCAGGCCAATCGCCTGCAAGGTCAGCAGCGCCAGCTCATGCGCGTTGCGCGTGAGGATGCCCAGCCGGCAGTCGCGCGCTTGCAGGGCGTGCACCAGTTCGATCGCCCCCGGCGCCGGCTGCGCGGTCAACGCCAGCTCGCGCTCGTGCGCCAGCAACCAGGCGTGCTTGGCTGCGGCTTCCGACTCTGGCAGGGCCGCCAGGTGGTGAAGGATGTCCTGCTGCGGCGGAATCGCCAGCGCCCGCTTGATCGCCTCGAAGTCGTGCACCGCCAGGGTCAGGGTGCCGTCCATGTCGAATATCCAATGCTTGAAACGTGCCAGCATCATTGCCCCCAAGGCGCTCAGTCATGCACGCAGAATAACGCGTCGCGCTCAGTAACTGATGATAAGGGAGACATTGTCGAGGTAAGTCGCGGCCGGCACGTTGGCCTGAGTCGGGTCGATGATCACCTGGTAGGCAAAACTCTGCGGGTCGCCGCTGCCGGTGGCGGCCTGGGTCTGGCTGGCATTGTCCCAAACGATAGTGGAGTTCGGGTGGTAGAGGTTGTAGCGCAGGTAATTGCTCCCGGCGAGCATTCGCCGCCAGGGCGCCTGGTAGTGCTGGCCATTGTCGTAGCCGATGCGGTAGCCCTCGGTATTGGTGCAGGTCACGCTGACCGACTGGGTGACCGGGGTGAACTGGCTGACCAGCGCCTGGCTGCCGAAGTCCACCGTCGGCGTACTGTTGATCAGGCAGGCCTTGCTCACTGTCAGCGTCAGGTTGAGGGTAGCGGTCTGCCCAGTGCCCCAGTTGCTCGGCGTACCACAGACACCAAGCGGGCAGTTCTGCGTCAAGCCGGGGCTACGATCCCATGAGGTGCAGGCGCCCAGCGCGCCGAGCACGCAGATCGCCCACTGCCAGTTGAGGGAAACACTGGCCGTGTAGGTGCCGGCGGGTACGTTGACGCCCAGGGCGGTACGGAAATACAGCGGAATCGCACTGGCGCTGCCACCGATGCCGATCAGCACAACATTATTCAGGCTCACCGGCTGGGCGACCTGCAAAGCCTGGCTGTAGCCACTGTCGGCATAGACCTGGAAGGGGATCTGCGCGCTACCACTCTGCAGGTGCAGGCTACCGCTGCTCAGGGTGACCCGTACGTAGTTCTGTGACAGCACGTTCAACACGCTGTCGCAGCTCAAACCACCATTGGCCGCCGCCTGCTGGGGCACTGTGCGCAGGCTCAACGAGTTGCTGCTGCCCAGGCTGATCGCCGCGGCGCTCGCCATGCAAACCGCCTGCACCTGCGTTCCCCACAGCAGGAATAACAACGCCAGCCAGCATGCGTTGGGGTGCATCGCCATCTCCTTGTTCAACGGCATGTCAGTGGCCCGACCAGAGCAACGGCCTCGGCCGTGCCGTCGAGATCGAAACCTGCGGCACACTGGCGGCCATCGACCAGGCGCGCGCGCAGGCTGTTGCGCGCCTGCAAGCCTTCGAAATAAACCAGGCCGTCCCAACCGACATAACTGCGCTGGGCACTCTCCACCTGCTCGACCAGTGTGCCGCGCGGCAGCACTTCGCCACGGCTGTCGACCAGCACGATACTCGCCGCCACCACCCGCTGCAGGCTGAACGCCAATTGCACACCGCTGCCCTGGTGCACGGCAATGCTCTGCACCACCTCGGACGCCTGCACGTTGGCCGGCAGGCCAAGGGGGTCGATTTCGTACTGGCCGCGGTAATAGGACGGTACCCAGGGCACCAGCAGGTGACCATTGCGGTCAGTACTGCCCAGCAATTGATGTTCGAAACGCACGGGAACATCGGCGAAGCCGTCGGTATCGACCAGCACGAAAGCGTCGTCGATGCGGTTGCTGGCGAACAGCGCCGCGTCCATCGCCACCAGCGAGCCGCTGATGCCGCCCCAGCGGGTATCGCGGCCAGCGCTGCGGTACATGCCGCCTTGCAGTTGCGCATAGGGCGTACGCCAGGTCGCATCGGCCTGCTGGAAATCACTGGCGCCCCGGGCATAGCCGAGGTTGTAGCCGATGCCGCCCTGGCTGGGCAGCGCACGGCTGTAGTTGATCCGCTCTCTGTAACTTCCACGGCTGTTGCGTTCGATGCCAGCGGTGACGGTCGAATACAGGTCGAAGGGCAGCACCAGCTGTAGCTGCGCCGAATACCCGGAATCCTCCAGCAAGCGGTTGAACGAGGCGTACAGGTTGGCATTGCCAAAGAAGGTGCGCGACCACGACAGGTTAAGCAAACGGGTGCGCTGGCCCGCGCGATCACGCAGATCGAAATAGCCCAGGCCCAGAGTACCGAGCCTCTCAGGGGAGAAAGAGAACGTCAGTTGATCGCTGCGCTCGGCGAGGAAGCTGCCGCTGAAGCGGTTCTCCAGGGCGCTGACCACGCTGAGGTCGGCAAACCCCGAGGTGCGTTGGATATGCTGCAACGCCACGCCGAAATGCGGCGAGTAGTAGCTGTACCCCAGACTGACCTGCTGGCCGCCCTCGCCCGCGAAACGGCTGTGCGACAGCGAAGTGCCGAGGGTACCGAAGCGGTCGACGGCGAAGGTAGCGCCTACGCCCGCCAGGTCGAGGTCATCGCCTATCTCGGCATGCCCTTCGAGGGTGAAGGCATCGTTGATGCCGTAGCGCAGACTGCCACTGCTGGCGAAACTGCCATAAGAAAAGCTCTCCAGGCCATAGTCCTTGCGCAACTTGCCCGCCGCCAGCGAATAGTCAAACAGGCCTTTCCGCAGCAGTTGGTTGGTCACGTAGAACGGCACGCTGGTGGAGACGCGCCGCCCCTGCGCATCGGTGGTGACCACCGTGGCCTCGCCCGCACCGCTGATGAACGGCACGCTGTTGACGGTGAAGGGACCAGGGGCGAGGGACGCGCTGCTGACCTTGGCATTGTTGATAAACAGGTCGACGCTGCTGGGCACCGTCGCATCGCCGCTGAAGCGTGGCAGCGGATAGGTGATCAGGTCCGGACGCAGGCCGAAGTTACGGCCGATTTGCGCACCGCCGAGGCGCACCGCGCTGTTCCAGGTCAAGGCGGAGCTGACCAAGTCGCCGGCCGCGTAGCTGGTCATGCGGTCCTGGCGGTTGTAGCGCCAGAGGGTGTCGTAGCGGGTATAGCCATCGTTATCGCCGTCAACGCCATCGAAGGCCTGGCGCCAGATGCCGGTGTTGGCGATCACGCCAAAGCCGTCAAAGACCCGCTGTTCAGACCAGGCACTGGCCGCCTGCACGCCATCCTCGGTGTCGCTGTAGTAGAGGTCGTAGTTGAACAGCGCGCCAAACGAACTTTGCGCCGGGGTCAGATCGAACAGCTGCGCAGAGCCGACCTCCTGGCGCGGCAACCAGGCGCTGGGCAATACCAGCAACAGGCGCTGGTTCGCTTCGTCATAGCGACTTTGCAGGCCCGCAATCGACTCTAGCGCCAGCGGGTCGCCGACCGGCACGTCGTCCAAACGCACACCGACCGCCAGCAAGGCCTCACGGCTCAACCAGAACTGGCTATCACGGGCGATCACTCCCACGATCCGCCCGGTCGGCAGCTCATTGACCACCAGCTCCAGGTACAGCTGCTGCTCGCCGGCCCAGGCCACGGCGGCCAAGAGCCAGGCACCCAGCAGCCACCCGACCTGGCCGGGGACGTGCGGCCGCACGCCGCGGCATCCATCAGAGCGCAGGGATGCCGAGCGGCTCACGCTGCTCGTTGATCAAGGCTTCCAGGGTAAAGCCGCTGGCCAGCACGGCCGGCGGCAGCGGCCAGCGCATCCAGGCTCCCGGCAGGACATAACCGAGCAGGCCGTCAGCCAGCGCCACCCGGCGGTCGCTCTGGCGTACATACACCTGCGCCAGGCGCGCATGGGCGCCCCCTCGATTGTGCACGCTCAGGTAGCGCCGACCGCCGACCTCCTCGACCCGGTAGGCCAGGTCCGGACTCAGCGGGCGCACGTCCTTACCTGGCGCCCACGCGCCAGTGTCCAGGGCCGCGCCGGCACCGAAGACGAACAAGGGCACCGAATAGCGCATCTGAAACATCACCCCCAGTTGCGGGTTGGCCTCGCTGCCGGGTTGCAGCATTTCATCCACCAATACCCGATAGGCCTGCTCGCTGTGCGCAGCCGCGGGTTGCATGCTGATCAGGCGCACCATCTGGCGCTTGCCGGGGGCCACGGTAACCACCGGCGGGCTGCCGACCACCTGCTGTTGCGGCTGCAATTGGTCGGTGAAGCCAGCCTGCTGCCAGGCCATCACCCGCACCTGCAGGCTGATCGGCTGCTGCCCACGGTTCTCCAACCACAGCGCCGCGGCTTTCTCCCCGGCCTCGATACGCGGGTTGATCGGCCAAATCAGCAGCGAGCTGGCGGCGTGCAACTCGCCCGCCAGCAGCCAGAACGCGGCAAGAGCCGCCAACCCGATGCGTTGTAGAACCCCCGTCATAGCCCCGCTCCCTGTTCAGTAACTGATGGTCACCGTCACCGTATCGCTGTAGAGGCCCGCCGACGGCATCGGGCTGACACTGAACAAACGCGCATACACCGGATAACTCTGCACCCCACCGCTAAGAGGAAAACTGACGCTCAGCGCCGTGCCGCCGTTACCGCCATCGCCCCACACCTGGCTGTTGGCCACATCCTGAAAAAGCTGATAACGCAGACGCTCGCTGCCTTTGCCGAGAAAGCGCCCCCCGCCGACATCGCTGGCATAGCCACCGGTATTGAGGGCGATGCTCACCGCCGCCCCCGGCGTGCACTGCAGCACGATGGACCCGGCGCCCTGGCTACTGCTCACCTGGATATCACTGGCCAGCGTAGCGAACTGACCAAAGGCGATGCTGCCGAAGCTGCTCGCATCGCTGCTGCCACTGCCGAGCAGGCAGCCCTGCACCACCGTGGCACGCACCTGGAAACTCTGGTCGATGCTCAGCTCGTTCAGGCCGGTGTCGGCCAGGGCGCCAGTGCCGAGCAGCATTCCCACCAGCAACCCGGCACGCTTCACCAGCTCACCGTGACGGTGACCGTATCGCTATACAGCCCCGACGCCGGCACTGCCTGCGCGGGCACCCGGCCATACACCGGTAGCCATTGATCGGCGCCACTGCCAAGACCACTGACCCCGGTACTGTCATCCCACACGGTGGTGTAATCGGCCGCAGTGTAGAGGTTGTAGGACAGGGACGCGGCGGCAGGACCGAGCAGCGTGCGCGACGTGCTATCACCACTGTTGCCGGCACTGATCAGCACGCGATAGGGGGTATTGGCGATGCAGTTGACACGCAGACCACCATTGCTGCCCTGGGCCAGCGCCGTGACCGCTGCCGCGAGAGCGAAATGGCTGCCGAAATCGAGGGTACCGAACTGGCCTAGCGTGGCGGGGACGCTGCTACCGGCCGTGCAGGCGGGCAGCACTTCGGCGGTCACGCCGAGGGTCGCGGTCTTGCTGGCGGCTAGCGCAACAACCGGGCTGCATAAGCCAAGCACCAGCGCTATCCATTTGCTGTCGCCAAGACCGTGCATAACGCTTCCTGTCGCTGTGAGCGTGCATCCATGCGGAGTAAACGACTATCACCAACTGACGGTGACTTGCACCGTATCCAGGTAGGTGCCCGGCGAGGGGGTCAGCTGTGACGGCACCCGGCCATACACCACGACCTCCTCGTCGGCGCCGCTGCCGGTACCGGTGAGTGCCGTCGCGCCATTACTGCCATTGCCCCAGGGCAGCGTGCGCGCGGCATCTTTGTACAGGTTGTAATTGATGTAGGCGCCGGCGCTCTGCATGCGCCGCTGGTTGCCTGTGACGTTCTGCCCGGAGTCGAGAGCTACGTTGTAGCTGGTGCCGGCATTGCACTCCAAGCCGAACGAACCGCCCCCGCCGGCGCCGACCGAGCGGCCTTCGGCGATGCTGTCGAGTGAGGGGTATTCGCCGAAGGTCAGACTGCCGAAGGTGTTGCTGCTGCCATTGTCGTCACCGTTGGTCACGGTACAACCGCTGCCAATGATCAACTGCACATTGAGCTGCCCCTGCACCTGACCGGCGGCATGGGCCGCGCCGGCAGACAGCAGAAACAGGACCGGGAGGACAGGCTTCAGGTAGGGCTTCACGGCTCAACTCCTGTAAGGGCTCTTTAACATCCTTGAACGCACGTAAAAGAAACCCTAGCTGAGAATCTTCTTACATCAATCAGGTGATCAGTACCCACTGCAGCCACTCATTTGACGAACGACGCAAGCAGCTGATTTACCTGGCATAAAACTCGATGTAGGTGAAAACCATAGGAGCTTCGAGCCAATTTCCTACAGAGAAACCAGCATTCGACCTGCAGCCAACCGTCCGTTCATTGATTCAGCGCTAGATGGCAGCGCTCACTTCCAGTCCTCACGGACTCGGGTCAGGCCTTCCTGGGCTACCGAGGCGACCAGTTGGCCCTGGCGGTTGAAGATGCTGCCGCGCGAGAAACCACGGGCGTTGCCGGCCCAGGGGCTGTCCATGGCGTACAGCAGCCAGTCGTCCATGCGCAAGTTGCCGTGGAACCACAGCGAATGGTCGAGGCTGGCCACCTGCATGAACTTCTGCCACACCGACACGCCATGCGGCAGCATCGACGTGGTCAGCAGATTGAAGTCGCTGGCGTAGCCGAGCAGGTACTTGTGCAACTGCGGGTCGTCCGGCAGTTCGCCGGCGGCGCGGAACCACACGTACTTCACCGGCTCGCTCGGCTCCGGGGCAAAGGGGTTGCCGACGGTCACCGGGCGAATCTCGATCGGTTTGTCGCTCACCGCGCGCTCACGGATGCGCTCCGGCAACGAGTCGGCGACCAGGCGCGCCAGTTCGGTTTCCGACTTCAGCCCTTCCGGCCCTGGCACATCGGGCATGCCGAGCTGGTGGTGGAAGCCCTCCTCGTCGTACTGGAAGGAGGCGCTGCAAGTGAAAATCGGCTTGCCCTTCTGGATCGCCATCACCCGCCGCGTGCTGAAGCTGCCGCCGTCACGCACCCGGTCGACCTGGTAAACCACCGGCAAGGTGGCGTCGCCAGGACGCAGGAAATAACCGTGCAGCGAATGCACATGACGGTCCGCCTCGACCGTCTGGCTGGCCGCCGACACACACTGGCCGAGCACCTGGCCGCCAAACAGCTGGCGAAAGCCCAGGTCCTGGCTGACGCCACGAAACAGGTTTTCCTCGATGGCCTCCAGGCTCAATAACGCGACCAGCTCATTCAATACGTGACTCATCCAGGCTCTCTCCATCCACCGCTCACGGCTGCGGCGGTCTTCTCGGTTGTTCATAGGCCGGCAGGGACGTCAGGCGCTCATCCCACACGGCGCGGCCAAGGGTGAAATGGTAAAGACTTTGCCAGCGGCTGTCGGCAAGTCCGAGCAATTCATGCAGCGCATCGTCGAAATAACAGCCGATTCCGGTGGCGGACAGCCCCGCCGCCTCGGCTTCCAGGTACAGCAACTGGCCGATCTGCCCGCACTCCCAGTAAAGCCGCGGATAGCGCCAGGCGCCGTCCGCCAGCGCGGCGTCGAACCGCGCCAGCATGGCCAGGGCTACGCAGCCGTCGCTGGCGATGTCCTGGCCGCAGGAAAGAAACGCGGCCAGGCCGCGGGCATCGCCCTCCAGCAACCGGTACAAGGGCAGCTCGTCGTGCACCCGCTGCCAGCTGAAGTCCTCGCGCAAGCCCGGCTGCGCCTGACCATCGACCCGCGCCAGCCAGTACAGCCCCGGCATCAGCCCTTGCACGCGATGGACGAACAGCAACAGGTCGACCTGCGCCGGCTCACCGCTCAGGGCGAACGGCACCGGCGAGTTGGCCGGCAGCACGCGCTGCAACCAGGCATAGAGCAGCTCGGCGCTGATCCCGGCCTGGCCATCCATAGCCTGCGCACTGCGCCGCCGGTGCAGCAGCGGGCGCAGCGGCAAACCCGGATTGTCCGACTGCGCTCGCCCAGGGGCAGCCAGCCAAGGTGCGGCGGGCAACGCCGGGGCGCGGCACAGCGCCTGCACGCGCGCCAGCTCCGGCCATTCGCGGTACTGACGCGACAGGCGATTGGGCGTCCCGGCCAGCTCAAGCGCCGCCAGGCTGTCCAGCACCGGCGCCGGCAGGCCGAACGCGCGTGCCTGGGGCGGGCCGATCCAGAGCAGGCAGTCGCTGTGCTCGGCTTCATGAAAGCCATCGCGGTCGAGGCCAAACACAGCGTCCAGCTGCACCTCGGCCACCCCGCGCAGCAGACGCACCTGCCAGCCCAGGGCGCTGGCAGCAATCGCCACGGCGGCCAGGGCGTGGCCGAGGTCGTGCTGGCAATAACGGTAGGCGCGCTCGCCGTACTTCCAGGCTTCACGCCAGGGAATGCTGGCCAGGGCCAACAGGCAACCACCGGCCGGCAACGCCGCGCTCAATTGTGTGGCCAGGGCCGCCGGCAGCTCGGCGCGCACCTCCAGGGCATGGGCGTCGGCGCAGTAATGGGCGAGCAACGCACCGTCCTCCAGGCTGCCCGCCGGCAGCAGCAGGTAGGCTTCGGTCGGGTGCAGGTTGCCCGACGAGGGATTGACCCGCAGCGCCCAGCGACTGCCACCCGCTTCTTTCCAGGCAGACAGCCCCAGGCTGTCATAGAGCAGTTGGGAAATACTGGCGCGGTTGCACGGGGCCGGCGGCCCCAGCGGCGCGGCGAACAGCGCATCGTAGGCCGGCGACTCTTCCTGCGGGCGCTGCCACAGCTCGATCAGGCGGGTGCCGGCATAGCGGCGAAACGGCGCCGGCTGGGTTGCCCAGTCCAACTGCCCCGGCCCGGCAGCGAACTGCCCGGGGCGGTGCTTGCTGAGCTGGTGATAGGCACGCACGGCGTCACTCATCGGCTGACCTCCCACTCACGGCGGCGCAAGCGATACAGCACATGGCGGCGCAACGGGTGACCGGCGGCCAGGGCTGGATGGTCGAAGTCGTCCGCCGCATCGCGGCGCATGCCGAGACGCTGCATCAGGCCTTGCGACGGCAGGTTGTCCCGCGTGGTAAACGCGACGATCTGCGTTAACCCCAGTCGTTCGAAGCCGCAGGCCAGAGCCGCGCTCGCCGCCTCGCGGGCGAAGCCTTGACGCCAGTGCGCGCGATCCAGGCGCCAAGCGATCTCCACCGCTGGGGTGAAGGGCGCGCTGAAGCCCACTCGCAGCAGCCCGGTAACGCCGATAAAGGCGCCACTGTCACGCCGTTGCAGCACCCACGGGCCAAAGCCATGTTCGGCGAAATGCCCACGGATGCGCGCCGCCAACGCATGGCTTTGCGCCTGTTCGAGGCAAGCCGGAAAAAAGCGCATCACCTCGGGGTCGGCATTCAGCGCGGCAAAGCCTGTCAGGTCGTCATCGCTCCACTGGCGCAAGAGCAGACGCGGGGTTTGCAGTTCGATCGGTGCAGCCATGGGCACTCCGCTTGAATGAAGTCGCGCAGCGCCGCCATACTCAGGCGCTGTCCATAAGAGCACCAGTGTATGCGTCTGCCTCTCGTCTATCACGAGGACTACAGCCCGCCCTTCCCGGTCGCGCACCGTTTCCCCATGGAGAAGTTTCGCCTGCTGCGCGACCATTTGGTGGACAGCGGCCTGACCCGCGACGCCGACCTGCTGCGTCCGCAGCTGTGCCCGCCCGAGGTGCTCGGCCTGGCCCACTGCCCGGCCTATATCGAGCGTTTTGCCAGCGGCGAACTGGCCCATGAAGAACAGCGCCGCCTCGGCCTGCCCTGGAGCGCAGCCCTGGCCCGGCGTACGGTGCGCGCGGTCGGCGGCTCGCTGCTGGCTGCCGAGCAGGCCCTGCAACACGGCCTGGCCTGCCATCTGGCCGGCGGCACCCACCATGCGCATTACGATCACCCCGCCGGCTTCTGCATCTTCAACGACCTGGCGGTGATCAGCCAATACCTACTGCACAGCGGCAAGGCGCAGCGCGTGCTGATCTTCGACTGCGACGTGCACCAGGGCGACGGCACCGCGCGCCTGCTGGCCGAAACCCCGGAGGCGATCACTGTCTCGCTGCACTGCGCAAACAACTACCCGGCGCGCAAGGCCGCCAGCGACTGGGACATCCCCCTGCCCAACGGCATGGGCGATGCCGACTACTTGAAGGTAGTGGATGACACGCTGAACTACCTGCTGCCGCTGTACCAACCGGATATCGTGCTCTACGACGCCGGCGTCGACGTGCACCAGGACGACGCCCTCGGCTACCTCAACCTCAGCGACGCCGGCATCGCCGCCCGTGACGAAGCCGTGCTCAACCACTGCCTGGGCCGCGATATTCCGGTGGTCGGGCTGATCGGTGGCGGCTACGACAAGGACCGCATGGCCCTGGCCAAGCGCCACGGGATTCTGCATCACAGCGCAGCGCGGGTCTGGCAGGCCTGCGGGCTGGGATAAAACCTCGGCGCGCGCTGTCACACGCCGACTCACCACCATCAAGGAACAACGCACAGCATGCACGCCAAGATCATCGCCTTGCCGGCTCTGTTGGCCGCCCTCACAGTCGGCGCGGGCACCTGCACGGCCGCAGAAACAGCCCCAAACGCCTTGCAGACGCTGGTGGACGCCAACATCCGCCCGCTGATGGCGGAATACGACATCGCCGGGATGGCCGTGGCGATCACCCACCACGGCCAGGCCCAGCATTTCAACTACGGCCTCGCGCGCCTGGACGACCAGCAGCCCGTGACCGCCGACACCCTGTTCGAAATCGGCTCGCTCAGCAAAACCTTCACCGCCACCCTCGCCGCCCTGGCCCAGGCAACCGGCAAACTGACCCTCACCGACAGCGCCGGCAAGCATTGGCCTGAGCTACGCGGCAGCCAGCTGGAACACGCCAGCCTGCTCGACCTCGGCACCTACACCGCCGGTGGGCTGCCCTTGCAGTTCCCCGACCACGTGACCGACCAAGCCAGCATGCTCGCCTATTACCGCCAGTGGCAGCCCGCATACGGCGCCGGCAGCCACAGGCGCTATTCCAACCCCAGCATCGGCTTGCTCGGCCTGCTCGCAGCAAAGAGCATGGGCCAACCGTTCCCCACGCTGATGCAGGGCACGCTGTTCCCCGCGCTCGGCATGCCGCACAGTTATATCCAGGTGCCAGCGGCGCAGATGCCGCGCTATGCCTACGGCTACAGCAAAGACAACCAGCCGCTACGAGTCACACCGGGGATGCTCGACGCAGAAGCCTACGGGGTGAAAACCAGCGCCCGGGACATGCTGCGTTTTATCCAAGCCAACCTCCACCCAGCCGGCCTGAGCCCCGACCTGCAACGCGCCATCGCCACCACGCAGACCGGCTATTACCGCATCGGTGAAATGACCCAGGGCCTCGGCTGGGAGCGTTACCCCTACCCAACCAGCCTTGCACGCCTGCAAGCCGGCAACTCCCCAGCCATGGCCCTGGAAGCACACAACGCCACCCGCCTCGCCCCAGCCGAGTTCGAGCCGGGCGACAGCCTGTTCAACAAAACCGGCTCGACCGGCGGTTTTGGCGCCTATGCGGTGTTTATCCCCAGCCAAGACCTTGGCCTGGTGTTGCTGGCCAACAAAAACTACCCCAACGCCGCCAGGATCAAGGCCGCCTACGCCATATTGACCGCGCTGGCTAAGTCCACGGGCGAGTCTGAGTAATAACCGTGGGATGGCGTTGAGCGCAGCGATACCCATCGGCAGTTAGTGCCGATGGGGGATGGGCGCGGGTGAGTAGGGAGATGGATCAACAGGGGCATTCATTTATCGATGGTTTGATGGGTATCGCGTTGCTCAACCCATCCTACCCGTAGCTATCAGCCCGCCAACACCTTATCCAGCGCCTGCTCCAGGGTCGCCACGGTGCGCTCGATATTGCCCAGCTTATCCAGGCCGAACAGGCCTAAGCGGAAGGTCTGGAAGTCCGCCGGCTCGTCGCACTGCAACGGTACGCCAGCGGCGATTTGCAGGCCCTGGGCGGCGAATTTGCTGCCGTTCTTGATTTGCCCATCGTCGGTGTAGCAGACCACCACGCCAGGCGCTTCGAAGCCTTCGGCGGCGACGCTTTTAAAGCCTTTGCTGGCCAACAGTGCGCGCACCCGCTCGCCCAGTTCCTGCTGTTGCTGACGCACGCGGGCAAAGCCGATGGACTGGGCCTCGCCCATGGCATCGCGGAAACGCGCCAGGGCATCGCTGGGCATGGTGGCGTGGTAGGCGTGGCCGCCCTGTTCGTAGGCCTGCATGATTTGCAGCCACTTCTTCAGGTCGCAGGCAAAGCTGGTGCTTTGAGTGGCTTCGACGCGGGCCTGGGCGGCCTCGCTGAGCATGACCAGGGCGCAGCACGGCGAGGCGCTCCAGCCTTTCTGCGGGGCACTGATCAGCACGTCGATGCCGCAGGCCTGCATATCCACCCAGAGGGTGCCGGAGGCGATGCAATCCAGCACGAACAGGCCGCCGACGGCATGCACCGCGTCACTCACGGCGCGCAGGTAGGCGTCGGGCAGGATCATCCCCGAGGAGGTTTCCACATGCGGGGCGAACACCACCTGCGGCTTTTGCGCGGCGATGGTCGCCAGCACCTCGCTCAGCGGCGGCGGGGTAAACGCCGCCTGACTGCCCTCGGCTATCGGGCGGGCCTTAAGCACAATCGATTCAGAGGGGATCTGGCCCATCTCGAAAATCTGCGTCCAGCGGTAGCTGAACCAGCCATTGCGGATTACCAGGCACGTCTGCCCAGTCGCCAGCTGGCGCGCCACCGCTTCCATGCCGAAGGTGCCGCTGCCGGGCACCACGGCCACGGCATGGGCGTTGTAGACCTGCTTCAGGGTGCTGGAAATCTCCGTCATCACGCCCTGAAACGCCTGCGACATATGGTTGAGGGAGCGGTCGGTGTAGACCACCGAATATTCGATCAGACCGTCGGGGTCGATGCTGGGATAGAGGTCTGACATCGCGGGCTCCAGTGACAAAACATGAAGCCCGACCCTGCCCGAAGCCTGGCCAAATGACAAGGCCGGCACGGCCTGACCCGCCCGCCGCGGCCTCGGTTAGAATGCGCGCCTAGCCCACTCGAGCAACGATATGCCCATGCCTGAATCAGCCCCGCTCTCCACGTCGCGCGTCGCCATCATCGGCGCTGGCCCCGCCGGGCTGATGGCGGCCGAAGTGCTGGCGCAGGCCGGGGTGCGCGTCGAGCTGTTCGACGCCATGCCCTCGGTGGGGCGCAAGTTCCTCCTGGCCGGGGTGGGCGGGATGAACATCACCCACTCAGAAGCCAGGGACGCCTTCCTCTCACGCTACGCCGAGCGCCGCACCGAGATCGCCCGGTTGCTCGCCGAGTTCGATGCGGAGGCCCTACGGGCGTGGATTCATGGCCTGGGCATCGACACCTTCGTCGGCACCTCGGGGCGGGTGTTCCCCAGCGACATGAAAGCCGCGCCGCTGCTGCGCGCCTGGCTCAAACGCCTGCGCGAACTGGGCGTGGCGATTCACACCCGTCACCGCTGGCTCGGCTGGGACGCACAGGGCGCCCTGCGCCTGGCCACACCGACCGGGGAGATCGCGGTGCAGGCCGACGCGACCCTGCTCGCGCTGGGCGGCGGCAGCTGGGCGCGACTCGGCTCGGATGGCGCCTGGGTGGCATTGTTGCAGGCGCGCGGCATCGCCATCGCGCCGTTGCAGGCCAGCAACTGCGGCTTCGAGGTCAGCGCCTGGAGCCCCTTCCTGCGCGACAAATTCGCCGGCGCGCCGCTGAAGAATGTCAGCCTGCGCCTGGACGACGAGGCACCGCGCCTGGGCGAATTCATCCTCACCGCCCAGGGCGTCGAGGGCAGCCTGGTGTATGCCCTGTCGGCGCGGATTCGCCAGCGCATCGAGCAGCACGGCGCGGCCACGCTATACCTCGACCTGCTGCCGCAACACAGCCTGGCCAAGGTCGAGGCGGCGTTGCGCAAGCCGCGTGGCTCGCACTCGCTGGCCAAGCATCTGCATCGCCAGCTCGGCATCGATGGCGTCAAGGCCGCGCTGCTGCGCGAGCTGACACCCGCCGCGCAGTTCAACGACGCCGCGCAACTGGCCACCGCGCTCAAGCACCTGCCGCTGACGCTGCGGCGCCCACGGCTGCTGGATGAAGCGATCAGCAGCGCCGGCGGGGTGCCGTTCGAGGAGCTGGACCGGCAGTTGATGGTGCGCCAGGTGCCAGGGCTGTTTTGCGCTGGGGAGATGCTCGACTGGGAAGCGCCGACCGGCGGCTACCTGCTCACCGCCTGCTTCGCCAGCGGACGGGCTGCCGGGTTTGGCATGCTGAGCTGGTTAGCTCGCTAGCCGTAGGCTGGGTTAGGCGCGCCAATAGGCTCTTCATCGCGCGTCGTAACCCACCAGTCGCGGCCACTCACAACACGGAATGGCTGCGGCCGCAATGGTGGGTTACGCGGTACGAATACCGGGGTCGACTCGCGTGCAACTTGCCGCTAACCCACCCTACGGTGCTGCTTCGCCAGCGGCTGGGCTGAGCATGCTGGAGTAGTCGTAGGATGCGGTTGAGCGTAGCGATACCCATCGCTGCCAGATCCGCCAACTAATCAGCGCGCGCGGCCACCCACAACACGACATGGCGGCGGACGTTGGTTGCAGAATCGTAGAGTGGGTTAGGTGCGCAAACAGCGCTCACGCCCATGCTCGGATACTTGCCACCAACCTTCCCTTCAAGCAGAAAAGCCTAGCGCGCCGGTTTTTTCGCCGTTGGCTTGCCGCCAAAACTCGGCACCTTGCGCACCGCCTTGACCGTTGGTGCGGCCGGCTCGTCGCTTTCCATCCAGCGCCCCAGGCTGCCGCCTTTGCCGCCGCCGACCACTTTCGGCTTCTTGGCCTTCTTCGGCTTTTTCACCACCTGGCCGCCGGGCAAGGTCTGCGGCACACGGTGATCGGGAATGAAGTCTGCCTCGTCGATGCGTTGCAGCACCTGCTGGGTCAGGGTCTCGATGGCCGACAGCAGCTGCACTTCATCGGCGCACACCAGCGACACCGCCAGGCCCGTGGCGCCGGCACGGCCGGTGCGGCCGATGCGGTGCACGTAGTCTTCGGCGACGATCGGCAGGTCGAAGTTAACCACCAGCGGCAGGTCGTCGATATCCAGGCCACGGGCCGCCACATCGGTGGCCACCAGCACCTTGGCTTCGCCGTCCTTGAAGCGTTGCAGTGCGCGCAGGCGAGTGGCCTGCGGCTTGTCGCCGTGAATCGCGTCGGCGCTGATGCCGTGGCGTTGCAGCTCGGCTTCCAGCTCATCGACGCCCTTGCGGGTTTTCACGAACACCAGCGCCTGGCTCCAGCGCTTGCTCTGGTAGAGGTGCAGGAACAGCTCGCTCTTGCGCTTCTTGTCCACCGGAATCAGCCACTGTTTGACCGACTTGGCCGCCGCGTTGCGCGGGCTGACCTCGATGCTCAGCGGATCGTTGAGCATCTCGCCGGCCATGGCGCGAATCGCTTCGGAGAAGGTCGCGGAGAACAGCAGGGTCTGGCGCTTTTTCGGCAGCGCGGCGAACACGTCTTCCAGCTCGCGGGCAAACCCCAGGTCGAGCATGCGATCGGCCTCGTCGAGCACCAGGGTTTGTACTTGGTTGAACTTGACCGCGTTCTGCCGGTACAGGTCGAGCAAACGGCCGGGCGTGGCCACCAACACGTCGAGGCCTTTGCGCAGTTTCATCATCTGCGGGTTGATGCTGACCCCGCCATACACCGCATAACTGCGCAGCGGCAGGTGCTGACCGTAGGTCTGGAAGCTCTGCTGCACCTGCTCGGCCAGCTCGCGGGTCGGCACCAGCACCAGCGCGCGCACCGAGTTGCTGGCAACCACAGGGCCTTCCATCATCAGCCGTTGCAACAGCGGCAGGGCGAAGCCGGCGGTCTTGCCGGTGCCAGTCTGCGCGGCGGCCATCAGGTCGCGGCCTTTGAGGATCGGCGGGATGGCCTGGGCCTGCACCGGCGATGGGGTTTTATAGTCGAGGTCGTCGAGGCAGCGCAGCAGGGGCTCGATCAGGCCGAGAGAGGCAAAAGTCATAGGGTTCTAACCGCAGGGGCAATAAGGCAATGGCGCGCAGTTTATCCTGCCCGCCGCCGGCAAGCGCGTCTTCTTCGTCAGCCCACGGGACCAAGCGCCGCCCTATGCGGCGCGAATACGTTGCAGCGCTTGCGCCATCTTCGCCGCAGGGATTTTCTGCAAGCTGCACAGCAGCTCATGGGACAGCTCGGCAATGCCGTGCCGCTCACGCAGCAGGGCCGCCATAAAGCAGGTCAGGTTGGCGGCCATTTCCGCATCGGCCAGGGCCCGGTGGGCCTGGCCGGTATCCGGCAGGTGCGCCCAACGGTTGAGGTTGCCGAGCTTGTGGCTGGGGGCTTGCGGCAACAGCCGGCGCGAGAGCAACAGCGAACAGGCGAACGGCTGCACGCGCTGGCGACGGATCAGCGCCAATTCGGCATCCCAGAATTTCTGGTCGAAGGCGGCGTTATGCGCCAGCAGCGGAATGTCGCCGACAAAATCCGCCACCTCGTTCATCACCTGCGCCGCTGGCGGTGCGTTGCGCAGCATGCTGTTGCTGATGCCGGTGAGCTGCTCGATAAACGGCGGCACCCAGGCGCCGCTGTTCATCAGGCTCTGGTAGCGCGCGACGATCTGCCCGCGCTCGACGATCACCACCGCGATTTCGGTGGCGCGCTTGCTGCGCCGGCGACATGCCGGTGGTCTCGAAGTCGATGACTGCAATGGGCTCCACATCGGCTCCTTAGTGTTTCAACAACAACGCGCCGTCGATCGGCACATAGCGGCTGGCGGCGCGCACCAGCGATTGCGCGGTCAAGCCAGGCACGCCGTAGGCCACGGCCTCGACGCCATGACTGCCGCGAATTTTCTCCAGCAACAGGTCGAAGTCGCCGTCGCCGGATGCCAGCACCACTTGGTCGACGCGGGGCGCCGCGTCCATGATGTCGATGGTGATGCCGACATCCCAGTCGCCCTTGGCCGAACCGTCGCTGCGCTGGATAAAGGGCTTGAGCTTCACGGTGAAACCGAGGTTGCGCAGGATCTGCTGGAACTGCTGCTGCTTGGCGTCGCCACGGTCGATGGCATAGGCGTAGGCCTCGACGATCTGCCCATGCTGGCTGATGTCGGCCCACAGCGCGGCGTAGTCGAAATGGCAACCATACGCTTGGCGCACGGTGTAGTAGAGGTTCTGTACATCGGCGAATACGGCGATTTTCTTCACCGGGAATCCTCATTGGGAGCAAAAAAACGCCGCCCAGTATGCCTAATGCCAGTCGCTAAAGGACACTCGCGCCGATCACTGACCACCCGTAACACCATAGTCGTGGCGAGCAGCCGATCGTTGCGCGCCGTAACCCACCGCCACTGACGGATCGGCCAACATGACTATGTTGGAGCCATGCAAGCCATCGGCTAGAGTGGCGACTCTGCCCATCCGACCGCGACCACTGCCAATGAATGCCCTTCACGTCCTGCGCGACGCCTGGTTTTTCTTCAGTCACAACCTGGCGACCATCGCCCGGCTGTGCTTGCCCCTGGTGTTGCTCGAAGCGCTGGTGCAGCAGCAGGTCACTGCCCTGGTCGGCGTCGAGTCGGCGGCGGTTTATGGGATTTTAGTGGGGCTGCTGTTCTACCCGCTGTACACCGGCGCGCTGATCCTGTTTCTCGCGGCCCGCAGCAACAGCGAGACACCGACGATTCGCGACTTGCTCGCCGCCAGCCTGCGCCTGTGGCCGAGCTTCGTGCTGATGGCGGGCCTGAGTACCCTGGCGATCATGCTCGGCGCCTCGCTGTTTGTGCTGCCGGGGCTGTGGATCATGATCAAGCTGTGCTTCGCCGAATGCCTGCTGGTACTGCGCGGCCTGCCGCCGCTGAAAGCGCTGCACGAGAGTTTCGAGCTGACCAGCGGTTATTTCTGGCCGATTCTGCTCTGCGTGCTGTGCGTGATGGTGCCCCTGTGGGCGCTCGACTGGTGGAGCCAACCGGCCGCCGACAGCGAGCCGGACCTGCTGCTCCACCTGCTGTTGGACGGCGCCAATCGCTTCCTGCAACTGTTCGCCACCGTGGTGCTGTTTCGCCTGTTTATGCTGCGCGCCAGCCTGCCAGCGGCGGAATAACAGCGGGCTGCTGGCCTGCACGGGGGCCAAGCTCGGATGGTCGAAGTGCTGAGGCGCGACGCGTGATGGCGGGCTATGGCGAGGAGCGCCACAGACGCCGAACTCGACGAATTGAACTAACCACACAGACCACTACGCTATAGGGGCTGAATCTCCAAGGAGGATTCCCCATGGCCGACGCCAACCCCAGCATCCTGTCGCACCTATCGCTCGGCACCAACCAATTCGACCAGGCCGTGGCCTTCTACGACCGGGTTCTGCCGACCCTCGGCTGCAAACGCATCCTCGCCCACCCCGGCGCCGTGGCCTATGGCCGCGACTACCCGGAGTTCTGGGTGCAAACGCCGATCAACGGTCACCCGGCGAGCGTGGGCAACGGCACCCACGTTGGTTTTGTCGCACCGGATAAAGCCGCCGTGCATGCCTTTTATGATGCCGCGCTGGAAGCCGGCGCCGTCGGCGAGGGCGCACCGGGGCCGCGCGCCGAATACGGCGAGCCCTATTACGGCTGTTTCGTGCGCGACCTCGACGGCCACAAGATCGAGGCGACGTTCTGGGACCTGAGCCAGGTCTACGAGCTGTATATCGAGGCGCACGAACACTGAGTAACGTCGGCGTTTAGCTACGCCCGGCACGCTGCGGTTTCAGGCCGGACAAGCGCGGCAACAACACCCGCTCGAACACCCGCGGGAAGAACCGCGCGAGGATCCGCGCGCGCCAATCGACGTTGGACAGCACCAGCAGGCGCCGGCGCTTGAGCGCACCCTGGTAGATGGCTTCGGCAACATCCTGGGGTGAGGCGACCTTGCCCATCGCCAGCGGCGGCTGCGCGGCCACCGAGCCGTCGCCGACCAGGGCGTTCTTGCGCAGGTCGGTGGCGGTGAAGCCGGGGCACACCAGCATCACATTGACCCCAGCGCCTTTCAGCTCGTAGCGCAGGGTTTCGAACAGGCCATGCAAGGCATGCTTGCTGGCGTTGTAGGCGCTGCGGTAGAGCAACGGGGCGAATCCCGACAACGAACTGAGCACGATGATCTGTCCGCCACGGGCAATCAGGCTGGGCAGCGCCGCCTTGGTGCAATGCAGCGCGCCGAAGTAGTTGACCGCCATGACCCGCTGAAACACCGCCAGTTCGGTATCGGCAAAGCTGCTGCGGTGGGTGATGCCGGCGTTGTTGACCAGCACGTCGATGCCGCCGAAACGCTCGATGGCCAAAGCCACCGCGCGCTGCACCGCCTCGGCATCGGCAACGTCGCAGAGCAGGCCCAGGGCCTCGGCGTTGTGGTGATCGGCCAGGTGTTGCACCAGGCTATCCAACGCCTGCTGCTGCAAATCGAGAATCACCAGACGCGCGCCGGCCTGGGCCAAGCGCATGGCCAGGGCACGGCCGATGCCGGCGCAGCCACCGCTGATCAGCACCACCTTGCGGTCGAATACCTTGTTGGCGAACACCTTGCGATACATAGCGGGAACCTCGACTGATCAGGTTGGCGAAAGGCTGGCGCCAGGCCAGGCATAACCGGGCGCCACGCCGCCGCACGGCACACGACTGCGGCGAGCCGTCGCTACTACAACCGGTTATGGCTGCCGTCGCAACAAGGTGGCGTCTGGGTGTGCTTGCAGCCACAGAAAAACAGCGTGTCGCTCTGCTCGGCATGGTATTTCAGCGGCGTAATGCCCGTACCCTTATGGCTGCCATCGCAAAATGGCTGGGCCGCGCTGCGCCCGCAACGACACCAGAAATAATCCTCGCCGGCCAATACCTCGACCGGGTATGGGCCACGCTGGGCAATCAACGGTTCAGTCATGACAACCTCCGGTTCCCCCGCGCACCGCTATCGGCATAGGTCGCGGGCACAGTGCTGTGGGAAACGCCGAGCCACGGCTAGCAGGCCGTGTTTAACGCCGAATCGGCAACCCAGGTGGTTGTGCAACGGCCGGTTAGGCAACCAGGCCGGCGCATTTCTCGGGTATGCTCGACCTTTTCAGCATAGTCCAAGCCCCCTGCGGCTAAGCCTGCCCATGACCTTGCCACGCCCGCTGCGCATCTCCCTGCTCGCCTTGTTGCTCATCCTCAGCGCCTTGTTCGCCCTGGTCTATAGCCTGACCTGGCGACCCGCCGCGCGCGCGGCGGCGCCCGTCAGCTGCACGGCTCAGGCCCCAGTACTGCAACCCGGACAAGCCCTCAAGGTGATGACCTGGAACGTGCAATACCTGGCCGGCAAGCGCTACGTGTTCTGGTACGACCTGGCCGACGGCAGCGGCCCGCACAGCCGCCCCAGCAGCGCAGACCTGGCCTTGACCCTGGACCAAGTGGTGCGCGTGCTGCGCGCAGAGCAGCCGGACATCATCCTGTTGCAAGAGCTGCACGACGGCGCCAAAGCCAGCGATTACCAGGACCAACTGGCGCTGTTGCAGCAAGGCTTGCGCGACGTTTACCCGTGCAGCGCCCAGGCCTTCTACTGGAAGGCCGCGTTCGTGCCGCACCCACGGATTCTCGGCAGTGTCGGCATGAAGCTCGGCACCCTTAGCCGCTACCAGATCGGCCATGCCGAACGCCTGCAACTGCCGCAGATGTCGGCCAACCCGCTCAGCCATGCGTTCAACCTCAAGCGCGCCTTGCTGATCAGCTACCTCCCCTTGCGCGGCGGTGGTCAGTTGGCGGCGATCAACACCCACCTGGATGCCTTTGCCCAGGGCGACGACACCATGCGCCAACACGTGGCGATGACCGCCCGCCTGCTCGACCAATTGCAGGCCGAGGGCACACCCTGGCTGCTCGGTGGCGACTTCAACCTGCTGCCGCCCGCGCAATATCAACGCCTGGCACCGACCCAGCGCAGCGGGTATGCGCCGCACAGCGAATTGCAGCAACTCGCCGAACGCTACCCGATGATCCCCAGCCTGGAGCAGGCCAACGGTGCGCAGCAAGCCGAGTGGTACACCCACTTCCCCAATGACCCCAGCGTGCCGGGCCCCGACCGCACCCTCGACTACCTGTTCCACAGCCCGCAACTGACCCTCCTCGACGCCCGCGTACGGCAACACGACACCCTGACGATTGCCGATCACTTACCGCTGCTCGCCCGCCTGCTGCTGCCACTCGACTAGGCTAACCACAGGTCGGCGCACGCAGAATGCTGGACAACACCGGCCGTGCTTCGCCATGCTCGGCCTGGCGACACTTTTATAACGACAAGACGGCCAAGAGCCGCTGCGTAAATCGATGCCAAAAATCTGCTGCCTTGTACTGATCGCCGCCCTCTGGGGCAGCCTGAGCCACGCCGAAACGCTTGCCGACGGCCCACAACCGGTGGTCCAAGTCGGTTTCTATGAGTTCCCGCCTTATTCCTACAGCGACAGCCAAGGCCGCCCGCGAGGCGCGATCCTCACGCTGACCGAGCGCCTGCTGGCGCACGCCGGCTACCGCGCCGAGCTCCGTTCTTACCCTGGCGCCCGTCTGTACAGCGGCTTGCAGGACGGCAGCGTGCAGGTCTGGCCCGGCGCCCCAGGCAAACCGGAGCTGGCGGCACACACCCTGGAAACCCACACGCAAGTCGGAGAAATCGTCCTCAACCTGTATTTTCGCCGCGACACGCAACTGCCACGGATTCCCGACGACCTGAAAGGCCGCGGCATCATCCTGATCAGCGGTTACACCTATTGGCAGCCGACCAACGACCTGATCAACGACCCGGCCCTGGCCATTCAGCAGCACCGCACCGGCACCCACACCGCCGCCCTGGAAATGCTCCAGCGCCGCCGTGGCGACTTTCTGTTGGACTACCAGACCCCGGTGGAGCAGGCACGGCGGCGCCTGGGCATGGGCGAATTACCCTTCGTGCAACTGCAACGCCTGCCGCTGAAATTGATCGTCTCGCGGTACGCCCCCGGCGCCGAAGCCCTGCGCGACGCCCTGGACCGCGCCTATCAGGAACTGCAGGCCAGCGGCGAAGACCTTCGCCTGCCTTAACAGGCCGTTGAAAAACTACCTACGTTGCCGATACTGCGTTAA
>TARA_R100001244_G_scaffold24497_4_pt1 | contig 22800 bp, 20 predicted proteins | sample TARA_R100001244 | Tara Oceans TARA_R100001244 (sample SAMEA2621564) | marine metagenome | biome: marine biome (ENVO:00000447); feature: mesopelagic zone (ENVO:00000213); material: "saline water (ENVO:00002010), including plankton (ENVO:xxxxxxxx)" | depth 790 m
CGCAGGGCTTTCACCCGCGCTTGTGGCAGGTCGCGGACATAGGCCAGTTGTCCGTCGACACGCTGAATGCCGGCGCGGCGTAGTTGCAGACGCACCTGCGCGGTGGGCCCGCTGAGCACCAGCCCTACGCCTTGCGCGCGGTAGTCGCGCAGCACGTTGGCGAGTGCCGCCAGGGCGGTCATGTCGAGCAGCGGCACGGCGCTGATGTCGACGATCACCACCTGCACGCCGGGGCTCAAGCGGCGTAGCACGCTGAGGGCTTTCTCCGCCGCGCCAAAGAACAACGGGCCGCGAATCGCATACACCAGCACATGCTCGGGCAGATCGCTCAAGGCGTGGTGAAAGTGCTTAGGCAGGGCGGCGGTGTCGGTCAGGTCGCTCATGCGCTTGATGAACAAGCCAGCGGCCAGCAACAGGCCGACGCCGACCGCCAGCACCATGTCGAACAGCACGGTGAGGATCAGGCACGTCAGCAGCACCAGCACATCGCTGCGCGGGGCGATGCGCAGGGTGTGTTGCACATGGCGCGCCTCGCTCATGTTCCACGCCACGATCAGCAGCAGTGCCGCCAGCGCCGCCATCGGCAAGTAGCTGAACAGCGGCGCGAGGTAGAGGATGGCGATCAACACCACGCCGGCGTGGATAATCGCCGCCAACGGCGAGCAGGCCCCGGCGCGTACGTTGGCGGCGCTGCGGGCGATGGCCGCGGTGGCGGTGATGCCGCCGAAAAACGGTGCCACCAGGTTACCGATGCCTTGGCCGATCAGCTCGCCGTTGGGGTCGTGCTTGCTGCCGGTCATGCCGTCGGCCACCACGGCGCAGAGCAACGATTCGATGGCGCCGAGCATGGCGATGGCAAAGGCCGGGGCGAGTAGTTGGCGGATCAGTTCGAAAGACAGTTGCAGCGGCTGGCCGTCCGCGCCCGACAGTTGCCAGGGCCAGGCGAGGCTCGGCAGAAACGGCGGAATACCCGGGTATTCGATGCCGTCCAGGTGATAGCTGAAACGTTCGCCGAGGGTGGCCACCGGCAGGCCCGCGCGCTCCAGCAACAGCGCCAGCCCGGCGCCGACCGCCAGTGCCGCCAGATGCCCCGGCACCCGTGGAACCCAGCGCGGCCACAGCACCAGCACCGCCAGACAAACCACGGCCACCAGGCTATCGCCCACTTGCAGGCTGGGCAGCGAGTGCAGCAGCAGGCTCAGTTGCTCGACATAATTGTGCGGCTGCGCGGCGAGGCTCAAGCCAAACAGGTCCTTGAGTTGCAGGGTGGCAATGACGATGCCGATACCGGCGGTGAAGCCCAGGGTCACCGGGTACGGAATGAACTCGATCAGCCGCCCGGCGCGCAACAGGCCGAGGGCGATCAGAATCAGCCCGGCCATCAGGGTGCACAGCAGCAGGCCGCCGAGGCCGAATTGCTGGGTGATCGGCAGCAGGATCACCACGAAGGCGGCGGTTGGCCCGGACACATTGAAGCGCGAACCTCCGCACAGGGCGATCAGCGGCGCGGCGACCAGCACCGTGTACAGGCCGTGTTGCGGCGCCACCCCGACGGCAATCGCCAGGGCCATGGCCAGGGGAATGGCGATGATGCCGACGGTAAGGCCTGCGCTCAGGTCGCCGCGCAGGCTTTTCCAGGCGTAGCCGGCCCGCAGGCTCTGACGCCAGGCAGCGAATAGCGGCGGGAGGGGCAAAGGCATGGTGGCTCCGTAATGGCTGGGCCGAGTATAGGGCGTGGGTCGTGGCGGCAGTCTTGACCTAAGTCGGGTGTCGGCGCGCTCGGGCGGCGTGTTAAAAAGTCCGGCTGCTTGCCCCGGGGCGGCGGTGGATGCGTTGAGCGCCGGGGCGCGCCGGAGTTACACTGCCGGCCCCGTGTGGCTTGGTTAGCTGGAGTGAACGATGCGTAAAGACAAGAAACAGGTGATTGGCGAAGAGATTGGTGACGAGCCGATCAAGCTGTTCCTCGCCGTCGAGCCGGCCGACGCCACGCCGCCGTCGCTGCACAAATTGATCAAGGCCTATCGCGGCCTGCGCATCGATGACTTCGAGCGCTTTGTCGGCTTTTTCGTTGCCGCTGGTTATGACCTGGATGCCAAGGATGCCCAGGGCCACGATTTCATTGCGCTGATCCAGGATCAGCGCCAGGCCGAGCTTTATATCGACGTGATCAACGCCGCCCGCGGCTGATTGAGTCACGCCGTTCTGTAGGCTGGGTTAGCGGCGCCTGCCGCTGAGCTGCGGACCGCTGTCTTCGACCGCCGCGTAACCCGGCGTGGCGTCGGCACAGACACCGCAGCGCTGAGCCCTGCGGCATGACTGACGTTTCGGCGTGCGCTTAACCCACCCTACAGCGCTCCGGCCTTTTTCCAGGCCAGGTAGCGGCTGACCAGCTCCGGGCCGAGTTCGCTGGGGCGCGCGTCGAGTACCGGCACATTGTGTGCGCTCAGGCGCTCGTGCAGGTTGGCCCGGGCGTTCAGGTAATCCACGGTGCCGCAGTAGGTCAAAGCCGACTCAAAGTCCTGCACCGGGGCTTGGCGCACATTGTCGAGCACTTCTTCGCGCAGGCTGGCGACCAGCACGCGGTGCTGGCGGCCCAGGCGTTTCACCGCAGCGAGCAGTTCCTCGTCGTCTTCGTCGCGCAGGTTGCTCACCAGCACCACCAGGGCGCGGCGACGCTGACGGCTAAGCAGGGCATCGGCGGCTGCGGCGAAGTCGGCGGGTTGCTGGGTGCTGTGCAGGTCGTACACCGCGTTGAGCAGCACATTCAACTGCGCCGGGCCTTTGACCGGCGGCAGGAAGCGACTGTGTTCGCCGGCAAAGGTCAGCAGGCCGACCGCATCGCCCTGGCGCAGTGCCACGTAGCTGAGCAGCAGGCTGGCGTTGAGGGCGTGGTCGAAGTGCGATAGCTCGCCATCCTGGCTGCGCATGCGCCGGCCGCAGTCGAGCAGGAAGACGATCTGCTGATCGCGCTCGTCCTGATACTCACGGGCAATCGGCATGCGTTTGCGCGCGGTGGCTTTCCAGTCGATCTGCCGCAGGGTGTCGCCGTCGCGGAACTCGCGCAGTTGGTGAAACTCCAGGCCCAGGCCGCGACGCGGCCGCTGGCGCACGCCGAGCTGGCTGAGCCAGTCGTCCACCGCCATCAGTTGCGCGCCGTACAGCCGGGCGAAGTCCGGATAGACCCGGGTTGCCTGGGGCAGGTCCAGGTAACGCCGGGCACGCCACAGGCGCAGCGGGCTGGGCAGGGTGATTTCACACTGCGGGAAGACGAAGTGGCCGCGCAGCAGCGGTCGTACGCGGTAGGCGAATTGCGTCTGTTCGCCGGGATGCAGCTCGACGCGCTGCGGTAAATGCTCGAAGGCCATGTCGCTGGGCAGGTGGTCGAATACCTGCAGTTGCAGCGGCCGCGGGTAATCGTGGTGCACGGTCAGGCGTACCTCGCTCCAGCGCCCCAGCGGCAGGTTGCCCGGCAACTGGCGCTCGATGCGCGGTGTGGGCACTTGGCGCAGGCGCCCGGCATCCACCAGCGCGGCGCCCAGCAGTGCCAGCAGCAGGCCCCACCAGAACGCCTGGAGCGCCGGCGGCAAACGCACGCCCAGGGCGCTCAGGGCGCCGAGCAGAATGGCCAGGCCGAGCAGGCCGGCGAGCAGGGTGAGCAGCGCGCGTGACGGTTTCATGCGGCACCTGCGGGCATCGATGGGCTCATAAACGCGGCGCCGGCACCTGTGCGAGCAGTTGTTGCAGCACCTGATCGACCGACAGGCCTTCGATGTCCAACTCCGGCGCCAGGCGTACGCGATGACGCAGTACGGCCAGGGCACAACCCTTGATGTCGTCGGGCAGGACGAAGTCGCCGCCGCGCAGCAGGGCGCGGGCGCGACCGCCGCGCACCAAGGCGATCGAGGCGCGCGGCCCGGCGCCAATGGTCAGGCCCGGCCAGGTGCGGGTGGCGCGGGCCAGGCGCACGGCGTAGTCGAGTACCTGTTCGTCGAGGGGCAAATCGCTGGCGATCTTTTGCAGGGCCAGTATGTCTTTGGCCTGCAACAAGGTGCGTAGCGGCGCGACGTCGAGCATGTCGGCTTTGCTTGAGCGGGTGACCTGGCGAACCATGCTCAGCTCTTCATCCTGCGCGGGGTAATCCATGCGCAGCTTGAGCATGAAGCGGTCCAGCTCGGCCTCGGGCAGCGGGTAGGTGCCTTCCTGTTCGATCGGGTTCTGTGTGGCCAGCACCATGAATGGCAGCGGCACCGCCAGGGGGCGGCCTTCCAAGGTGACCTGGCGCTCTTGCATGACTTCCAGCAACGCCGCCTGGGTTTTCGCCGGGGCGCGGTTGATTTCGTCGGCCAGCAGCAGGTTGGTGAACACCGGGCCTTTGCGCAGCTTGAATTGTTCGCTCTGCAAGTCGTACACGGCGTGGCCGGTGACGTCGCTGGGCATCAGGTCCGGGGTGAACTGGATGCGTGCGAATTCGCCGCCGAAGCAGCGCGCGAGGGCGCGTACCAGCAGGGTTTTGCCCAGGCCGGGTACGCCTTCGATCAGCACATGGCCGCCGGCGATCAACGCAGTCAGCACGTCATCGATTACCGCGTTCTGGCCAATCAGCGCCTTTTGCAACTCCAGACGCAGGGCCTGGGCCAGTTGGCTGGCGCGCTGGCGTTGTACCGCGGGGTTGGCGGCGGGCGGCGCGGCTGCTGGCGCCGGCGCGATCAAGCTGGCGGTCGTCGGCTCGTCGATGGGCGTGCTCGGCTGTTCGGGCGTGTGTTCGCTCATAGGGCATTCCTAAGGGTTTGCAGGTGGGCGACCTGGCGGGTGAAGTCGGCGGCGGCCAGACGCTGCTTGGGCAACGGCCGCATGGCTTGGCTGATGGCGCTGGAGGGCAGACGGGTCAAGCGACCCAAAACCTGCCACTGCTCGGCGACGCCGAGCCGTTCGAAACCGGGGTGACGGTGCCGCGCACGGCGTTGAATGTCCTGCTGCAAGCCTTGCAGCAGTGGCTGCTGGCCGCTGCGCCGCAAGAGAAAATCGGCGCTGCCGCGCAGGTGTTCCTGCAACTGCCGGCGGCTTAGGCTGGCCGGCATTTGCAGCGGGCCCTGGCGCATGCCGACGGACCACAGCAGCAGGCCGATCAGCAGGGCCAGGGCGGCCAGCGCTTCGGGGAAGTGGCGCAGCAGCAGGCTGAACAGATCGTCGCGCTCGGCGCGGTAGAGCAGAGTCACGGCGCTGTCCTGACTGAGGTACCAGAGCAGCCAGGCGTTATCGTGCTCGGCGATGCGCTCGTTCTGCCAGATCCAGCTGTCGCTCAGCACGCTGATCAAGCCGTCGCCGTGATAGAGCTGCAGCAGGTGCGTGGCGGCGCCGCTGTTGGCCCAGGCATGCGCGCGGTTGTTGGCGTCGTAAAGGTGAAAGTCGGTGTCGAAACCGAAGTAGGCCGGCGCCTCTTCGTTTTCCAGGTAGAGCTGGGTCAGTTCGGGGTAGGCCGTGGTTGCTTCGTCTGGCTCGGCAGCCTCTGCGGGCGGTGTTTCGATATCGGTGTCTGCCGCCGCTTCATCAAGGTCGTCGCTTTGGTATTGCTGGATGCCCAGGCTGTCGAGCAGCAGGTCGCCGCTTTGGCCTTGGTCCTCGTCCCATAGGCGTTCGGCGACAAACAGCAGGTGCCCGCCCTTGGCGGCCCAGGCCAGCAGGTGTTCGGTTTGCCGTGGGCTCATGCGCTGCCGATCGCCGAGCAGCAATAGGGTCTGTCCGGCACTGGGCAGAGTGGGCAGTACCTCCAGGCCATCGGCGCGCTGCACCGGCAGGCCTTGCTGACGCAGGAAGTGTTCGGCGGCCAGGTACGGGTTGGCGCGGACCTCAGGAGCGGGCCCGTGCTCGACGGTCTCTTGGTAGGGCACGGCGCGGCTCAGCAGGTAGGCGCCGAGCAGCCCCAGGCCGAGCAACAGTGCGCCAGCACCGATAAAGAGGATACGCCGGCTCATCCGCGTGCTCCGTTCGCGGACAGGCGCCGCCAACCTTCGCAGAGGCCATGCTTGAGGTTTTCCGGCGGCAGGCGATGGCCGTAGGCGAGGTTCTGCCAGTGACGGGTCAGCACCTGGGTGAAGCGGGCCAGTTCTTCCTGGTCGAGGCTGTGCACCAGGTTCAGCACTTCGGCTTCGGTGTGGGCGTTGCTCAGCGGCAGTCGGTAGTCGTGCAGCAAACGGCTGAGCAGGGCGCGGTAGAGCAGGCCGAGGGCCGCGCGCGGGTGTTCGGCCCATAACCGCTCGACTTCACCGGCGACGTCATCGGGCAGGCTTTGCGGGGCGACTTCAAGGCCGAACAGCTGGTGCGGCGCTACGGGCTTCTGCCGCGCCGGCAACCCCAGGCGCCCGGTGAAGGCGCCGAGCCAGTCGCGGTAGCGCCAGATCAGTAAGCCCGCCAGCCCGAGCACGGCAGCCCAGAGCAGCGCCTCGAAAAACAGCGCGACGCCGTCGATGCTCTTCCAGAACTGGGCCAGCGTGAAGAATTTCTCGATCAGTTCGAGCAGGCTCTTGAGCTCGTCTTCGCTCAGCTCTTCGGTCGGCGTTGCGTCGCCTAAGCGCCAGCGGGTCACGGTTTCACGGTTTTCGAATGGCGCTTGATCGAGCAGTTGGCCGATGCTCTGCTGTGCGGCCTGACTGTTCAGCGGTTGCTGGAGCAAGCGGGCGGCCTGCGGCCCAAGTGGGTCTTCGACGGGAAGCGGGCAACTGCTGGTGCCTACCGCCGCAGCGGCCATGGCCGGCGTCGGCGCTTGCAGCAACAACAGGCCGCAGCCGAGCAGCAGCGCATAGGCCACGCCGCTCAGGCGTTGGCGCAGCTGGCGGAACACCAATTCGATATCCCAGGCCTCCAGGGCGGTGCGTCGGTTCAGGTAGAGGGTGAAGCCACACGCGACATACACCGGTTCCCAGACGATCAACGCCAGGACATACAGCAGGTTGGACAGATGCTCCAACCACAGCCAGTCGCCAGTTGCCGCATTGACCAGGCTTTGCCAGCTCCAATCCAGTTCTATCTGTTGTGGCAAGAGCAGATAAAACAGGCTGGCGAGGCCCAGCCACAGGGCCATTTCCAGGTGCACGCCGACCAGGGTCAGCCAGGTGGCGCCGCCGGCATCGCGTTGACCGAGCACCACCAGGCGCTGGCTGCGCGCCTCGCCGGACAACCCTTCGAGTTGCAGCACCGGTAGGTCGAAACTGCGCGTCGGGCTCAGGCGGCGCCAGGTCAGGCTGGCCAGCAGCTGCGGCTTGAGCAGCCCGGGCAGCGCCTTGAGCGCCTGCTTGAGGGTGGGCGTATCGCCGAACAGCGCCCGCGAGAGGATATACAGCGGCAGGCGTTCGTAGGCCGGTTTCAGCCACCAGAAGGCGAAGACCGCCCAGCCGGGGTACTCCCACAGCAGCAGGCAGAGCAGGGCGAAGATCGGCAGGGTGACCAATGCCCAGCTGGCCATCAGCAGACCGGCATGCCGGCGGGCGAGCAGCACGCCGAGGTCCAGCGCCTCCCAGGCGCTGCGCGGGCGAATCGCCACGCTGGCATCAGTCAGGCGCATGCGCACCTCGTCCGGCGAGCAGCAGGTAGGCCAGTACCAACAACCACAACCCCGCGCCGACGACATATTTGATGGTTGGGCTGGCAAAGGTCATCGACGACCAATAGGCCTCGATAAAGGCCGCCAGCAGCAGGAACAGAATCACCCCGCCGATCAACCGCACACTGCGTCCAGCGGCCAGGCGTAAGGCCTCGCCGCGCGGCAGACGACCGGGGGCGAGCAGCGCCCAGCCGAGCTTGAAGCCGGCGCCGCCGGCCAGGGCAATGGCGGTGAGTTCGAAGGCGCCGTGGCCGACGACGAACGACCAGAAGGTTGCGCCGTAGCCGATCTGCGTCAGGTAACCGGCCACCGCACCGATCATCAGGCCGTTGAACAGCAGGAAGAATAGGCTGCCGAGGCCAAACAGCAGGCCGCTGGCGAAGGTCTGAAAGGCGATGCCGATGTTGTTCATGATGTAGAAGCCGAACATCATCCAGTCGTCGCCCGAGTCGCGCTCGCCAAAGCGTCCGAGACGCCGCGCGTCGGGGTCGTACATCTGCTCCATGCTCGCCACTTGAGCGGGGTCGACCAGGCTGTAGATCAGTTCGGGAAACAGGTAAACCAGTACGCCCATGCCCAGCAAGCTGCCAAAAAACAGCAGGCTGGCGGCCAGCACGCAACGCCATTCGGTGCGCACCAGACGCGGAAAGCCGCTGAGCACAAAGCCGATTAACTGGGCGCCGAGCGGGCTGCGATGGCGATAGAACTGCTGATGGCCGCGCAGAGCCAACTGCTGCAGTTGCTCGATCAAGTGATTGCTGTAGCCGCGTGCTTCGGCCAGGGCCAACTGCTGGCACAGGCGCCGATAATCGGCGGCGAAGCCCGTGCACTGTTGGCTGTCGGCCTTGCCGCGCTCAAGTGCATCGAGTTGCGCAGCGAAGCTCTCCCAGTCGCGTTGGTGGCGGCTTTCAAACAGGCTCTGTTTCATGTCGGCCCCAGCAGCCCACGGGCGATTCCGTGGATGCGCTGCTCCGCCTGTTCCGGCGCGACCTGCAAGGGTTCGGCAAGAATACCCGCCAATTCGGCGCGACGTGCGGCGGAGAGCGTTTCACTGCGCTCGGCGAAACCGAGCAGTGCGCGTTGTTCGCGCAGGCTGAGTGCCATCGGCGCGCGCAAGGCCGGTGCTGCCGGCAGGTTGGGGCGTAGCGGCGGACTGTCACTATAGACCACCAGCGTTCCGGCGGCGATATCGCCCAGGCGTTTGAACGCCTTGTGATTGAGGCAGCTGAGAATACCCAGGGTGTAGGCGAACGGCAGGATATCGACGAACCTCAGCAGGTTGCGGGTCAGCGAGGCCGCCCAGCCGACTGGGGTGCCGTCATCGTGCACCACGCGCAGGCCAAGCAGTTGTTTCCCCGGCGAGCGCCCCTGGTTGAATACTTCGAACAGCACCATGTACCACCAGGTGACCAGGAACAGCAGGATGGTCGCCAGGCCCATGCCGAATTGCCCGAGCATCCCGAGGCCCACATACAGCGCCAGCAGCAACAGGCCGCGAATCAGCAGATCGATGGTAAAGGCTAGCGCCCGCGGCACGAGGCCGGCAGGACGCAGGATCAGGTCGATCCCTTCAGGGGTTTCCACCTGATAGCGCGTATCCAGCAGCGTGGCCGGTGCGCGAGGATCGTGTGGATGAGGCGGGGTGGCGGTAGGCGACATCAGCATACTGCGATGGGGAAACCCCGATGCTAGCCAGCGGCCAGCGGCGAAGCAACCCGTCTGGTGGCCTGTGTGGCTAGTTCAATTAGTCAATTTCGGCGTCCGAGGCTTCGATACTGCGTTGCTGCTCCTCGCCATAGCCAGCTATGACTCGTCGCAGCGCCTTGTCTCAGAGCCTCGGCCATCCGAACTTGAGTTAACCAACTAGCCGTACAGGCCACTAGCGGCAATCTGCGGCTAGATCCACACGGGGGCCGTCTCAGGTGCTCGGTTGGGCAGTGCTAGACTGGCGTCGTATTCTGTTTTTAGGAAACCGCCGTGACCTCCAGCCTGTTCTGGTACGACTACGAAACCACCGGTATCGACCCGCGCCGCGACCGCCCTGTGCAGGTCGCCGGGATTCGCACCGATGAAGACCTCAACGAAATCGGCGAGCCGCTGAATATCTATTGTCAGCCCAGCGACGACATCCTGCCGCACCCGGCCGCCTGCCTGATCACCGGCATCACCCCGAGCCGGCTGGCGACCCAGGGCCTGAGCGAAGCCGCGTTCATGGCGCGGGTGCATGCCGAACTGGCTCAGCCAGGCACCTGCGGGGTGGGCTACAACAGCCTGCGCTTCGACGACGAAGTCACGCGCTACAGTCTTTACCGCAATTTCTACGATCCCTATGCCCGCGAGTGGCAGAGTGGCAACAGCCGCTGGGACCTGATCGACCTGGTGCGCACCGCCTATGCCTTGCGCCCGCAAGGGATGGTCTGGCCGGAGGAGGACGGTCGCGTCAGCCTCAAGCTCGAACGGCTGACCGCCGCCAACGGCATCGAACACGGCCAGGCCCACGACGCGCTGTCCGACGTACGCGCGACCATCGCCCTGGCGCGCTTGATCCGCAGCAAGCAGCCCAAGCTGTACGACTACCTCTATCAATTGCGCAGCAAACAGCGGGTGCTCGATCAGATAAAACTGTTGCAGCCGCTGGTACATATCTCCGGGCGCTTCGCCGGTTCGCGGCATTACTTGGCGCTGGTTCTGCCACTGGCGTGGCACCCGCGCAATCGCAACGCGTTGATTGTCTGCGACCTGCATGCCGACCCGACGCCGTTGCTCGACGAAGACGGCGAAACGTTGCGTCAGCGCTTGTATACCCGCCGCGAGCAACTGGCCGATGGCGAGTTACCCGTGCCCTTGAAGTTGCTGCATATCAACCGCTGCCCGGTGGTAGCGCCGCTGACGGTATTACGGGCCGAGGATATGCAGCGGTTGCAATTGGATACTACGGATTATCAGGCGCGCGCAGATCGCTTGATTGCCGCGCAAGGGCTATGGCAGAACAAACTCGCCCAGGTGTATGGCGCAGACGAGTTCGCCCCTGGCGAAGATCCGGAACAACAGTTGTATGACGGTTTTATCGGTGATCGTGACCGGCGTTTATGCGAGCAAGTGCGGCGTGCCGAACCGGCGCGCCTGGCCGAAGATGTATGGCCATTCGATGATGGGCGCTTACCGGAGTTATTATTTCGTTATCGTGCGCGCAACTTCCCGGCGAGCTTAAGTCCCGAGGAGCAGCAGCGTTGGTGGGCATTCTGTCAGCAACGCTTAATGCTGCCGGCATATGGTGCGCCGAATACTGTGGCGAGTTTCGAGGCGGCCCTGGGTGAAATAATCGTCACGGCAACGCCGGCGCAGCAGGCGGTATTGGCCGAGTGGCGCGACTATGTTGTGCGCTTGCGTCAGCGCTATGCCGTGGCGCCTGAATAAACAGCGGCGCATGGCATGGGCTGGGTTGCAGTCCATTGCCTCGCCCGCGGGCTGTCATAACTGCAACACATAAAAAAACGCCAGCAATGCTGGCGTTTTTTATTCGCTGAGTGGCGGCGACGCGGCGGGGCTTAGCCCAGCAGGGTGGCCCAGCCTTCTACAACCTCGGCGCCCCACTTGGCTTTCCACTCTTTCAGGGTTTTGTGATTGCCACCTTTGGTTTCGATCACTTCACCGGTGTTCGGGTTTTTGTACTGCTTAACTTTGCGGGCACGTTTGGTGCCGGTCACTTTGGCGGCACGCGGGGCCTTATTGCTTTTGGCTTCCGGGTCAAGCATGGCGATGATGTCACGCAGGGACTTCTGGTATTCACCCATCAGCGTGCGCAGTTTACCTTCGAATTCCAGCTCTTTTTTCAGCTTGTCGTCTTGCGACAGGTTCTTCAGGCGCTCTTGCAGTTCTTTGATGGCTTCTTCGGTAGCGCGGTATTCATTGATCAGCGACATGTGGTTTACCTTAATCTGCAGATGAGGTGATGGCTAAGTGTTAGCAATAATAGTCAGGCACTTTTGACAAGTAAACCGCTTTGTAAGAATTTGCCACGGTTGGGCAAATTAAAGTTGTGCAGGCTGCCGCGAATTAACTCCAGGATGCCGCGCTGTGGGTAAATATTGAATTAATTCAGAGGTCTTCTATTGGCCTTGCATCGTCAATAAACCGCATTGCCCGTGTGGGCTAAAACGTCGCGGGCAAGTGCCGGGTTGTGCACCCATTTGTGGGGCCGCGGCTTTAGGCCGCGGGGCGGCTCAGCAGGAATACTGCAGTTTTCCTGCGCTGTGGCTAAAATGGCCGACTTTGCGAATTTTCTGGAGTTTCCCATGCGCACTTTTCGGCTGGTCATAGCCTGTCCAGACCGCGTCGGTATCGTGGCCAAGGTCAGTAACTTTCTGGCCACCTATAACGGCTGGATTACCGAGGCGAGTCATCACTCGGATAATCAAAGTGGTTGGTTCTTTATGCGCCACGAAATTCGCGCCGACTCCTTGCCATTTGATCTGGACGGCTTTCGCCAGGCGTTCGCGCCGATCGCGCGCGAGTTTTCCATGGAGTGGCGAATCACCGATTCGGCGCAGAAAAAGCGTGTGGTGTTGATGGCCAGCCGCGAATCGCATTGCCTGGCGGACTTGCTGCACCGCTGGCACAGCGATGAACTGGATTGCGATATTCCCTGCGTGATTTCCAACCATAACGACCTGCGCAGCATGGTCGAGTGGCACGGTATTCCTTATTTCCACGTGCCGGTCGATCCGCTGAACAAGCAGCCGGCCTTCGATGAAGTGGCGCGGCTGATCGCAAGCCACCAGGCCGATGTGATTGTCCTTGCGCGTTATATGCAGATCCTGCCGCCGCAGCTATGCCGTGATTTCGCTCAGCGGGTGATCAATATCCACCATAGCTTCCTGCCGTCTTTCGTCGGCGCCAAGCCCTATCACCAGGCCTCGCTGCGTGGCGTCAAGCTGATCGGCGCGACTTCGCACTACGTCACCGAGGAGTTGGACGCCGGGCCGATCATCGAGCAGGACGTGGTGCGCGTCAGCCACCGCGACAGCATCGAGGAAATGGTGCGCCTGGGTAAGGACGTGGAGAAGATGGTGCTCTCGCGTGGGCTACGCTATCACTTGGAAGACCGCGTGCTGGTGCACGACAACAAGACGGTGGTGTTCGACTGATCGCCTTGTCGTGTTCCGGCCTGGTGCACGACACAGGAGTTCACTCATGCTCAAGTCAATCAAAGTACGGGACTACATGACCCGCCACCTGGTGACCTTCCGCGCTGATACGGATCTGTTCACCGCCATCAATCGGCTGTTGGAGCACCGGATTTCCGGCGCTCCGGTGGTCGACGCCCAAGGTCATCTGATCGGCCTGCTTTCCGAAGGCGACTGCCTGCGCGGGATACTCTCCGGGGCCTACTACGAGGCCATTGGTGGCAATGTCAGCATGTACATGACCACGGAAGTCGAAACCATCTCGCCCGAGACCGACATCATCGAGGTGTCCGAGCGGTTTTTGCGTGGCCGCCGGCGGCGTATGCCGGTGATCGAGGAGGGCCGCTTGATCGGCCAGATCAGCCGCAGCGATGTGCTGCGAGCCGTCAAGGAATTCGCCCAGCATGAACAGGGCCACTTGGCAGTCAATTGAGCGGCGGGCGCGAGTGATTGAAGGCCGCGGCATTGCCAGCAAGAGGAGTGTTTGATGAGTGATCCACTCGACCGCGTCACCTCGACTCCACCGCCGACCTTGGGTGAGGGCTGTGTCAGGCGCTACGACCCGGATGCTCTGAGCCCGGAGAATGGCACCGAGTTTCCCGGTGCCGCCGAGTTGTGGCAGCAACTGCAACGGACGACTGGCGATAAGCCGGAAAGTCCGCCGGAGAAATAGACGAGTCGGGTGGGCCGCCATCCGACCCACCCGACTGCACCGGCCCGCGTCTTAGATGCGGAAGCTGTCCACCAGTAGCTTGAGTCGCGACGCCTGCTGCTCCAGGTCGCCGCAGGCGCGCAGGGTGGCCTGGAGGTTTTCCACGCCTTCCTGGTTGAGGGTGTTGATTTCGATGATGTCCATGTTCAGCGATTCGATCACCGAGGTCTGCTCTTCGGTGGCGGTGGCCACCGACTGGTTCATGCCGTCGATCTCGCCGATGCGCTGGGTCACGCTGCCCAGTCGCTCGCCCGCCTGGTTGGCAATTTCCACGCTTTCTTCGCTGTAGCGCTGGCTTTCGGTCATGGTGGTGACCGACTCACGCGAGCCGATTTGCAGCTCTTCGATCATCTTCTCGATTTCCTGCGCCGACTCCTGGGTGCGGTGCGCCAGGTTGCGCACCTCGTCGGCGACCACGGCAAAACCGCGACCCGCTTCCCCGGCCCGTGCTGCTTCGATCGCCGCGTTGAGCGCCAGCAGGTTGGTTTGCTGGGAGATGCTTTTGATCACTTCGAGAATCTGCCCGATATTCACCGTCTTGCCGTTCAGCGTTTCGATATGGCTGCAGGACGCACGGATCTTGCCGGACAGGTCGTTCATCGCATGGATGGTTTTTTCCACCACCTGACGGCCATCTTCGGCTTGCTGGCGTGCATCCGAGGCGTGGGTCGAGGCATCCGCGGCGTTGCGCGCGATTTCCTGGGCGGCAGCGCCCAATTCGTTGATCGCTGCCGCCACGCTGTTGGTGCGACTGGCCTGTTCGTCGGAGTTGAGCATCGACGAGTTGGAGGCGTTGACCACCAGTTTCGCCACTTCGTTGACCTGGCTGGTGGCCGAGGATACTTCGCGGATCGAGCCGTGAATCCGCTCGACGAAGCGGTTGAAGGCCTTGGCCAGTTCGCCGAATTCGTCGTTGGACTGGATCGCCAGGCGCTTGGTCAGGTCGCCTTCGCCCTGGGCGATGTCCTGCATGGTTTTACCCATCACGTTCAGCGGCTGCATCAGCACGCGAATCAGCATGCTCAGCAGCAGGATGATCAACACCACCGCAATCACGGTCGCGACGATCGCCGAGGCGCGGAACTCGCTGAGCATGGAGTAGGCCTTGGCCTTGTCGATCGACAGGCCGACGTACCAGTCGACCGACGGTAGGCCCTTGACCGGGGCGAAGGTGAGAATGCGCGTGTCGCCATTCGATTCGGCTTCGCTGAAGTCGCTGCCGATGCGCGGTGTATTGGTCGGGTACACATCCGTGAGCGACTTCATCACCAGGTCTTTTTCCGGGTGCACCAGAATCTTGCCGTCGGCGCTGACCAGGAACGCATAACCGAGGCCGTCGAAATCCAGCGAGTTGATGATCGTCACCAGGGTTTGCAGGCTGAGGTCGCCACCCACCACGCCGGCCGGTTGTGCCGGGGTGGCGATGGTGATGATCAGCTCGCTGGTGGCGGCATCCACATAGGGTTCGGTGAGGGTGGTGCCGCCAGCGGCGACGGCATCCTTGTACCAGGGGCGGCTGCGCGGGTCGTAGCCGTCCGGCATGGCACTGTCCGGGCGCATGGTGAAGGCGCCGTCTGCGCTGCCCAGGTAGGTGAAGGCGAAGGTCGAGGTCAGGGCTCTCTGTTCCAGCAGACCGACCACTTGATCGGCGTCGGCGTTCCTGGCGATCGATTGCGCGGCACTTTCGACCAGCAGAATGCGCCCGGACAGCCAGTTCTGGATGTTGCCCGCCGTCACGTTGCCCATCTCGTGCAGGTAGCTTTCCAGGTCAGCGCGGATCGCATTGCGTTGCAAATAATCGTTGTACAAGGTGAATAACGAGAAGGCGGCGATCACCACCAGAGAGGCCGCGAGCAAAATCTTGTGGCTGAACTTCAGGTTATTGGTCATGGTTTCTTGCGTCCGGTGAGGTCTGGCACCAGTCTTAGGCTGGTGTCGGGCACAGTTTGCGCCTGTGAGTCGGCGATGCTCGATATGTCGGCATATCAGCAGTAAAGCTTTAACAGGCCGTTGAAAAACTACTGCGCTCGACTATGCCGCGTTGAACTCAGCCTCGAATGCGAGCCCAGTCAAAATGCTCATGTACAACTCGTACACTGCGCTTTTTCGCCTGATTTCGCCTTGCCTAGTCTTCGCTCGCTACATTTTTCAACGGCCTGCTAACCCAGGGGATGGCAAAGATGCCTGTATCGAATCAGTTTGTTTTGGGCGCTGACCTTTCCGGTCAGCCAGTCGGCCAGGCGCTGCGGTTGGCCAATCGGCATGGTCTGGTGGCGGGCGCTACCGGGACCGGCAAGACGGTGACGCTGCAACGTCTTGTCGAGACGTTCAGCGATGCCGGCGTGGCGGTGTTTGCCGCCGATGTGAAGGGTGACCTGTGTGGTCTTGGCGCTGCGGGTGCGCCGCAGGGCAAGGTCGCCGAACGAATCGCCAGCATGCCCTGGCTCGCTCATCAGCCGACCGCCTACCCGGTGACGCTGTGGGACATTCATGGCCAAAGCGGCCACCCGCTGCGCACCACGCTCAGTGAAATGGGCCCGTTGTTGCTCGGTGCGTTGCTGGAGTTGACCGACAGCCAGCAAGCCGCGCTGTATGCCGCCTTCAAGGTGGCAGACCGCGAAGGCTTGCTGCTGCTCGACCTGAAGGACTTGAAAGCGCTGCTGACGCACCTCAAAGACCACCCCGAGGTGCTCGGTGAGGACAGTGCGCTGTTCACCAATACCTCGTCGCAGGCGCTGCTGCGGCGGCTATCGAGCCTCGAGCAACAGGGCGCCGAAGCCTTGTTCGGCGAGCCGGCGCTGCAACTGCAAGACATTCTCCAGCCCGACCGTGACGGCCGTGGGCGGATTCACCTGCTCGATGCCAGCCGCCTGGTGCACGAAGCGCCGAAGGTCTACGCGACTTTCCTGCTATGGCTGCTGGCCGAGTTGTTCGAGCAACTGCCGGAGCGTGGCGATGCCGACAAGCCGCTGTTGGCGCTGTTTTTCGATGAGGCGCATCTGCTCTTCGCCGACACCCCGAAAGCCTTGCAGGAGCGCCTGGAACAGGTGGTGCGACTGATTCGCTCGAAAGGTGTGGGGGTGTATTTCGTCACTCAGTCGCCTGGCGATTTGCCGGATGACGTGCTGGCTCAGCTGGGCCTGCGTATTCAACACGGCTTGCGCGCCTTCACCGCCAAGGAGCAGAAATCCCTGCGTGCGGTAGCCGATGGTTTCCGTCCCAATCCGGCCTTCGACACGCTTGCGGTGCTGACTGAACTGGGGATCGGCGAAGCGCTGGTCGGCACCCTGGAAGACAAGGGCACGCCGGCCATGGTGCAGCGCGTGGCCATCGCGCCGCCGCAATCGCGCATTGGCCCGCTCAGCGACAGCGAACGGGCGGCACTGATTCGCCAGTCGCCGCTGCTCGGGCGCTACGACAAACCGCTGGATCGTGAGTCGGCCTACGAGCTGCTCACCGCCCGTGCGGCCAAAGCCAGTGCCGACGCCGCCGAGCAGGTTGATGAGGTGACAGCCAGCAAGGCCGGCAAAGCCGAAGCCGGCATTGGCGGCATGGCGGGCGATTTGCTGGGCAGCCTGGCCGGGCAAGTAATGAAAACGGCGGTGCGCCAAGCCGCTAACCAGATCGGTCGGCAGTTGGTGCGGGGGTTGCTGGGCTCGTTACTGGGCAGCAAACGACGCTAATAGCGCCGTGGTTAACGCCGTAGCGTTTTTCAACGGCCCGCTACTTCACTCTGCACTGGCCTTGCTATTTAGTTAGCCAGGCCAGTGAGCGTGTCGTGCGTGGCAATTGCCCAGATCTAAGCAGACGCGCGAAGAAACTTCCGACGTATTAACGCGCCAGGATTAATACAGTGACCGCGCTATTCCTACAGAGGAGAGTGCGGCCTTGAGGCGTTAGTCGGTGGTTCCATCGGTTTTGCTTTGCAGGTCTTTTTCAATCTTTTCGATTTCTTTCTCAAACGCTTGGTCGAGAAGGCTGGCCTTCTTGCGCCACGGCTTGCGCTCGGGATCCGGTTGAGCGGCGTAGGTGATGACTTCCCCGCCGTATACATCCTTGTAACGCTGCGCCTGGCGCTCGAGTTCGGCGCGCAGTTCGTCTTTCGTCACGTGATTACCCATGGTCTTAAAAATGCGTCGGCGACAACGTAAGGCGCCCGGCCTTACTGCTACGGTTACCGATTAATATGCAGCCTGAGCCGCTTTATAGTGTGGGGATTGGCTGGCGAAGCATCATGCTTGAAGATAATCCCCCGATTAAAAACAGTTACTTATTGTATGCGTAACGGCTTTTAAACGACGTTGCGGATAACAACGCGCACCGATTATGGCGAACCCTCGATAAAAGTCTAGCGCCGATTAACCGCGTGTTTAGCGTGCCGCTGCACATAGCGTAGTGATTACGGATAAATAAAGGCTATGTTCCTGTTAACTGTGCGTACGCAGATTCTGTAGGGTGGGTTAGTGGCGCTGAGGCGGGCTGGCAAAGCGACTGCGCAATAGAGCGCCACGTAACCCACCAAGCGCTAATCGGCCTAGCCCCTCTGGTGGGTTACGGCGTAACGGGCGATGCAGCGGCCGAGAGTCCGCGGTCATGCGCCGAACTCACCCTACGCATTACCGCGCTCCAGGCATTGTCTAGCCGACCTCACGTTTCACCATATAGCGGGTACAGCGCCTAAATAAAGCGGCTGTGCTACACGGCGTATTCACCCCAGGTATTAACGCAGCGGCTGGTAATGCAGGCTGAAGTGCATGTCGATGGATTGCCCCGGGTGCAACAGACGCAGGCCTGGGCGGCCGGGCAGGTGGTGTGCATTGACCGGATGACTGACCGGCTCGAAGCAGAAGAAGTCCTGCCCGCTTGGGCAATAGACCAGGTAGTAAGCGCTGCCACCAGCCTGGCAATCGAGTTGGTAGCCGGCATCGGCTTGAATGATCCGGCACCGGCCGTCCCAGCCGCTGAAGGCGTTATCAATCTGGTCCTCAGGCAGCGGCCGTGGCTGCTGGAAGTTCCAGGCTTCCGGCAGTTCGCTCAGGTGAGTGGACAGGCGCGCGGCATCGGATTGCCAGACCTGTTGCGCGGCGGCGCACAGTTGGGTCTGCGCGGTACGTGGGAAGTACGGATGCAGCCCCAGCCCGTGCCAGGCGGCATGCGGCGCCAAGTGCGTGACGTGCAGGCCGATGCGCAGCTTTCCTGCGCTGAGGTGGATGTGCTGTTGGGCGCGGTAAGCGAAGGGCAGTTGGCTGTCCAACTGCAGGCGGATGTCCGTGGCGCTGTGTTCGATCACCTGCCAGGGCTGCTGCCAGGCGCTGCCATGGATCGGCAAGGGATCGCTTGCGGTATTGGCCGGCAGCGCGAGCCAGCCATGCGGCACGGCGAAGCCGCCTTGGGCAATCCGGTTGGACCATGGCACCAACGGGTAGCACGCCAGCCGGCGGGCGGTGGCGGCGTTGAGCGCGTGCGCATCGCTAGGGCGCAGCAACGGCTGGCCGCTGGCGCGTACCGTCCAGTTGGCAATGCTACCGCCCAGCTCCGGCGCCAGTGTCAGACGGGTCAACGAATCTTCCAGGGTCAGCAGGGTTGGGGTCATGTGCAGGGCTCCAGAGTCTTCGGTGCAAATCGCTTATGCGTTATGGGATGTGTCATCGTACAACCGCCTGGGCTATGATGGCGGCTTAGCCGTTAGCCGAGAAAGACCGCCGATATGGATAACCAGAACACCCCGCCGCGCGCCCGTAGGAAGCACCGCAGCCTTGCCCAGGAGCTGGTGACCGAGCTTTCCCAGCGTATTCGTGATGGGGTGATCAAACGGGGCGACAAGTTGCCGACCGAGTCGGCGATCATGGAAGAGCAGGGCGTCAGTCGCACCGTGGTGCGCGAAGCCTTGTCGCGCTTGCAGGCTTCCGGCTTGGTGGAGACGCGCCATGGCATCGGCACCTTCGTGCTGGATACGCCGAGCCCCAGCGGTTTTCGCATCGACCCGGCGACCATCGTCACCTTGCGCGATGTATTGGCGATTCTTGAACTGCGCATCAGCCTGGAGGTTGAGTCGGCTGGCTTGGCGGCGCAGCGGCGCAGCACCGAGCAACTGACGGCCATGCGTGAAGCTCTGGACGCCTTGGGCTACGACGCGGCGCATTCCGGCGATGCGGTGGCCTCGGATTTCCAGTTCCACCTGCTGATTGCCGAGGCCACCGGCAACCGCTACTTCACCGACATCATGAGTCACCTGGGCACCAGCATCATTCCGCGTACCCGGCTGAATTCCGCACGCATCGCCCACGACGATCAGGCGCATTACCAGGCGCGCCTGAGCCGCGAGCATGAGCAGATTTTCGAAGCCATCGCCCGCCAGGATTCCGATGCGGCGCGCGCCGCCATGCGCCTGCACCTGACCAACAGCCGCGAGCGTCTGCGTCAGGCCCACGAAGCCGCCGAAGCGCAAGCTCAGCAGGCCTGACCCGCGCCGGCTAGGCATGCTTCAGGCCGGCCGGCGGTAGGTCAGCAGCACAATGCCGCTGACCACGATCAGCCCGCCGATAATCTGCATGCCGCCGAGCAGCTGATCCAGAATCAGCCAGCCAAATAGCAGTCCGGCCACTGGCTCCATGTTCATCACCGGGGCATTGCGTGCGATGTTCAGCCGGGTGACGAAGATAAACAGGGTAGAAAACGCCGTGCCGTAAAGCAGCACCAGGCAGGCCAGGGCGACCCAGCCGACGCCAGCCGACGGCAGGCCCATGCCGCCGGGCAGCAAGCCGCCGGCACCGGCCAGGGCCGAGGCGACGAACACCACCAGCATGGTCAGCATGCTGCGCACCGTACCCGGCATCGCGCTCAGGCGATGCTCGGTCACCCACAGCGCGCAGGCAAAAACGGCCGCCGCGGTCAAACCGAACAGCACGCCCTCGATCCAGCTGGCATCGATCTGCGTCTCGCCGGACAGCCGCGCCGGCAGGTCCAGCACCAGCACCAGGCCGAACAGAATCAGCCCCATCAGCAGCGCCGCCCGCGCGGTTGGGCGTGGCCCGCCGAGGGCCCAGGTCAGCAGTGCCAGAAGGATCGGCGCGAGGTTGACCACCAGCAGCGCCAGGGCCACCGGAATCCTCGCCACCGCCGAGTAGATGCAGAAGCTCTGCACCGCGATCAGCAGCCCCAGCAGCAGTTGCCAACCCCAGGTTTGCGGTTTTAGCCGCAGTGATTCGCTGCGCCACAGCACCAGCGCGATCAGCGCCAGCATGGTCACGCCCGAGCGGCAGAGCATCGCCAGCAGCAGGCCGGTGTCGTGGTCGAAGGCGATACGGGCGGCGATATGCCCGCCGGCGAACGAACAGGCCAGGGTGGCCAGAATCAGCACGGCGATGTGCCGGGGGAAGGGCGCGGCAGACATGCTATGTCCTTATAAAGCAAGGAGCCGCCAGGTCGGCGGCTCCAGGGGATCGTGACGCGTTCTGAGCGTTACAGCACCACGCTCGGCAGCCACAGCGAGATTGCCGGAATGTAGGTCACCGCCATCAGCACCATAAACAGCGCAGCGTAGAACGGCAGCAGCGCCTTGACGGTGTTCTCGATGGTCACTTTGCCGATGGCCGCACCGACGAACAGCACCGCGCCCACCGGCGGGGTGATCAGGCCGATGCCCAGGTTGACCAGCATGATCATGCCGAAATGCACCGGGTCGACACCAATATCCACCACCACCGGCAGCAGGATTGGGGTGAGGATCAGGATCAGCGGGGCCATGTCCATCAGCGTGCCGAGGGCCAGCAGCATGAAGTTGATGCACATCAGGATCACGTAGCGGTTGTCCGACAGGGTCAGGAACAGCGCGGTAATCTTCGACGGAATCTGCATCAGGGTCATGATGTAGCCGAAGCTGGCGGCGAAGGCGATCAGGATCATCACGATCGACAGGGTGCGCACCGTGCGGTGCATCAGCTTGGGCAGCTCGCGCCACTTGTAGTCGCGGTAGATGAACATGGTGACGAAGAACGCCCACACCACGGCGATGGCTGCCGACTCGGTGGCGGTAAACACGCCCGAGAGGATGCCGCCGAGGATGATCACCATGGTCATCAGCCCCCACAGTGCATCGACGCAGATTTTCAGCGCCTGCTTGAGCGGAATCACCTCACCCTTGGGATAGTTGCGCTTGCGTGCAAAGTACAGACACATGCACATCATCACCGCGCTGAGCAGCAGGCCCGGACCGATGCCGGCGATAAACAGCGAGGCGATCGATACCGTGCCACCAGCCGCCAGCGAATACAGCACCGAGTTGTGGCTAGGCGGGGTCAGCAGCGCTTGTACCGAGCCGCTGACGGTGACGGCGGTGGAGTACTCACGCGGGTAGCCCTTTTTTTCCATTTCCGGAATCAACACCGAGCCGACCGAGGCGGTATCGGCCAGGGACGAGCCGGAGATCGCGCCGAAGAAGGTCGAGGCGAGGATGTTGACCAGCGACAGCCCGCCACGCACGAAACCCACCAGCACGTTGGCGAAGTTGACCAGGCGCCGCGACATGCCGCCTTCGGCCATGATCGCACCGGCGAGGACGAAGAACGGAATGGCCAGCAGGGAGAATTTGCTCACGCCGCCGCTGATCTGAATCATGATGGCGTGGAACGGAATATCGATGTACCAGGCCCCGGCCAGGGCGGAAAGGCCCAGCGAGTAGGCTACCGGCACGCGCAGCAGGATCAGGACGAGAAAGCTGCCCAGCAGAATCAGCGCATCCATTACACGGCCTCCTTACTGTCTTCGAGCAGCTCGAAGTTGACCGCGCGTCTGTGGCTTTGGTCGCCGAAAAACAGGCGTTCGAGAATAAAGATCAGGGTTATTGCACCGCCGATCGGGATGGGTGCGTAGCTGACGCCTACACGCAAGGTCGGCAGGGTGCTCATGAATTGGTTCCAGGTAGCGATGCACAGCTTGGTGCCCCAGATCGTCATAAACAGGCAGATCACCGCCATGAGTACCTGCACGAACAGGGTAATGATGGGCTGCCAGTTATCTGGCATGCGGTCGGTCAGCGTGGTCACCGCCATGTGTGCACCGGCCCGGTAGCTGGCGGCGGCACCGATAAAGGTGAACACCACCATCAGCAGAATGGCCACCGGTTCCGGCCAGCCGGCCCCGCTGCCCAGTATGTAACGGGCGAAGATGCCCCAGGGAATGATCAGCGCCATGGTCACGACCGCGAGGCCAGCGAGCCAGATACAGGCCAGGTAGATCACGTCGTTGATGCGTAACAGCGTGTTTTTCATGAGGCTTCACCACGCACGTGGCAACGGTTAAGCCGT
>TARA_R100001244_G_scaffold130946_5_pt1 | contig 22545 bp, 20 predicted proteins | sample TARA_R100001244 | Tara Oceans TARA_R100001244 (sample SAMEA2621564) | marine metagenome | biome: marine biome (ENVO:00000447); feature: mesopelagic zone (ENVO:00000213); material: "saline water (ENVO:00002010), including plankton (ENVO:xxxxxxxx)" | depth 790 m
TAGTTTTTTTATCCAAATAGCAATAGCACCTACAAGTTCACTTGCACCAATAAAATAGCCAAACCAAGCAGGTAAACCCATGAGTGCAAAAGATAAGTGCATTTGCTCAACTCCTGCTAGTTTTGCAGAGCCTGCAGCTATAAAGGCAAGTGTTGTTAATCCTAGTGATGTATACATAAAAATTCTTTTTACTTTTGTGCTCATGTTATTCCCAGCTTTAATAAGAGTGATTTAAGCAGATGCTTAGCTTTTGACGTTAGAATAATCACAGTTCTTATTAATTAATATTGAATGTTTTTTTATAAGATATAAACTTTAGCTTTACATGTTTGGCGTAAATTATGAAATTAGAACAGCTTAGTATGTTTGTTACTGTTGCTCAGGTTGGATCATTGAGTGAAGCAAGTGCTCTTTTACACAAAACTCAACCAGCTATAAGTCAAGGTATTAAGCAACTAGAAAATACCCTTAACTTTGCCTTATTTAGTCGTAATGGTTATCGGTTAGAGCTTACCAGTGCAGGAAAAACTATGTTTCATAAGGGTATGAAATTGCTAGATGATGCAGCACAACTTAAACAAGTTGCACACCACATAGCACAGGGAAACGAGGTAAGTATAACGATTGCAATTGAAGCATCATTTAATTTAAAAGGTATTTTACCATTACTAAAAAATATGCAAAATCAGTTCCCTGAAACTCATATAATAATCAGGCAAGAGTACATAACAGGTGCAATTGAAGCCTTACTTGATGGCGGTGCCGATCTGTGTATAACACCAACAATGGAATTTTCTGCACAAGAAGAGAAAATTGAAAAGCATTTGTTAAATAGCGGCTCATTAATCAATGTAGCTTCCCCTTTGTTGTTAAAGCGAAATCCAAACCTTAGGCAAGCCACTGATTTGTTGAACGAATACCAAATAATTGTGCAGGACTCAGGCACTGGTTCAAAAAACATAGAGTGGGGTGTACAGCAAGGTCAGCGACGATGGTATGTAAATGACTTTCCAACTAAAAAAATGCTTATCGAAAGTGCAATGGGTTGGGGCAAATTACCAGGTTATTTAGCTGATGAAGGTATTGCAAATAATACTCTGAAAATGCTGTCACTTAGTGATGTGCAAAATATAACGCCTCTAAAATATTACATTATTAAGAAAAGGGGAGAAGTGTTGGGACCTGTAGGTGAGGCCGTGTGGGAGCAATTTAAAAACTATCAGATATAGCAATTACATATATGTGAAAAACGTATTTAAATTACTTCCCTAAAAAAGCCACTAAAACCTACTTAGTTTGATACCTTACTACCACAAACTTAAGCGGCACATCGCCGTTATTATAAATGCCGTGTACGTCGTTAGGGGCTGCAAATAAGATATCTCCAGTATGAGCAGGCTGGCTTTTGCCATTAAGCGTCCAGGTACCTGACCCCTCTAAAATCATTAAGTATTCTTCATCAGGATGCTGGTGGGCTGGGTGTATTTCGTTATTAGGTTTAATAACCGCAACGCCTGTAATAGCGCCCTTGGTGAGTGGTGTATCGCCGTAAAAGTAAGTATGAAAATCAGCGCCTTCGTAATGAGTAATGTGCGCGTCTTTTTGACTCACAATAGCTGATGTAAGTTGAGTGGGTTTATCAGCTGCGTTTACAGTTAATGCAAAGATGGCTACTGCTATTAATGATAAGGTGGTTGTTATATTTTTCATGTGTGTCCTTGCTAATTTTCGTGCTAGTTAAAAGTGTTATTTTTGTTCAGTCTATTTTAATAAAACGTTGTTGTCAAAAAGACTATATGGTGTTAAGTTTAGATTGCACACTAAAAAACACACAACAGGTACATCATGCATAAAAATAAATTTACGATTGCTATTTTATTAGGAATGTCGAGCCTCGCACTTGGCTGTAATGGCTCAGCAGAGCAAAGCAAACCAACATTAAAAGCGCCGGAGCAATTAACGCTTAAAGCGCAATTTAAAGAGCACTTTAAAATTGGCACAGCGATTAGCCGCGACCAAATATTAGGGGCTTTGCCTGAAGATTTAAATGTGGCTAAAGCGCAATTTAATACCTTTACGCCAGAGAACTCAATGAAGTGGGAGCGTATACACCCAGAGCTAGAAACCTATGATTTTGAAGCCGCTGATGCGTTAGTTCAGTACGCACAAGAGAACAACCAAGAATTAGTTGGGCACACATTAGTGTGGCACTCGCAAACTCCTGACTGGGTTTTTGAAGACGAACAAGGCGAGCCGCTAACCCGCGATGCATTACTTAAGCGCATGCAAAACCATATTAATGCAGTTGCAGGGCGCTATAAAAACCGCATTTTTGCATGGGACGTGGTAAACGAAGCACTTAACGAAGACGGCACACTGCGTGAATCTAAATGGAGCACCATTATTGGTGACGACTTTATAGAATATGCGTTTAAATACGCTAAGCAGGCAGCGCCTAATGCCAAGCTATACTACAACGATTACAACTTATATAAGCCAGAAAAAAGAGCCGGTGCAATTGCGCTTATTAAAAATTTACAAAGCAAAGGCATTGAAATAGATGGTATTGGTATGCAAGCGCATTATTCGCTTGATAACCCAGAGCTTTCGTTAATGGAAGACTCTATTGTGGCATACGCTGCAACGGGTATTGATGTGATGATAACCGAGCTTGATATTTCGGTATTGCCATTCCCAGAAGGTGAAGAACAAGGGGCTGATATTTCGTTAGATATTGCGCTGCAAGAGCGATTTAACCCATACCCAGATGGTTTACCGAGTGAAGTAAATACCCAGTTAGGCGAGCGCTACAAAGCCGTGTTTGACATACTTAAAAAACATGACGATAAAGTAAGCCGTGTTACTTTTTGGGGTATAAGCGATGCACGTACTTGGCGCAACGATTGGCCAATGCAAGGGCGCACCGATTACCCATTATTAATTGACCGTGAGCTAAAACTTAAAAGCTTTGTAAGCGATTTATAATCGCACTAAACATTTAACCTCCCGCAAAGGATCGCTTAATAGCGATCCTTTTTTGGTTTACATAGTAGTTAAACAATAACTTATGTGTGTTTGTAAAGGCACCTGTGGTGTTAAATAGCTAAATGGGAAGTGTGGGTTATTAGGGCTGTCGGGGCAAAATTGCGGCTCTAGGCAAATACCGTCAAATTGGTTAAACGGGCTTTTTAAATGCTGCCCTGTATACACCTGAATGGCAGGGTAGTTAGAAAGCACACTCAGCATTACTTTTTCATCGGCGCTAGTAAGCTCTGCGTGTTGCTTATTGGCTTGCAGATTAAGTACTTGCTCGGTTACAAAGTTATGATCGAGTTTATCGGTTTTATTAAGCACCCGCGCATTTGTGTAGTCAAAAGTTGTATTTGCTACAGGGGCTATTAAACCTGTGGGAATGGCGTTTGTATCTACGGGGGTATAATGCGCGGCGGCCAGTTTTAATGTATGCCCTTGTGCGCTGTTAGTAATGCCATTTAAATTAAAATATGGGTGCGCTGTTGGCCCTGCAATGGTTTTTTTATTACTGGTAATCGTAAATTTAATATCAAGATTACTTTGGTTTTTACTGTTAGTGGTAAAGGTATACAGCACGTTAAATATAGTTTTACCGGGGGAGCCGTTGTATCCATCGGGTAGAGTAATACTTAAACTTAGCGCATTTTTTTGATGATAATCGAGCTGCCAAAATAAGTCGCTTAATGCTTTTTGGCCGCCGTGAAGTTGGTTTACTCCTTCGTTTTTATTAAGTGCATAGGCTTTATCATCAATGTTTATTTGGGCGTTACTTAGCCTGTTTGCATAAGGACCGGCTACAGCGCCTAAGTAAAACGTGTCGTTTAAATAGTCATTAATATTAGAATAGCCAAGTATAATATTTCGTTTTTTATTATCAACATGGGTAATCCAGCTGGTAAGCCGGGCACCGTAGTTAATAATAGAAATAGTGTCGTTTGCTTCATTACTTAGTGTGTATTGAACAATTGAAGTTGTCATGTTGGTTACTCTTTTAATTGTTCGTTCTGGCTTTTTTAATTTCTTCTTTTACGATTGGGTACAAATCGTATGTTGGATAAAACTCAGTGCTGTAGGCTTTCCAACCATAGCGCTCGATCGATAAATTTACTTTTGGTAATAACGCTGCCGGAAAGCGCAAGGTAACAACTTGCCCTATGCCCATCATTACTTTCCAAGATTCTACCGTAGCGCCCTCTGGTGGGAAGTGTTTGTAAAAGTTAGCGTTGTTGAGTATTTCTTTTATTTCAGAGAGGTTTTTTGATTGGTCGTGCTTTAAAAAAATCGTTAGCATTAGTTCATCATTTTGCTCGTCATTTGCCCATGCGTTAAAACTAGTACTTGCACTAAAAAGCATAATTAATAGTAAGTATTTCATAGTTCACCTTTGTTAGTTAATTATAAAAATGCGCCGAGCTTTGAAAGGCTTAGCGCATTAATTGGATAAAGTTTGAATTATTTAGCGCATTACGCGTACTAAATATATTAAGCGTTGGCTTTAATTAACGCCTGCGCGGTGCTCACTACATTTTTGGTGGTAAAGCCAAAATGCTCTAATAACACGTTACCTGGCGCCGACTCACCAAAAGTGCTCATACCAATTACTTTGCCTTGTAAGCCAACATATTTAAGCCAGTAATCTTGGTGTGATGTTTCAATTGCAATACGGTTTGCTACCGAGTTTGGCAATACACTTTGCTTGTAATCGTCTGATTGTAGATCAAACAATGTGGTGCTTGGCATTGATACCACACGCACTGCAACACCTTGTGCTGTAAGCTCTTTTGCGGCTTGCATTGCTAAATCAACTTCAGAACCCGTTGCAATTAAAATAAGCTCAGGCGCTTTATTGCTTTCGCTAAGAATATAGCCGCCTTTTTCTATGTCGCTAATTTGCTGAGCGGCACGTGGCTGGTGGTTGAGCCCTTGGCGACTAAAAATAAGCGCTGTAGGTTGCTGCTGATTTTGTATCGCGTTTTTCCACGAAACGGCGGTTTCTACTGCGTCACATGGGCGCCATGTGACTAAGTTTGGGGTTATACGTAGGTTGGCTAGTTGCTCAATAGGTTGGTGAGTCGGGCCGTCTTCACCTTGGCCAATAGAGTCGTGGGTATACACAAATATATTTTGAATACCCATAAGTGCCGACATTCTTACTGCGTTACGGGCGTATTCCATAAACATTAAAAATGTAGCACCGTAATTAATAAAACCACTGTGCAGTGATATGCCATTCATAATGCCGCTCATACCAAACTCACGCACGCCATAAAACAGGTAATTACCGCTGGCGTCATCTGCGCTTATGCCTTTAGAGCCAGACCACAGCGTTAAGTTAGAACCGGCTAAATCGGCAGAGCCACCCAGTAACTCTGGTAAATGCGGGGCAAAGGCTTCAATGGTGTTTTGCGAGGCTTTTCGGCTGGCAATGTTAGCGGCGTCATTGTTGCACTGTGCAATATAGTTGTTTGCAATAGCTTCAAAGTTGTCAGGCAGGGTGCGTTTAATTACGCGTCGCTCAAATTCTTTAGCAAGCTCTGGGTGGCTTTTGGTGTAGTCGCTAAACAGTTGCTGCCATTGTTTTTGTTTTTTATCACCGCTTTGTTTAGCGTCCCAATGGGCGTAAATATCATCACTGATACTAAATGCTTCATTTGGGAGGTTTAAAAATTTGCGCGCCGCAGTTATTTCGTCATTGCCTAATGGCGAGCCATGGCAGTCGTGCGAGCCTGATTTATTTGGCGAGCCAAAACCAATCACGGTTTTACAACAAAGTAGGGTAGGTTTATCGCTCACTTGTTTGGCTTGTGCAATGGCGCTGGCAATTTGCTCTGGGTCGTGGCCGTCAATATCTTTTATTACATGCCAGCCGTAAGCGTCAAAGCGTTTAGCGGTGTCGTCGGTAAACCAGCCCTCAACGTGTCCGTCGATAGATATGCCGTTATCGTCCCAAAAAGCAATAAGTTTACCCAGGCCTAATGTGCCTGCAAGCGAACATGCTTCGTGCGATATGCCTTCCATTAAACAGCCATCACCCATAAAACAGTAAGTGTAATGATCTACAATATCAAAACTCTCTTTGTTAAATTGTGCTGCTAGGGCTTTTTCGGCAATAGCCATACCTACGGCATTTGATAAACCTGCGCCAAGCGGACCTGTGGTTGTTTCAACACCTGGGGTATAACCGTATTCAGGGTGACCTGGGGTTTTTGAATGCATTTGTCTAAATTGTTTAAGCTCGCTAAGTGGTAGTTCGTACCCGCTTAAATGCAATAAAGAATAAATAAGCATAGAGCCGTGACCGTTACTGAGTACAAAGCGGTCTCGGTTTGGCCAATTTGGATCGGTTGGATTGTGGTTTAAAAAATCGTTCCACAGTACTTCGGCTATATCGGCCATACCCATAGGTGCGCCCGGATGCCCTGAGTTTGCTTGCTGTACCGCATCCATACTGAGTGCACGAATGGCATTAGCAAAAGGCGCACGAGAAGAAAGTTGAGTCATGTATTACCTCAAATAAAATTAAAAAAGCCCGCACGTTATGTGGCAGGCTTGAGGGAAATTAGTTTAGTAAGTCTTCAACCAATTTAGCCAAAATACGCTGATCTTTGGCAAAGTTACGAATACCTTCACCGAGCTTTTCGCTGGCCATTGGATCTTCGTTGTGCTGCCATAAAAATTGCTCATGGGTGAGTGGGGTTAAGTCACTTTGCGGTGCTTTGGCAATGTTTGCAGCGTCAAGCTTTGTAACCAGTTCACCTTCTTGGCTTTGTAAATCATTGAGTAATGATGGCGAGATAGTCAGTAAATCGCAGCCAGCAAGTTCGATTATTTCCTGAATGTTTCTAAAGCTTGCGCCCATTACCACGGTTTTATAATCGTACTTTTTATAGTACTGATAAATACCTGTAACCGACTGCACACCAGGATCTTCGCTTGGGGTGTATTCTTTATTATCGCGGGCTTTGTACCAATCAAGAATACGACCAACAAACGGAGATATAAGCGTTACGTTAGCTTGTGCGCACGCAATGGCTTGAGCCATCGAAAAAAGCAGCGTTAAGTTACACTTAATGCCTTCTTTTTCTAACTGCTCGGCGGCTTTAATGCCTTCCCATGTTGAAGCAAGTTTAATAAGTACGCGGTCTTTTGAAATACCCGCTTGCTCGTAAAGTGAAATAAGCTTACGCCCTTTGGCAATACTTGCTTGGGTATCAAACGATAAACGCGCATCTACTTCGCTCGATATACGCCCAGGTATTACTTTTAGTATTTCACAGCCAAAGTTAACAATAAGTTGGTCGCATATAGCGTCAACGTTGTTGCCAGCTTTATTTATAGCGTCTTCAATTAAATGTTTATATTGAGGTAATTTTGCAGCTTGTAAAATTAACGAAGGATTGGTTGTTGCATCAACCGGTTGTAGGGCTTTGATTGACTCTACATCGCCACTGTCGGCAACGACCGTGGTTACTTTTTTGAGTTGTTCTAACAAGTTCATAATGATGTACGCCTCGGCTTTATAACCGAGGCGATGTCCTTATACGTAGCGGTTAACAATATTCTCAAGCAGCTCTTGTCGGCCAGAAACTTGCTTAGGATCGATGTTGTTCTCGTGTACTAAGGCTGAAAGGCTTTCAAGTGATTGCTCACCATTTAGAATGCTTTGACCTAGGTCTTCTTTCCAACCAGCGTAACGTTTTTCAACAAAATCAGTCAGCTCGCCGCCTTCAATCATTGCTGCTGCATTGAGTAATGCTTTAGCCATCGTATCCATACCGCCAATGTGACCAATGAATAAGTCATCACGCTCACACGATTGACGACGAAGTTTGGTGTCAAAGTTAAAGCCGCCCGTTGTAAAACCACCCATTTTTAAAATTTCGTAAACAACAAGTGTGCACTCAGCTACATCGTTAGGAAATTGGTCTGTATCCCAACCGTTTTGCATGTCGCCACGGTTAGCATCAATACTACCCATAATGCCTTCTGCGCAAGCAACTGCAATTTCGTGGTGGAAGCTATGACCCGCAAGTGTTGCGTGGTTTGCTTCAATGTTTACTTTAATTTCGTCTTGTAAGCCGTGCTTGTATAAAAAGCCTGCAACCGTTGCTGTATCGTAATCGTACTGGTGCTTAGTTGGCTCTTGTGGTTTTGGCTCAATTAATAATGTGCCTTTAAAACCAATTTTTTTCTTGTGTTCTACAACCATTTTCAAAAAGCGTGCGTACTGTTCGCTTTCTTGTGCAAGGTCTGTATTTAGTAGCGTGTCGTAACCTTCACGACCACCCCAAAGTACGTAGTTTTCGCCGCCTAAACGATGCGTAATTTCCATTGCATGTTTAACTTGTGCTGCTGCATATGCATACGTATTAGGATTAGGGTTTGTTGCACCACCGGCACAAAAACGCTGATTTGAGAATAAGTTAGCAGTACCCCACAGTAGTTTTACACCTGTGCGCTGCATTTCTTTTTCGATAATGTTAGCTATGTGCGTTACGTTATCGTGGCTTTCTTGTAGTGTTTTGCCTTCAGGGGCAATATCAACATCATGAAAACAAAAGTAAGGAACGCCTAATTTTTCATAAAATTCAAAGGCTACTTTTACTTTTTGTTCAGCAAGTTCTAATTGATTGCCTACAGGTTGGATCCAAGGACGGTCAAACGTACCTTCACCAAAAATATCAAACCCTGTAGAACAAAAGTTATGCCAGTAACAGGCTGCAAAACGTAAATGTTCTTTCATTGTTTTGCCAAGCACTACTTGGTTTTCGTCGTAATAACGAAATGCAAATGGGTTTTTAGAGTTTTCACCCTCAAATTTGATTTTTTCAACGTTTGTAAAAAATTGTTCGCTCATAATGTGCTCCATTAATTTTATAATAGTGTATTAAAAGTATGTTTTTATACTTTGGTAAAGTGCTTTGTATGTTGTGTATTGCTGTGCGTAAAAGTTTTGCATGACTGGGTCTGGCTCAATTGTTTGCGTTACTTTGCCGTTAACACACACCTGTTGTGCAGGGAGTTGTGTTACTGCTATTCGGGCAAGCCTTGCTGCGCCAAATGCGGGGCCAACTTCTGAGCCTTCTCGGTAAATTAGGGGGCGGTTGAGTACACTTGCGATGATTTTTCCCCACAGTGGGCTTTTAGCGCCACCACCAATTACTGTTACATCGTCAATTTGTGCGCCAGCATCAAGCAGTACTTGTTGGCCATCGGCAAAGGCAAAAGCAACGCCCTCGAGTACTGCGCGGCCAAGGGCTGCTGCATCGGTATCGCTGTCTAAACCAAAAAATACGCCTTTGGCATCGGGGTTATTATGCGGCGTACGCTCGCCAGTTAAATAAGGTAAAAATATCACTGAGCTTGGTTTGCTAAAATCGCATTTACTTACTTGTTCAAGCAATGCGCTTTCGTTTTTAAAACCGGTTAATTTAGTGACCCAGGTTAAACAGCTTGCTGCGCTTAACACCACTGACATTTGGTGCCAGGTGTTTTCAATGCAATGACAAAAAGTATGTACAGCACCTTCTGGGTTAGGCAGGTATTTATCGTTAGCAACAAAGTAAACGCCCGAAGTACCTAATGACAAAAACGCTTGTTTAGGCCTTACTACACCAACACCGGCAGCGCCTGCGGCATTATCGCCACCACCTGCAACAACAGGCACTTGTTCCATACCCCATTTAGCAGCAACTTGGGCTGTTAATTTGCCAGTAATTTGTGTGCCCTCAAAAAGGGTAGGCATGTGTTGCTCTGTTAAGTCGCAGGCGCTAAGCATTTTTTGCGACCATGCTCTTTTTTCTACGTCTAGCCACAGTGTGCCTGCTGAGTCAGACATGTCTGATGCAAAATCACCGGTCATTAAAAAGCGTAGGTAGTCTTTTGGTAATAATACTTTGGCTACTTTTGCAAAGTTTTCTGGTTCAAACTCTTTTAACCAAACCAATTTAGGTGCAGTAAAACCAGGCATTGCTATGTTGCCGGTAATATTACGAGAATTTGGTTCGCGTTTTTCAAGCTCTACACATTGTGCTGCACTGCGCCCGTCGTTCCATAAAATGGCTGGGCGAATAATGTTATTGTTTTTATCAAGCAGCGTAGCGCCATGCATTTGCCCAGAAAGGCCCACAGCCTTTACCGATTTTAGTAATGCAGGGTGAGTATTTTTAAGCTCCTCGATTGCACTACAGGTAGCAAGCCACCAATCTGTAGGGTTTTGCTCAGAAAAAAGGGGGGCTGGGCGTGAAACGCTTAAAGATCCACTTGCTTGAGCAAGTAATTGGTCTTGCTCGTCTAAAATAATTACTTTTACACCTGAAGTGCCTAAATCGATACCAAGGAACATAAATGTGATACTTAATGTTGTTTTAGTGTTAGCGCTAACATTAATGATTTGATATTGTTAAGTCAAGCTAGTTTTAAACTATGTTTAACAATTAATTTGCAAGTTTATTGCTTGGTTGTTGGAGTTCACTTAAATTTCTTTTTAAGATCATAAGGAAACACTATGAAAAAAATAAACTGGGGTATTGTTGGTTGTGGCCGAATTGCTGCACAATTTTGTGAAGACTTAGCACATACAAATAATGGTGTTGCGTACGCAGTTGCAGCAAGAAATGGAGATGATGCAACCGCTTTTGCGAGCAAGTATGGTGCGGCCAATGCCTACGAAGGGTATCAGGCATTATTTGACGATAAAAACGTTGATGTAGTTTACATTGCGACCCCGCATAACTTTCACTTTAAAAATGCCAGCGATGCTATTAAATCAGGTAAGCATGTATTGTGCGAAAAGCCCATTACGGTTTCGGCTGAAGAGTGCAAGCAGTTGTGTTTACTGGCTAAAAAGCACGACGTATTTTTAATGGAAGCCATGTGGACGTACTTTTTACCTGCAATACAAAAAGCAAAACAATGGGTAGAGCAAGGGCGAATTGGCACTATTAAACATGTTAAAGCTGACTTTGGCTACCCTGTGCCTTTTAACCCCGACGGGCGTGAATACAACCCAAATTTAGCAGGCGGTTGTTTACTTGATATGGGAATTTATCCGCTTGCCATTGCCAATTACTTTTTAAATAACGACCTTGAAAACTTATACGTAAGAGCAAATATTCGCTACAAAGGCGTGGAAGACGATGTACTTATTACTGCTAATTGTGGTGATGTAATGGTGAGCTTAGCAACGTCATTTCAATGCCGGTTAGGGAATGGCGCGTATATTATTGGCGACAAAGGCTATATAAAAATACCCGATGCATTTAGGGCTTATGAGTGCTCTTTGTATGAGCTTGATGATTTAATTGAGCATTTTGAAGATGGCAGGCAGTCACAAGGTTATAGCTTTGAAGCGCAAGAAGTAGGGCGCTTACTGAGTGAAAATAAACGAGAGAGTGACATTATGAGCCACTCTCAAAGTTTACTTTTACAATCACAAATGGAACGTATTAAAGCCCTGTTTTAAGAGAGCTTTAAAAGAGCTTTAAAATGGTTTTATATCAGCTTTTAATCAACTAACAAACTTAACTAGCGGCGATTTATTCGCCGCTAGGTTCGTCATAATTAAAAAATGAATAGTGAGCTTCTTTATTTCTCCCCGATAAATCTTGGCAAGCCATACCAACAAAAGCACCGGTAAAACACGGGCGATACCCTTGCGGTGATTGCTGCACGTAATCATCAGATAAAATACTGCCATCGAGCACTGGACCAAACTTTATCCAGCAGTTTTTCTCGGTGGCATAATAAAACTGTAGCTGCGCGCCATTAAAATCAGCTTTTAAGTAAACAGGTTTGTTTGTTTTAAGCAAAAGCGGTGCAACAGGCGTACTTGTTTGGTATTTATCGCAGCTTATTATATTTAAATAACGTGGTGTGGTTTCATCGCCTACATCGCCGCCGCTTATATGCAAATAGTAGTAATGAGCGGTGTTGTAATAACATACTAGCCCCGCCATTTGCTGAAAACTGCTCGGCGCAAAATCAACGCATGTGCTGCTAACAGTATGATGAGCCTGTACACGCCTGGCAATAAAACTTTGCTGATGCAATGAGCTTAAAGACTCTTTACCTACTAGGGTAAGCGATGCTTTTTGAGTGTTTTTATACACCCAATTTTTGCACATAGGTATGCGCAATGACTGAAAATCAACAGTCAGATCATCTTTACTAAAATCAATATGTGTTGTGGGTTGCGGCTGTGGGTTTAGCGTTAAACCTTCAACGGGTACGTGTATTCTCGGGGCTTTATCTGTGTGTTTGGCATAAGGCCAGTCATCGTCTTTCCAGATTATTTGCTCAATCCCTGTTTCACGCCCTGTAATGCAGCGGCCACGCTCAGTCAGTGGTCTAGATGTTAAAAATACCGTGTACCAATCACCGGTTTGTGTTTGAAAAAAATCTCCATGGCCACATTTTTGTAGCGTATTACTCGGCTCGTGGGCTGCTGTAATAACGGGGTTGTGCGGGTGTACTTGGTAAGGGCCAAATACGTTTTTAGCACGCGCTACACTAATGCAGTGTTCATACCCAGTGCCACCTTCAGCGGTAATTAAATAGTAGTAATCGCCGCGTTTTAAAATATGTGGGCCTTCAGTGCAACCAAGTTTTGTGCCTGAAAATATAGGTTTAACATCGCCTATTAATTTATTGGTTTTTAGGCAAAGCTCTTGCATTACTATGCCACCAAATAGTGCGTTGTTGCGGTGATCAACCAGCATGTTTAGCAAATAGCTTTTACCGTCATCATCGTGAAAAATAGACGGATCAAAACCGCTAGAGTTTAAGTAAGTCGCTTGTGACCAGTTACCGGTAATGTCAGTGGTTGATACAAAATAGTTTGGTGTGTCTTTGTAAGGGCCATCAAAGCTTTTTACATTGGTATATACCAAATAAAAACGGCCATTATTGTAACTAAGTTGCGGTGCCCATACGCCGCAAGAATCAGGCACTCCTCGCATATCGAGTTGCTCTACGGTGTTAAGTGCTTGGCCTATAAGTCGCCAATTTACTAAATCGGTAGAGTGGTGAATTTGCACACCGCCAAACCATTCAAATGTTGAAGTGGCTATGTAGTAGTCGTTATTAACTCTGACAACGTTTGGGTCTGGGTTAAAGCCTCTTAGAATTGGGTTTTGCAGCATGCTCATAATATAGGCCTTTTTAAGTTTTTATATTATTGGGTGTGAATATTATAAATTTGTTGTTAGCGCTAACATTTTCAGTGTAGTATAAGACTTTGTCAATAAGTAATCATTTAAAACGCGCTGTAAACAATATCAAGCTTTACAATTATGTATAATGAAAATTAAGAAAGTTAATTATAACAATCCACTGATTGTGAGTAGGTAATAACAGTAATGGCCGATTCTAAAAGAGCAAGAATACAAGATGTAGCCGAGCAAGCTGGTGTATCAATGATGACAGTTTCGCGTGTGCTCAACCAAGACAAAAAAGTAAGCGACAAAACCCGCGAAAAAGTAATGGCGGTTGTTGAGCAATTAAATTACAGGCCAAATGTGTCTGCTAGGCGTCTTGCTAGTACTAAGTCATTCTTTTTAGGGCTTTTATACGATAACCCAAGTGACTCTTACATAAGCCAGTTTTTGTTAGCAGCGCTTAAAAAATGCCGCGCTCTGGGCTACCACCTAGTTGTTGACGAAGCGCATGCCGATATTGACAAAACAATTGAATCGGTCAAGCAACTTATTGATGTTACACAAGTTGATGGCATGATTTTACTGCCTCCTATGTGCGATAACGAACAGGTTTTAGATGTGCTTACTAAAGCTCAAGTGCCATTTGTAAGAATAACGCCAGATACAAAATTAAATCGCTCCCCTTATATATGCATGGACGATTACCAAGCGGCGTTTGATGTTACAGAGCATTTAATAAATCAAGGGCATAGCAAAATTGCACATATTATTGGCGACACTAAACAAGGTGTAAGCCGTTTGCGTTACCAAGGTTATTTAGATGCGCTGCGCTCTAATAAAATAATAACGCCACCTGAGTATATAGAGCAGGGCAGTTTTACCTATCAATCGGGTATGGAAGCGGCAATAAAATTACTTTCGCTTGATGATAAACCAACAGCTATTTTTGCAGCTAACGATGATATGGCGGCCGCTGTAATCTCAATAGCTCAAAAACAAGGTATTAATATTCCAAGCGAACTCTCGGTTGTGGGCTTTGATGACACGCAACTTGCAACCATAGTTTGGCCAAATATTTCTACGGTAAAACAGCCCATTAATGAAATGGCTGAACTTGCTATTACGTTACTTGCATCGGGTCAGTACAACGATTTGAGCAATGTAAAAAGCTTAGACTTAAGACATATTTTAGATTTTGAATTAATAGAAAGAGAATCAAGCTCAACCAATAAAAACAACTAAATAAGCACATCCTTTTGAGCTTCAAAATCTATATAAAATAACAACAACACACAATATGGATACTTATGAACGAGAAAGAAAATGTACTTTTAATAGTACTGGTTTGCTTTGTTGCGACCATTGGCGGGTTTTTATTTGGTTTTGACAGCGGCGTAATTAACGGCACGGTTGATGGACTCCAAACAGCGTTTGGCTCCAGTAGTGCGGGTACGGGATTTAACGTATCAAGCATGCTAATTGGTTGTGCCATTGGTGCGTTTTGCGCAGGTCGATTGGCTGATAAATTTGGACGACGTCCAATTTTACTTTTTGCTGCAGCCTTATTTATTATAAGTGCTTGGGGTTCGGGTGTGTCAGTCACATCGTTTGAATTTGTGATTTATCGAATTTTAGGCGGCTTAGCGGTAGGGGCTGCATCGGTTATGACCCCAGCTTATATTAGCGAAATTGCCCCCGCACGATACAGAGGCACGCTCTCTACACTTCAACAAGTGGCTATTATATTTGGTTTGTTTAGCGCATTTGTGAGTAACTATTTTTTAGCCAACACAGCTGGCGGCTCTACGGCTATATTTTGGCTCGACTTTGAAACATGGCGTTGGATGTTTTGGGTTGAATTATTACCTGCATGCTTGTTTCTAATCGCTTTATTTTTTATCCCCGAAAGCCCGCGATACCTAATTATGGCTGGTAAAAAAGACGCTGCTGCACGTGTTTTATCGTCATTATATGGTGCTGAAACTGCCGCTCTTAAATTAAATGAAATAGCAGAGTCTCTTGCTGGCGATAAACACCAACCTAAATTATCTGATCTTATTGATAAACCTAAAAAACGTTTACGCCCCATTGTTTGGATAGGAATTGGCTTAGCTACATTTCAGCAATTAGTCGGCATTAACGTTGTTTTTTACTACGGCGCGGTACTTTGGCAAGCCGCTGGTTTTACTGAATCTGACGCGTTACTCATTAATATAATAAGCGGCTTTGTAAGTATTTTAGCGGTGTTTATTACCATGTATTTTATAGACAAAATTGGCAGAAAACCTTTTTTGTTAACCGGCTCAATTGGTATGACGGTGACGCTTTCGGTTATTGTTTATGCCTTTTTAAACGCAGATATTGGCTCAACAGGTAACTTAGAATTAGGAGAGCAGGGCATAGTTGCTTTAATTGCCGCTAATGCGTATGTATTCTTTTTTAACTTATCGTGGGGCCCTGTAATGTGGGTTATGTTAGGTGAAATGTTCCCTAACCAAATTCGTGGCTCTGGCCTTGCAGTTACCGGCTTTGCCCAGTGGATAGCTAACTTTTTAATTACCTGGTCGTTCCCTGTTATGCTCACCGGTATAGGTTTAGCAGGTGCGTATGGTTTTTACGTATTTTGCGCGTTTGTTTCAGTTATATTTGTATTTAAGTTTTTACACGAAACCAAAGGCAAAGAGCTTGAACAAATGAAAGGGTAAATATTACCCCCTTAATAAGCGCCAAAACTAAAGCAATAGTTTTGGCGTTGTTAGACTGCTTCACTCGTTAAGCTTTTTTTTTACTAAACCCAAACACTTTATAAACTCGCAGCAACTATCTCACTTCTCAATAGGTAAATTACTAAAGCATTTAAGTAAAGTGTGAATAGCTAGTTCAATATCGCGATCTGTAATGGCGTTTAACATCATTTTTTAAACTTTTATTATTTCGATTTAAGCTGCCTCCATCGTTGTTTTCCCTTAGTTGTTAACTGGGTCATCAGCTTACGACTATGTTGTGAAAATGAATAATATTAGACGTGTCGTAGTTTTTGTAATAAGCAACTAAAAAGCAAATACAGCTGATAGTCTGCAGTGAGCGATAAGCGGTCAGTCGTATTTTTCACATTGTATGACTGCTTCAAGCTCTAAGCTGCCGTTGAGCTTCCATCATTTGGCGTTAACTTTGAGCTTAATATAGTATTTTGCAACTTTGGATACTTTTACTATGTGCTAAAAGGCAGCCATCATAGGACTACTCGGCACAAAATAGCTAGGAAGCTTCAAATTGATCAGCAAATATTAGCCAGCCAGCTTTAGTTGCATTAATGCGTAAATCTTTAATGGCAGTATATTCTTTTGAATAGTACCATTTTTGAGCTTGTTCTTTTGATTCAAATTCGATGACTACCGTTACCTCTTCAGGGTTACCTTCAACGATTTTATTATCCATTGAAGCGACAAGTAAACGACCTCCAAATTGAGTTGTTACTGCTGATGCTTTTTGAGGATAGTCAGCATAACCTTCTAGTTTAGTTGGGTCGATACTATAGTTTGTAATGACATTTCATAATAACCTCTCTTCTTGATTAGAAAACTTACGTTTATCTGTTTATTTATAGTGGCTTAGGCTGCACTTTCCTGTTGCTGTATCTGCTTTAGTTGGCTGCGCAATTCATTTAATGGTAGCGCACCTGATATTACCCATTGATCATTTACCACCAATGAAGGTGTCGATTGAATGTCAAACTTACGCGCTAATTTTCGGTCTCGATTAATCTCTTGCACCCTATCTGGGGAAGCATAGTCTTGAAGAAATCGCTGTCTATCCAAACCAACTTCATCGGCAATATCTGTGAGAACACCTAAATCAGCTATATTACGGTTTTCACTCATGTGTGCATGTGTAAGTGCGTCGAAATAATCCCAATACTCTTGCTGACCACCTTGTTTCTGTGCTGCTTTACACGCGATTAAACCAGGTGTAGATGTAGGGTATTCGAAAGATTTCTCGCGCATACCTTCAACATTGACACGCTTTTGGTCATCGGCCAGAGCACATTGTTGCCAATGGCCTAGGATAATTTTCTTTGCTTTTTTCATTGAGCCAAACTTTCCAATCATCTCGTTTTTGTTTGCTGACAATGCAAAGGCATGATGATGTACATCTAAATTCATTTCTTTAGCAAGTTGGCGCAATCGTGGTGATAGCACATAGCACCAACCGCAAATAACATCGTGAAAAAAATCGATTTTAAGTTCATGTTTCATAGGTACTTCCTAACAAATTAGTTTAAATATTAAGAATATGCTTGGACTTACCAAGATATCTCTGGCCCTGAAGGGACGATGCCATATGGATTGATATGCTTATGCGAAAAATAGTAATGCACCTTCATATATTCCAAATCTATGGTTTCTCTGATTTTGGGAATAGCCACTAAATCCAACATATATCTGTATAGGTGTTCAAAAGATTTTAGCTGCTTTTTGTTTGCCTTAAAGTGCACTTCGTAGATAGCTTCAAAGCGAACTAATGTTGGTAATAAAAATAAATCAGATAAGGTGATCTCATCGCCATGTAAGTATCGAGATTTTCCTAGCCTAGTATTTAATTGCTCCAGTGCCTCAAATAGCACTTCACTGGCTGCATCATATGAAGACTGGTTAGTTGCAAATCCCACATGATAGACTTTTCTATTAACATGTTGGTGCAGCCAATCATTAAGGGACGTAATTTCGCCTTTTAGATTATCAGGCACAAGCTCAATTGGGGTCTTCGCTAGAGGCAACCATTTTGTCGCTAAATCCATCGCCATAGAAGATGAATCATCACCAACAATGGTATTTTCCTTCTTGTCCCAGAGCAAAGGTACTGTGACTCTGCCAGAGTAGTTTGCATTGGCTTTTTGATATAATTCCACCAAGCTATGAGTGCCATTAACTTCATCTGGGTTTTCATCATCAAATAACCAACCATCTTCATAGCGCTTTGCTGCAACTGATGACGTGGTGATCACATGGTCTAAACCAAGTAAATTAATCACTAAATAAGGGCGGTGTGCAAACGGGCATGCATATGACATGTATAAGTGATATCTGTCAGCTTCTGCAAACTCAGGGAGGTGGAAGCTATCTTCTCCTGCTATGTCATGTACGTCTTTATTTGGATACCATATCCCTTTATCTAAAACAGCCATAGGAATAACCTCACTAATTTATTTGTTGTCATGTAAAGTATTTACAAATTGTTTTAACTTGCACTAACTATAGTTGACATTTTTTAGTGGATAAACATTGCTTCAGTGATATTATAATTTACTATAAGTAAACTATCGCATTCTTTTATATTGGTTGTGAGGCAAGCATGGACAAATTGAGAGCTATCACTGTTTTTCGTCGTGTTATTGAATTAGGTAGCTTTAAAGCGGCTGCGGAAGATATGGGGTTGTCCAAGGCCGCCATCAGTAAAAATATCAATGAATTAGAGGATTACCTTAAAAGCCCCTTAATCAACCGCACCACTAGAAGAATGCACATCACTGAAAATGGGCAACGCTATTACGATCATGTGCGTACCATCTTGGATGAGTTATCACATGCAGATTTATCTATTATTGAATCTTCACACCAACTCAGTGGCTTAATAAAAGTCAGTGTTCCCATGTCTATGGGGATCTTGAAAATAAACCCTGCAATATGCGAGTTTATGCAATTACACCCAGAAGTTTCTATTGAAGTAATATTGAATGATCACTATGTAGATCTGGTTGAACAAGGTTTAGATGTAGCTATTCGAGGGGGGGGAGAATTACAAAGTTCTAGTCTTAAATCGCGAAAGCTGCTCGATATGAAACGTGTTCTATGTGCTTCGCCGAAGTATATTGAACAAGCCAATGAGTTATCATCCCCTGACGATCTCAACCAACATAATTGCTTAATCTATAGCTTGTCATCATCCCCTAGACATTGGGTATTTCGACAACATGATGAAAAGAAGGCAATCGACTTAGCACCAGGCTCTTATGTTGTTAATAATGGCTTAGCACTAAAACAAGCCGTTATTGCAGGACTTGGCATTACGCTTACTCCTGAGATTTTCGTTGATGAAGAATTAAAATCAGGAGAGTTGGTCAAGTTATTACCACAGTGGCAAGCAGAAACGCATGCACTTTATGCCATTTACCCTTATCACAAAGAGCAATCTCAAAAGGTGCGCACGTTTATTGATTTCCTAATCAACTACTTTGCTAAATGAGCTAGGGATCACTAGGCAGATATCTTAATCACTTTTTTACTTTAAATGATCGAGGTGGCTAACCGCATCTCTGAGTTTTTCATCTAGTTCTTGGTGTTTAAGTTTTTGTTTTTCACTATCAAAATTGTCAAAAAAACTGGGGATCGACAAACTGGCTTTAACTACACCATCAAAATAAGGAGCGGATTGTACCGCAGTAGCCAAAACGCTTGAAGCTCCCATAGAGCCAGGAGAGGTCGCTAGTAATACCATTGGTTTCTTCTGGTAAACCTTTGGTTCAATACGTGAGCACCAATCAAAAATATTTTTATAAGCGACAGTATAAGAGCCATTATGCTCAGCAAATGAAATAATGATGCCATCGCTATTGGCTATTTTTTCTAAAAACGCTTTGGCTAGTTTGGGATGGCCCAACTCTTCTTCTTTATCTTGCCCGTACAAGGGTAATTCATAATCATTTAAGTCTATTATTTCCACGTCTACTTTAGTTAATAAACTAGCGGCATACTCAACTAATTGTTTATTAATAGACTTGGAGTGATTTGTTGCAGCAAAGGCAATAACTTTCATAGCATGCTCCTAAACGCATTTAAAATTAAAAAGATAAGAAATAGTTATCACTAAATTGTAGCTTACTATTGCTGTTATGAAGTCTTCTCGATTTTTAAAGCTGCTAAAGAAACAGGTTTAGGTGAGCTTTTAACTTCTCTATTTTGGCATTGTAAAATTATCGTCGCTGCAATGGATAAAAGCATACCTGGATAGATAGCGGTGGGGAGAGTTTCCTTCTCAATCAACATCGTTAACAAAGCAACGAACACAGGGCTTAAATAGATATAGGCCATTACTCTGGCAGGCCCTAATACTACCGTTGTTTTTTGAATGATGAAGGTAGAAGCAAGGGTAGCAAATAAAGCTAAATAGGCCATGTGAGATAATAAGCTCTTGTTCAGCAAATGCCATTGCAGCGGTTGCTCAAAAACAAAGAGAGCCAACAACATCCAAAATGCACCGCCTAGTAAGGTGCAAAACACAACAACAATCATTTTATCTCCACGGTAAAGTAGTTTCATTGAAATTGAGAAGCAAACCATTGAAACACAGCCAAGTAGAAACAGTGCGTCGCCACTATTTAGAGAAAAAGCGAACAGAGCATTTAAATCGCCTCTAAAAATTACCCAGCATGTCCCTGTAATTCCTAATAGGTATATAAAAAACATGTTTTTTGTGATCTTCTCTTTAAAAACAAAAAGGCTAAATATGGCTGTCATAAAAGGCACTAGCGTATATAAGGTGCCAGTGTTTAGGGCGGTTGTTGTTTTTAACGCTTCAAACATGCAGATAAAAAAGATGGAAAAGAACAGGCTCATTATCAGGCTTCTTGGTAAAGCTTTACTAATCGCTTTTCTATTTTTTTTCTTCAATAAAACAAAGGGCAATAACACCAAGGCAGCAATAGCAAACCTTAATAGTGTCAGCGAGAATGGATTAATAACACCTGACAGTTTTGCCGATGATAGAAATGAGCCAGCCACTAAGAGAGTCACCAGTAATGATAGGAAATGGTATTTTAAATTTTTCATAAGCAACCTTCTTTATATTTGGGTAATCGAACTGCCTACAGAGGAGCTTGATAGTTTCTTGAGGGATAAAGGTATCTGTATTCAAAAGGGGAATAAACATCACTTCAGTGGCTTTATAATCTACTGACAGTGAACTGTTTTGCTTGAGGGAAGTTGTGTAACCTGCCTTTATCTGTTGATGAGCAATATTTTGATTCAAAACGCGATAGCACTCTTACATATGAATGTTTCTTATTTGGTGTTCTTTGGTTTAATTTTGACTATTTTGTTTACTGTAAGTAGACAGTAAGTTCACTGGGTTGATGTTTTTCAACTATCCTTTGTACCGTAGACTTAGCTTCGTTAATCAAGTTTAGGCAAATGAAGACATTAAAATCTATCTGAGGAGAAAAGAGTCATGAAAAAATTACTTAACCTAGCATTTATCACAGTGTTATCTACTGTAGCGGCAGCCCAAAGTGTTGCAAATACAATTTCAACACAAGGTCAGCTAACACTTTCTTATAGTGATGGCAGAAAAGCAACAACAGGCGTAGACAAGGTAAATGCGGTATTAAAATCTGCTGGAGTACGTGTCAGTACCTTACCGTTGCCAAAAGAAGCAACTCCAATACTTGAAGCGTCAAAAACACGAGCAATTACTGAAGCCGAAAGCAAAAAGCTAATTTCTCTTTTCTCATTACATCGAGGACAATTGCTTGAGCAAATTGAGAAAGCAGGTCGTAAACCTGAGATGCACCGAGGTGGCTTTTTATCAACGTCTGAAGTTGGTGTAGCCCCGTACCCAAAAGTTTATGACATGAAAGCAATGACACCAGAGGTTATGGCATTTCTGCAAGATAAATTTGGCAAGCTTCACGTAAATAGCTCAGAAAGTGGCGTAGGCATTGATGAAGTTATGACGATTGTTTCGGGTGGCCCTTGGACATGGTTCTTCTTACTACCTGATAATGTAATCGGTAAATTAACATTAGGTCACGTAGGCATTGGCGGACAAGCATGGAGAATTAGTTACCCTGGTTTAGTACCACATGGCGGTTACTTGGATTCTGAATATGGACTTGTAGTAGCCTATGCACATGGCCCTAAAAACTTCGTAATGCGATATGAAGATCCAAGTGTTGAAGGTGCAGAGCTTTTAGGTACTAACTCATGGATTGATTTTACTGGCAAAACTCCTAAATTGTTGGACTAATGTTTATTAGTCTTCGAACGGTAAACAATTAATACGACAGCTTTGTTTATTTTGGCGCAGATTCTGGAAAGAATCAGCGCCTTTTCTGGTGTTATATAGAATAATAAATTTTATCAACAATGTGGTGAGAGTTAACGTGCTTTATAAGTAGCACTGTATCTATTTTGTCGGATGAGCCGTCGTTTTAATTTAAAGTATCTATGACCGCTTTGGTGGCATTTGCGACCATCAGTATAGACTTAAATTCAAATACTGAATGTCCGCAATTGGCACTGAGCCGAACTTCGGCAAAGAGCGAAAAGCAGACATTGACCGTTAATCGTTTCAACGACGG
>TARA_R100001244_G_scaffold129386_5_pt1 | contig 22466 bp, 22 predicted proteins | sample TARA_R100001244 | Tara Oceans TARA_R100001244 (sample SAMEA2621564) | marine metagenome | biome: marine biome (ENVO:00000447); feature: mesopelagic zone (ENVO:00000213); material: "saline water (ENVO:00002010), including plankton (ENVO:xxxxxxxx)" | depth 790 m
TCTATCGCACTGCTAACGGTAGTGTTTGGATGCGAAGCGCAGAGAATGCAACGTTGATACCATGTGAAGACGAACGGGGCGAAATGGTCGGGGCGCAGATCAGGCACGACGACGGAACGGAGGGGTCAAAATACACATGGCTTTCTGTAAATCGACGAAAACGAAGGCGAGGCGGTTCCAAAGCGGGACTCCGACTTCATGTCGCCCAACATCCACAGACCCACGTAACTCAGAATGAAAAATCGAAGGAACTCTACCTTACCGAAGGAATTTTAAAAGCTGATCTCGTTTCGCAGGAACTGGGAATGGTGTGCCTAGGGATTGCGGGAGTGAGTGCATATGACCGTTCCGAACTGAAAAATACTATCGACAAACAACTTGCCTTGCGAGGAACGGTCAATATTGCATTTGATAATGATAGATTTAAGAATAATCAGGTAGCTAAAGCTTTAGACAGGTTAGCTAAACATATAAGCTCATGGGGATTCAAAGTGCGGTTCTGTGAATGGGACTCAAACTATAAAGGGCTTGACGACTATTTGGTTTCTGCTGGCACTCCAGAAATTGGTTATGAACCGTACACCCCACCAATTAGTATTAACTCTATGAGATCCGTACCGACCGTGGTTTTCGATGATGACGGTGAAGTTGTCAGGGAAAACGGGAAAATCGTTAAGAAAATTCAGGAAAAAATAAGGGTGGTAGACAGTAATTTCACTCCAGAAGAAGTTGAAGTTGATCTGGAAGGGTTAAGGAACTCTATGGGGTCCCGAATTACTGATTTTTCTATTAACGGGGGTAGTAAGGGTTTATTAATGCGTGCTATACCCGGACTCGGTAAAACCCATACCAGTCGGATTGTCTTGGAGTCCCTAGCAGATAAAGGAACTCTAAGACCAGTATTCGCAATGCCTAGACACGATTTAATGGTTAATCTTAAAGATTGGAAACGGATACGTCCCCGACAACCAAGATTGCATGAACAACGGTCTATCCCGTTACCTATCCTTCAGAATAGGATCGAAGACGCTATCGAAGAGGCTCATGTAACAGGTCAAGTTAACTATGGAACTCTACCCAGTCTCTGTCATCAATGGGAACGAGCCAATCAACTCGCTTCCAGAGGATGGAACGTTGTAAGTAACCTTTGCATGACCGATTGCAGTATCGGGATGGGTGAATGCTTGTATTTCAACCAGTTTGAACAAACAGGGAGACTGGCTACTGTACATGAAACACTGTTCATCCCACGGTTCTGTAACTCTATATTTGGTCAGGAAGAAGAAAATATTGACGGTTGGCAAGATACAATCCCACGATTACCTTCCGTAGCAGTAATAGATGAACCTTCACCGTCCAAATGGATCAAGACCATCGAGATCGGGTCTGAAGATATGACAAAAGCTATCGAAACTTGTTGGAGTGACGAGGTTTTGGAGCTTCTCAAGGTTGTCAGGGAAGGATATGAAGCGTTTGTTCGGGATATGGGTGGGTTGCGTACCGTTGGAGGTAAAGATCTAATCGATATACTCATCAAAACAGCAGGTGATCGTGACGTTTTGGACGAATTAGTACGTAAATGTGACCCTGATAAGGTCATAAAGAACGAAACTGTGCTCGTTAAGTTCGATTCGCTTACCGTGAACAGGAAATCCAACTTTTCTGTCAGTATTGCAGGGGAAAACTACTATATTGATTCAGCAAAAGCTAAAATACGTGCAAAAAACCTGCTGGAAGTGGAAAAAGTATATGCACTCATTAAAGAACTCCCTATCCATAGCGAATTTGATGAATCTGAAGGGGTCCCACTTAACTTTCAATCAGATTTAGTGCGTGTGCTCGATAGAGAACTAAGCAACTATGATGAAAACGGTTATAACTCCTCGATTTACTTTGATGTGCAAAAAGGTATTAGACTGAACCTCAAAAACGAACTGGCAGTTCCGTCACATGTACCTCTCATATGTCTCGATGGTCAAGGTGACCCGAAACTGCTCGAAATGTTAACGGGTAGACCGTTCGATGTCTGGTCTTACGATAAACTCCCTGATACTTCCATCGTGCAGATAGTAGATGGTGCTTACGGAGTCACTTCCTTATGGAACTCTAAGACTAAAACGCCTAAGTTTTCCTTGGATAAACTACTCGATACTATCGTGTTGCCTAAAGTGACAGAGAAACCTGAAAAATGTCTCATAGTAACTTGGAAAGTTATCGCAGATTACCTTAAAGGTCTTCAAGATACTGGGGAACTTTCCGCAGCCGTTGGGATCGAACATTATGGTAATCTCAGAGGATCTAACGAATATGAAGACAGAGAAACCGTAGTCCTTTTGGGGACTCCAAACATAAACACTAATCAGCTTGAAGAACAAGTTAACGCACTCTTTATCGGTGACGAAAGAGTGAATATGGATACCCATAGGGTCTGGGAACAATACGATTACCGTGACAGTAACGGTAAAGGATACCAAGTGCAAGTCCGAAGGTATCAGGATGAACGAGTTGAACGAATGGCGAGAATCTACAGAGAAAACGAAATGGTTCAAGCTGCTCACCGTGTCCGTCCCGTTGTCAATTCGGGTAGCCGAGAAGTAATCATTCTCAGTAACATACCTATCCCGCAACTCGCACCCACTCATTTAACCTCTGCCGAAGATTTATCGAAATCATCTATGCCGATTGATCCGAGATCGATCAAATCCAATAAGGTTCTATTACGAGAGGCGACACGGATAGCGAAAGAGGTTATGTTTGAGAACGGATATATCCGAGCAGAATTACTCGAACCCGCACTACGACTTTGGTTCGACAATTACGCTAATAAGAATACCTTTGACGAAAATGTCGAACCACCGTCACTGTCTGGCTTTCCTGTATTAAGAACCTTGGAACGATGGGTGAAAAACATCGCTAACGAAGAAGGATGGGATAGTTTGCGGTGTACAGTAACGAATAGGTATGACTTTAACGGTACAGGAACCGTAAACGTTGTCGTTTATCACGATGGAACAGTTGGAATTGAAGAAGTCTTGGAATGTGCGAAGACAGATTACCTCAATATGAAGAATATCAGTACCGAAGATGCAGAAGACTTATTGTTTGAATGGGAACTCTTTGAGAGCGGGCTAAACCCTGAAGATTTCCCAGTCGTAGAGCGGGGCGACCCCCCTTCAGAAGAAGTTCCAGATTGGTTTGAAAATATATAATTACGGAGGACAAAGATAGTGAGAATACCTAGTATAGAGAATCTGGATTCCACATATGCTTGGCTTCGGGGATGTAAACACGCCAAGGCGTTATATATTCCCCCCAAATCGGGTAGGTTTCTTTGGAGCGGTCTTACAGATACCGAAAAAGCGGAATGTGAGGCTAATAACGGAAAACTCCCGTGGACATCATGGAACTCTGCGTGGAAAGCGTTTCTGGTGAATTACGAATACACGATGACGAAATTAATAGAATCTGGGCACAAAGTAAGAACCTTAAATAAGGAGAACCAGTAATATGGAAGACCAGTTTATTGTTAGCTTTAATGACGAACTTCATCCTGAAGGGGAGTTCAGGGGAGTTATTGGTGATGTAGAGGTCGATGAGGGGCAGTTCGGAAGACAATACAAGTTCCATATAGATACAAATGAATCAGAAAGAGCCCTTTGGTTATGGACACAACTAAAGACGGGTGAGACCAGCAAATTAGGCAAACTGTTGATGGCACTCAAGAACTGTAACTACAAGGAACTGATGGAATTTCTGTCGAAGGATGGGGATAACCCCGAATTTGATGTCAGAAACACTATCGGGGCTGCATTAATGGTAACAGTTGAGCATAAAGAGAATCAACAAGGGCAAGCCAGAGCGTATATAACAGATTTTAAGGGTCTGGAAGGTGATATCGAGCAAGAGGAGATACCATTTTAATGGATGACAAAAAGATTAAAGTCCCTACAATATATCTTGCGGGAACCCATAGTAAGGACTGGAGAGGTGAAATTTGCAATTCTTTTCAGATAGAGGATAAAGCTAAGGATTATAACAACCTGCTATGGTCATCAGATTTTGCTGTTTTGGACAGGTTCAATGGTGTTGGGTTGAAAAGGTTCCATGAAGATTTTAATAATGATATTGACGAGGTTTCTGATTCGGATGGAATATGCAAATCGATTCGTCAGGCTACGGAGAAAGCGGATCTTATATTTATTTATCTATCGACACCTCCCGACCCTCTAACCCTTTTAGAGGCAGGGGTGATTTTGGGACAGGAAAGAATCCCGATTGAGGGGTTTGATCCGATGCAGCCACATTCCAGAGTCGTGGTGTACATGGATGAACTCGCACAAAAAAGGATAGCTAAAGATCCTGTCTACAGGTACTTGTCGGAATTAACTGTATATTCTCCTCCTGTGACAATAAATAACGCTTTAAAGAATTGGATATATAAATTTAACTATGACCTGCTTTTACACCCGGATAGTCCGATAGAGAAAGTGTTTTTTGAGTATTGGCTGGAAGAAATGTGGGCAGATCGGGATATCGGGACTCATCTGGAACCCAACTATCCTGTATACAACTCTGTAGCGGGACAGAATTTCTATATAGATTTCGTTCATCCTGAAACTCAGGTCGCTGTTGAGCTTGATGGGATGGGGCATTTCGGGGAGAATGTCCCTGAGGATGCTGAAACTACGTACCGCAAATATCTGGATGAAGATAAAATCCAGAAACATTATCAACGCCACCGATTATTACAGGAAGATGGGTGGGAACTGGTAAGGTTTACGGGCCGAGAAGTGAATAACAATACTGTAGCTTGTTGCGAATTTGTCCAGAAGGTTATTAGGTCAAGGATGGGAGCGGTGAAGACACCTGACCCCGGATTGCTTCAGACAGGCAAAGAACTGAAACGGTTGCGTGTAGATGCGGGGTTAACCCAAAAGCAAGCCTCGGAAGTTACGGGTCTGCAAAGAAGAAGGTTCTCAGATTTCGAGCGAGGGTTGCTGTATCTGCCTTCTGATTCAGAGGCGTTACTGAGGAAGAAGTATCACGAATTAATCCAACCTAAGCTGGATCAAATCTTAGAAGAAGTTCCACTAACGTACTCTGATGAGGACAGGCTTGTTGAAACAGGGAACTTGGGGGAGGCTTCGGTATGAAGGGGATAACCTTGACACAACAAGAGATGGTCTTGGGGTGTACCGTAGGGCTGACGAGGTATGCAGAAAGCATTTCCAAGAACAGGAAACCTCGGTTCCCAGAACAGTTTCCAGATCAAATGTTGCTTTTTCATCAGTTGGGCGCATGTGCTGAAGTCGCTTTTTGTAAGTTTGCAGGTCTATTTTATTCTCCTACGGTGAACAAGTTCGGTCACCCTGATATCGGTGACGATATTGAGGTGAGATGGAGTAGTAGGGACACTTTAAAAGTTAGCCCTAAAGATAATAATGTTTACTGTATATCCATGAGTGGGAATTTACCAACGTTTGTGTATAACGGCTGGATTTGGTCGGAAGAAGCTAAACAGAAAAAGTGGGAAGCTGATCCGGGCGATTGGGGGAAACCAGCTTTTTTTGTTCCAGTAACCGATCTTCGTCAAGGTAAGATTGAGAGGGATGCGGAAGTTGTCGAAACCTCAACGGTTACGGGTTGATCTCCAGAATTTAAAGTTCCCGTCGCTTAATGAGATGTACGGGGGGAACCATTTCGTCAGGGCCAAGATTAAGAAAACATTTGGGATAGTATTAAAAGCAATATTCAGGCGAGAATTTCGTCCTGTTAACCAGTATCCCTTTAAGATCCAGTTTACTTGGTATTTCCCTGATTTTAGGACAGATCCTGATAATCGTGCTGGGGTTGGACAGAAAATAGTGCTTGACTCTTTACAGGATGCTGGCATTATTAGGAACGATACCTTGAAGGATGTGAACTATATTTCACATTCTTTTAGTCTCGATAGGGAAAATCCGAGATTAATAATCAGGTTAGATGAACCGCAACCTGAAAAGGAAGAGAGTTCGGATAACCAGTTAAGTTTTTTATAAAGGAGAGTGTATGTTAAGCGGGTTGAAATTTTCTTACGTAGACGTTATCGAGGAGCTTCTTCAGGCAGAGGGACTATGGGTGGACGATCCTGACGATAAGGGAGGGGCAACTATGCGGGGTATAACGCTAAAATCTTATTGTGCATATCTCGGTAGAGATGTCTCTAAAGATGAGTTGAGGGACCTATCCAAAGAAGATGCTGTTAAGTTCTATAAAGGAACGTATTGGGACGGTGCAAAAGTAGATACATTCAGTGATGAATTGAAGCATTTGTGGATGGATATGAGTGTCAACCACGGAAAACGGAACGCAGGTAAGATTTTGCAGCAAAGCGTTAATACGAAAGAGAATGCAAATGTTCTGGATGTGGACGGGATTGTAGGGAGTGGCACGTATAATGAAATAGGCATCCTTGGTATTAAGGATGTTTTAGTCGAAAGAGCAGTGTTTTTCGTTAATAATATCTTTGATGGGTCTCGATACCTAAAACGTACACCTCAAGCTAAATTTATACGTGGATGGTTCTTTCACAGGGTGTTCCATTTCCTCACTTATCCGTTGGAGGTTGTTATTAGGAAAAGGGATGCGGAAATCGAGGTATTAAATGAACGTGTTAAGGAGTTGGAGAATGCTTGAAGCTGTTGCTGTTTCTGGTGGTGTTGTTTTAGTTACAGCTTTACTGATTCTATTTATACGAAGGTTACAGAGTGGGATTAGGTGAGATACTCAAGGGATATCTATACTGGAAAGGATGGAGGTCTCTATGGAAAAGGGGCAGGAAAGCTAATCAAGAAGCTATTGAAGACCTTCTTAACCAAATTAGGATTTCTGGTAAGACCGTTTCTGAGACCGAAGAAGTAGAGAGGGTTCCTATCATGGAAAGCAAATCTAAATCGTTTACTGACAGTGAACTTTATGAAAAGGAGCGTCAGGTAGGGATAGAAAATTACCATTGGTAGCTTATGAAAACATACAGGATAACGTACACCCAAGCCAGCGAAAACACGGTTGAGATAGAGGCTTCTAATGCTAAGGACGCATGGGAGCTAATCAAGAAGGGGGACCTTGAGAAGAATAAGAGTGTTCTGTGGAATATTCAAGGAAATAGTGTGTTCAAGGTCAAACTAACAGAAGAAATAACGAAGCATATAGCGAGTAATCCAGCGTGAAAAAGGATAGGAATATATATACTATTTGCCCCACTTGTAACAAGGAGTTCTCTTATATACCTAGAAGTATCAAGAAACAGACGTATTGCAGCCATCCATGTTACTTGAACAATTCTGAGAACAAGTCTAAACGAAGGAAAGTTTTGAGCCATTATTATAATAAGGATTGATAAGGATTGATATGGGTGATCTTTTCTGGTGGATTGCAACTCTGATCGTTGTTTCTATTATATTAATGTTTTCTATTATTGGATTAATCACAACAGTTGGATGGGTTGTAGTTCGCTTTTTGGGATGAGGTATCCCAAAAAGCGAAGGTTTAAGGTTGAATGGATAGAGAAAATCGTTGAGAAGAGACCTACCTTTTGGCGCAGGTTTATTATTTGGTTTAAGAAATCTTTTTGGGATAAATAGGTAAATTCAGTTATGGGGCAGTTTTCCCGATTCACAGCGGGATAATAGGTCGGTTCGGCAGATCTGGCCTATTTACTGCCCCTTGGTTTAAAAAATCCTTTTGGGATAGGTCGTAATGTTTAGTTTTATATTAATGGTAGTTTCAGCTTTTGTTGTTATGTATGCTGCTGTATGGCTTATTAACGAGATATATAGGAGATAATATGGCTAAAGCGGGGAGGCCTTACTTGAAAGAGGTAAAGCCTGAACAATACAAAGAAACTATAATTACGATGATGAGATATGGCACTAATGTAGACCAGATTGCGAAAAATTTAAATATGAATGAATCTACTTTGGGTGATTTCATCAGGAAAGAAGGTATAGATTGGGATTTAAGACGCAGGTCTTGGGGGTGGAAAACTGAAGGAAAGCTGAATAGGAGAAAGAGAGGTAGATAAGGAAATATGAATAATTTGAAACGGACTTGGAAGTATTCAGAGGAAGAGAAACGTCATGGTGTGTTTCTTTATATGCTTTGCGGTAGATCGTTTCAACGTGCAGCGGAGATGATGGGGGAGCCGTGTACCAGAGATCGTATACGGTCATGGGTCGAGACTTATAGGCATGATGGAAGGTTTGAAGAGATAACGGCTGAAGCGGAAGACTTGTTCGCTAAAACCCTAATGACTGCTGCGGGAACTACCCTTTCAGTTATGATGAGTAACTTGGAAGAAGCGGATTTAAGGACACAGTTACTTGTTTTTGACAGAGTTATGCACTATTATAATACGTTTAGGGATCAACCTGTACAGTTGACTGCACAGCATAAAACCGTTGTGAGTATCACTGAAGGTGAAGTAAAAAAAGAGATAGAGAAGGTGTATGGTGGACTTATCAAATCAATCTCTAGTGGACCTGTGGGAAACGGCTTACCTGAATCATCCCCAGTTGTTAGTGGAAAACTTGGGGCAGATGACGGCAGCAATGGGAGCACTGTTAAAGGTACAGAGCAAGAGTAGGGAACTCGTACCTTTTATCCCTAACGAAACCCAGATGAGGATCTATAGGGAAATCTTCAGGCAACAGGAAGAAGGGAAACCTGTCCGTATCCTTGAGTTGAAAGGAAGACAGCAAGGTAGTTCTACAGGGATAGGGGCTTATAATTTCCTGCGTACTATCTGTGAACCGGGGACTAATAGCCTTATTATCACTGAAGAGAAGGGGGGGTCTGCCTCCAATATTTTCAGTATGTATAGACGGTTCCATCAGTATTTACCCTTACCTGTATCTACAGAGTCAGCGAGAGAAGGGCATCTGTTGAAACTAGCCCCTCCTGTTAATAGTCAGATTAAGGTTGAAGGGGAAAAGAACGTTACGTCCTATACCTTTCAGATGGTACATCTATCTGAAGCTGCGTTCTTTACTAATCTCTCCAAAACGTTAGCCATGCTTTTTCAGACAGTACCTGATGACCCTTCCACATTGATAATACTTGAAACTACTGCTAATATGGCAGGGGACGATTTCGCTATTGAATGGACAAGAGCACAGGAAGGTAAATCTGATTTCTCTGCTTTGTTCATTCCGTGGTATGTTCATAACGAATATAAGACTCCGTTCAAAACAGATGCGTCCATGAAAAGGTTTGAAGATTCCGTAGGGACAGCAGCGAATGATATGTACGGTGATGAAAGACGGCTTTTCGAGCAGTACCCGGAGATGAGTCTTGAGAGTTTAAGTTGGAGAAGATCGGCAATAAGGAACCGTACTCAGGGCAGTATTTCGGAATTCATGCGACAGTACCCTGCCACAGCAGAAGAAGCGTTTCAGGCTAGTAATAACAGTATATTTGATATGGGGGTTCTTTCTCGTTGGTTGGAGAAAACTGTTCCCGCAGGGTATCGGGGTTACTTTGTTTCTAGAAACGGGGAGCCTCATTTTGAAGAAGACAGTGCTGGTATTGTTCATATCTGGGAAGAACCTCATCTTTATCTTGAATACGTTGCAGGGTCTGACCATGCGGAAGGGTTGGATAGTGGGGATTATTCGTGTTGCTTGATCTTTAAGCGGATGCCGTTACAGCTTGTGGCTAAGATAAGAGGGTTTGACGGAAGACAAGTTCCCATAGACGAATTCGCAGAACAGATGTGGTTAATCTCACTTTATTATAATCAGGCTTATTGTTGTCCTGAGAATAATGCGGATGGTGGTACGGTTGCACATATCCTTAGAAACGAATATACTTACCCGAATTTGATTACTGAAGAGATGTTAGGGTTGTTCGCTCACAAGACTGACAGGATAGGTTGGCGAAATACTTCAGCTACCCGTAGGAGAGTTGTCGCTAGGGTGCAGGAAGCTATTCATAATGAAGAAATGATTGTACCTGATGAGAAACTCATACGGGAATGCCAGACTTTTGTGGCAGTCAACGGAAGACCACAAGCGATGAAGAAAGGTAAAGGTAGACGGATCGGAGAACCTGAAGACGGGTACTATGATGATGAAGTCATTGCTTGTGGAGGATGTTTGTTGGCACACGATGCTTTACCATTACCGAAATCTTCGCAATATTATGAGTCGAAGCATGAACCATTATGGTCGGACGTAGACAACCTTATAGGCGGGAAACATTATCTGGATTTAGTTTAAGGGGGAGGTTATGGCGAAAGGCAAGAATTTTGAGGAGATGACTAAAGAGGATGACATCCTTGAAGTTTTTAAGTCTATGCGTGATGAAGCACGTGAGAAGGTTGAACCCAGAGCAAAGGAAATACAGCGCAATTATCTGACGTATTTGGGGAACCATTATCTGAGAGAGAATGAAGAGGGGTGGACCGCTGATGATAAAGCACCTTCGTGGAGGTTCAGGGTTAAGAGGGATATTATAGGCCCTATGGTGGATACTTTACGCCCCATCCTAATGAGGGGATACCCTAAATATTACGTTGAAGCGGATTACCCTGAATTACCTGCCATGATTGAGACGGAAGATGGTCAGCAGGTCCCTACGCCTATGCGAGAAGGTGACAGTGCTAGGTTTCTGCAAAATATTCTGGAAGCGTTCCATGAGGAACGAGGTGAAGGGATAGAGGTAGCTAAACTGCTGGTTGACGTTCTTGTTGGCGGGATTGCTTACCGAAAGGTGACGTTTTGTCCACAGACGAATAGGGTGAGGTTACCCCACTTGAATTTTGAAGATCTTTTGCCTGACCCTTACGGAACACGTAGCGATTTCGGGGACCATAAATATGTGATTATACGTAATGAGATGGATTGTTATGATATTGAACGTATTTACGGGGTTAAAGAGAAGGATTTCGGTGGAGATAACGAGGATGATTTTGGTGACGGCTTATTCAAAACTGTTAAGACGATGTTTAATAAGAAGAGCAGCCAGAAGAAAGATACTGTTGATCAGAACGAAACATGGAAACGGAGAAGGTATGATGTGTGGGAGTTGTATTATAATGAAATGACTCCGATGGAGACAGAGTTCGGTAAAGCTCCCCCTAAAGCTGTGCGTTACCCTAAAGGTAGGCATATTGTTATCATTAACGATAAGGTGGTTGCTGTAGACAGGGAGAACCCTTATTGGCATGGACAGTTCCCGTTAATTACATATAACGCTAACCCGCTACCACATGAGTTTTTTGGTAAAAGTGATGTGGACTCAATGGTCTCTATTCAGAGTGCGGGGAACATTTTGCAGAACATGGTTATTCAGAACGCTATGTTGTCCACCAACACCCAATGGATTTATGAGGAGGGGGCATTGTCAGCCGAGGAACTGACAAATGAGCCCGGGCTAATGATACCAGTGGCTCCCGGGGGGATAGGTAGACTTCAACGATTAGAACCCGCAAGCATTAGTCGGGATGCAATGGCTTTGATAGAGCAACTTGAAGGTCATGCACGAAGCGATATTTCTGGGGTTCAGGATGTGATGATGGGAAGAGAACCGACATCCAATTCGTCAGGGGTACTAGCGAATACATTGCAAAGTGCTGCATTGACAAGGCAGGGGTTCAAGATACAGTCACTTGATGAAGGGTATAAACGTCAAGCGATATTGGAAGTATCGTTAATACAGCAGTTTTATAATTTTGAAGACCCCCACGTTACACGTAAGATGCAGATGGGAGAGCTTATGCAATGGAATGAAGCGATACGTAACCTGACATATGATGTTGTAGTGGAATCTAAAGCTGATATGCCACATAACGTGGTTTCTCGAATGAATATAGCTATGCAACTGATGCAGATGGGTGTATTCGATATCATGGAATTCTTGGATTATACGGGGTTGAAGATACGTGAAGATCTGAGGAACCAGTTGATTGGGGCCAGTTTAGGTGGTGGAGGTCAGCAAGGTCAAGGTCAGGGAGGTATTGCTGGTCAGGAGAATCTTGGATCAGGGGTTCCACAACAAGCGATACCATCTATGTAATGAAGGAGATAAGCGAAGAACTGGTTAGGTCATTATTAGAGGATGATAATGTACCTTTTGCAGAAATCAATTTAAAAAAACATAAAGGGACCCTTACTTATCTTGAGGTACGCTTGAAAGCGATAGATGAAGAAGGGATCGCTTGGATAATGAAGGTTTTGGATTATGCCAATCAGCGAAACAAAAAAAGCGCAGGATCTGGTGATAGAGTACAAGGTACGGTTGGAGGAAGCGTTGAAACCCAACGCAATCCTGAACCAAAGATTGATAAGGGTGATAGGCTTAAATACAGAGGTTCTTCTTGAAAGCATGACGCAGACTGCACAGTTACGAGATGAAGTGGGTAGAATGCGGGCTGATATGAAGAGTATTGCTAAAAAAATTATTGACAAATAGGTTTTGATGGTGTATTAGTTTTTATATTCGTATTTTCTCCTTCGTTTCGTTTGCCCGAAACGGTTGTCTGGTGCGTTGCCTCCGTAATGTACCAGACTGAAATCATAAATTTTAATGGACAAGTCGTTAAGACCCCAAAATAAAAAGGTGTAAAAAATGTTAGAAGACCAAGGCTCACAAGCTGCTGAAGAAACAGGGAACTCCGATCAAGGAACAAACCCTGTTGCACAGGAGAGTACAGTCACCGCAACTCCAGAACTGGATGAAGCGGGAAGCGAACTGCAACTGATGCGTGACGAGATGGATAAGAAAAATGTCCATGCTCAGAGAAAGATTACGCAGATGGGGCAGGATAATTCACAGATGCGAGATGATCTAAGTCAAAGGGATGGTGAGGTGCAACAACTTCGCCAACAGGTGAACGAGCTACAATCTAACCAGTCCCAATATATGTCTAATTACGGTATGGAAAACGAGCAGGAAGCCAAAACAGGTGATAATGGTCGTATAGACATGCTTGAAAAGGCATTAGGTGACACGATTAACGAGATGTATAGTATGCGTGAAAATTTAGCTCAGGCTGATGCGGGCTCAAAGCAAACTCAACGGGTTCAACAGTACAAGGATAATTACGGTATGACCGATGATGATGCTCAACTTGCGATCCAGTACGAGGATGCGGGAGAGTTTCCTAACGCTCACAAGGTTATTGAGTTAGCTTCAGCGCAGAACAGGTCACGGGAATCTGCAAACCAGAGACGAGGTTCATATTCTTCTACTGAGGGGAGTTCTTCTTCTTCTCTATTTAAGAGCGCAACTGACAATAAGGCTGCTGTCGATAATATCTTAGGGGGTTCTAGGACTCCCGAAGAGGTGGCGAGTCTAATCGCTGATGATCCTAGCTTAATTGACAAGTTGGGCGACAGTTTAAAATTTAGCAGTGAGTAACTACAGTCAGGACGGGCCGGACTAGAGACTGGCCCGTCTTCTCTCTAGTGGGTGTAGTGAACAACTTTAATTCTATAGGAGTTTACTACAATGCCAGCTATTCTTGACCAAATCAGTATAGCGACCTTAGCGATGCACCCTGACCTCAACACTAAACTGTTGAGTAGAGATTCTGCACTCTTGCGGATCTTACAGGCTAAATCGTCTAGCATGACAGGGTCGCCTCTGAAAATTAAGGTCAGATATAAAAGAAATAATGGCGGTTGGTACGCAGGTTTCGATACTTTCAATACCGCAAGGGTTGAACAGTTAGCCGAAGGTAGCGTGAACTGGACTAATGTCTATGTTAACGTTACTGTAGACGAAGACACCTTGGTAACAAACGCTGGTATGACGATCAAAGACCTTTTGAGCGTCAATTCACTTAAAAACCTACCTAAACGTGACCGAGTTACCCTGATCAATATCTTTGGTGCTGAACTTGAAGGTGCGATAGACGACAAGCAACAATTGTTGAATTCTGCCATCTATACAGGTGCTTCAAGTGCCAAACAATTGACAGGTCTTGACGGTATCATTGCAGGTTCAACAGCCCACCCCGGTGCTTACGCTGGTATGGCTGCTGCTGATCTAGGTACATTCGATGATGGACGTAGAGGGTTCCTTAGCGGGACTGATGGTTCTTCTACTAAGGATAATGTATGGGCAGCTAAGACGAAAACATTTCTTCCTACGCAGTCTGTATTGCTTGAAAATCTAGCCGATGGTTTAAATGACTGTAATCAAGGGTCTTCTGACGGAATTGATTATGTCATTATGCCACTCGATATTTGGTCTTCTTTAGAACTGCAACTTGAAGGTCAGAAGACTCGTCCTAACGAGAACCTTTCTGCTATCGGGTTCCGCACAAATATCGAATGGGTAAGTTTCGGTTGTACTTTCGTTGCTGATCCTTTCTGCCCTGCTGGTACAGTTTACGGTATCAACACTAATCATCTTAAACTAGCGACACATCCGGGTCTGCAAATGGAAATGTCACAGTTTAAAGAACCGACAGATCAAGCTGCTATTACAGCACAGGTTAAGTCGAAGTTGCAAACATGGTGCGATGATCGTGCCAAGCACTTCAAAATAGACGGCTTAACTGCCTAAAGGGAGGATGATATGGCTACTTATAAGCGTAAAAAGACTCCAGATTCGTTAGGACTGGAAACTGTCACTGCTGCCGAATTACTTGCTGATACCACTTATGTAGGGTTGGTTGAAGTTACACCTGATACAGGTGATGCTTTTACCGTTTCTAAAGTGGGGGCGATTTTCTGGTGGTTGATTGCTGCTGATGGGGCTGTACAGAAGCTCTATGCTTCTAATCGTGCACCTGTGACGCTGATCACTGACGGTGTAGATCAAGGGGATATTGATCCAGATTGATGAACTAAACTAAACTAAGGGTGCGGGGTTAGTTCCTCGCACCTTCTTTTTAACTGCCGTTATAAGGGTGGGAGATGGAGGAATTTAATGGCTATTACTTTTACAAGAAGAAGAAACGCTTGGACGAGTTCTGAGAAGAATTCAGCCTATTCAGTAAACATACGTAAACGAGCTTTAGGGGCAACCTTAGATGCTAATGGTAACCTCAGTATTTATCGACCTGCATCAGGTGGGGGTTTAGGTCTCCATATTGAACAGGAAGGTACGGCTGCTTGTTTGCAACTCACAGGTGGTGGTATTCAACCTGCATATGAGACAATCGCTACCACAACTGCTAATATTACAGCCAAAGCCTTAACGACATACGGTGTCAGTGACATAAAGACAACGGCTTCATGGACTGTCACTGCGACTCTAGCTGATCTCGATGCTACAGCGGTAGGGAGGACAAAGACTGTTACTCATAGTGCTCATGGGGGTGTTGTTACGATTACCCCTGTCACTTTAGGGAATGGTCAGAATGTGCTCTTGAACACTGCGGGGGAAGCTGTAATATTTGTTTGGGATGGTATTCAATGGAACGCAATCCTTAGTAATACGGCTACTGTGTCATAATAAGAGGTCTGTATGTCTTTTACATTAAAAGACCTCAAGACCGAATTGCGTCTACGTATAGGTGAACCGACAGATGGTACAGTCGGTTCATCTGTTACTTATCAGGACGAAACAGGTGTCGATGAGGCAACTTTAGCTTTAAACCTTGCTCATAAGAAAGTCTGTGACGATGCTTTGTCCATAGGTTACGCTCTTCTACAGGGTCGTAAGAATATGGCAGTCGTTAACAGTACGAGAGAATACTCTCTTCCTTCCGATTTCTCTTCTGTTTTAGACCTATTCCATTTACATGACGGTAGTTTTTACCGATTATCTCGTCATCCTTTACGCATGATGAAAGACGGGTTGTCTGTCAATACGACTGGTACAACTTACACTCATTATGATGTGTTCGGTAGGGCTGGAGATGTCTTGGTGGAAAGTACGGTTACTACGGGCTTAACCAGTTCATTCGTTGACAGTCTTAACGATTTCACTTCAGGGGCCTTGGGTGCTGTAGGTGATATTGTTTTTAATCTGACAGATGGAAGTCAGGGTACAATAACTGTGGTGAATGGGAACACGGTAACAGTAGACGGGTTAGTCGGTGGCAGAAACAATGAATTCGACCTTAATGACAGGTATCATATAGAAACCAAGGAACAGATACTGGATGTACTGCATGTGTATCCTGCGATTAGTGCTGGGTTTGATTTGTATACTGCACAAGCTACTGTTTCTTGGGGGAGTAATGCAACTTTAAGCTGGACACCAACTGATGAAGTGATATTGTACTCGATTACTGTAACGTTAGGTTCGGCTATAAGTTCTCCTGCGAGGGTTTCAGTTACGAATTTAGCTAACGCAACAATAGGTTCAGCCGTTACGGGTGATAACGAAGCGGTCTTTGCTCAAGGGATTAAGCTGGATGCAGGGGTTGCTTATGATATTACAGTAGCCGATAGTCTAGGGGCTTCGGTTACACCTACCTCTTACGGTATTAAAGGGTATACGGGATCAGAAGAATTAGAACTTCATTATTCCCGTGTTCCAATGGACATGTCAGCACTTACCGATTACTCTGAATTACCTGATTGGGCTAAAGAAGCGGTTTTGTTATGGGCTATATACCTTTCAACATGTAAGATGTTTGGGGGTGAAAGTAATCAGTCTGCTCAGGCCAGAACGCAATATGAGTTTGAATTACAGAAAGTGAAACGGTTTATGAGGGTTAAAGATCAAGATAGGCTTAACCTTGTAACAGATGTTGTAGGGAGCAAGTCTATACCTACTCATAAGAATGTACCTATTAACATATCGTTACCATTAGGTTAGGAGAGAGATATGCCAAGGAAGATGGGGACTAAGCAAACTACGGAGAAAATATCAGCGAGTGGTAATTCGGTAATAGCGCAAGGCACAGCTACTCAGATACATCCGGGGGCATCTGCTCCTTGCAATATAGGGATAACACTTAAAGCGTATTCAGCGAACAGTGTTGACATTTTCGTAGGGAGTCTAGGTGTTTCGACTACAAGCGGGTTCGCTATAAGCCCCGGAGAAACTGTGTCTTTAAGACTGGATAATATCCAAGATATTTTTGCGATTACTACAACGGGATCACAGATCTTGTCATATATAGGAATGTAGGAGGACACCATGCCTAGAGCGCAAAGTGAATTTTCGGTAATGCAGGAACTCGGTAATGCTATCGGGCAAACTAATGAAGGTGAACTGGACGTTAATGTAGTAAACGCCTTGTCTACCGAAGATCTGAATAGTGCGATAGCTGATTTAGAAGCGATACGTGCTGCGTTGGTTGACGGTGGGGGTGTCAGTATTTCTGTAGCTAACATGGATGTTGATCTCGATGATTTGGAGAAGATTTTTAATGGTGGATCATCTGTTGGTGTAGGGGGGCCTACTTTTGATATAGGTCAACTGATGACTGACATTAAGGCATCTATTCAACTCTTGGACGATGCTGTAGGTACAACTAACGGCACTTCTCCCACTAAAGGGAAACTTGTTGGCGGGAAAGATAGCGGGGGAGATTTTCAGCCTCTAAAGATTGCTACAGATGGTACGTTGCAAGTAGATATAGGGTCCACTATAACAGAAACGAATTCAGCAGCTATCAAGACTGCGATAGACACGATTACAGCAGCGGTTAATAGTAGTAAGATGGATGTTAATCTGTCAACTTCAGGGATAACTCTTCCTGTTAGTGGCAGCTTTTTTCCTGCCACGCAACCTGTATCAGGGACGGTAGGGGTTTCTGGAACGGTAACGGTTGATGGAAGTGCTTCAACGCAGCCCGTATCAGGGACAGTTACAGAAACAAACTCAGCAGCTATAAAAACCTCGGTAGAAGCACTCGACAACGCTATTGCTGGTAACGAAATGCAGGTAGATGTAGTTACTATGCCTAACGTGACAGTAAATGGAACAGTAACTGCTAATGTGGGTACAGGGACTCAAGGTGTTTCGGGTACTGTTGCTGTTTCAGCTGTTTCAGGTACGGTAACCACTACTGAAGGTAGCGGAACAACGATAGCTACTAACACAGCTAAAATAGATGACGTTCAAGCTGCTGATGCGGGTACTAACCCAGCCAAAGGCGTGATGATGGGGGGTACTGACGGTAGTAATTTACAGTACCTTTTAACTGACGGTCAAGGTCATTTGCAAGTAGATGTCCTTTCAGGTGCTTCAGGGGGTACAGTAGATACGGAACTGACAATTGCTGACTTGGATACGGGTGTTGGAACTGACACCAAAGCTGTTGTGGGGGTAGCATTAGCAGAATCAGGTGGGGGTCAACTTTTAGGTTCAGCTAACCCTATGCCTGTAAGCGGGACGTTCTGGCAAACCACTCAACCTATAAGCGGTTCAGTTACAGAAGCGAATTCAGCAGCTATTAAAACTGCGGTAGAAGCACTCGATAACGCTATTGGTGGTAACGAGATGCAGGTTGATGTTGTAGCTGCGTTACCAGCGGGAACTAACAATATCGGTGATGTTGATATAGCTTCAGCTTTACCTGCTGGAGGGAATAATATCGGTGATGTGGACATAGCGTCTGCAAGTTTCGAGGCTTCTGATGGGGCCACTGCACCCACCAAAGGTGTGATGATAGGAGGAAAAGACGGGGCTGATTTCCAAGTACTTAAAGTTAATAGTGACGGTGAGCTTGTGGTCAACCTTGAAGCATCCAGTCTTAATATCGGTGACGTAGACATAGCTTCTGAACTTCCAGCAGGGTCTAATAATATAGGTAACGTTGATATTGCTTCTGCATTACCTGCTGGAGCTAATGCCATAGGTAAACTGGCAGCCAACGATGGAGTGGATATAGGTAACGTTGATGTGACCAGTCTACCTTCAATACCAACAGGGGCTAATGCCATTGGTAAATTGGCAGCTAATTCGGGAGTGGATATCGGTGACGTTGATGTACTTACTCTTCCTCCGATACCAGCAGGGACTAATAACATAGGCGATGTGGATGTTGCTTCTGCCTCGTTTGAACATGCTGAAGATGAAGCACATACAACTGCTGATAAGGGTGTTCATATATTAGCAGTCAGGAAAGACACTGCTGCTGCTCAAACAAATGCTGATGGAGATTACAGTTCACTATTAACAGATTCTGATGGTAAGTTGCATGTTAATGCTGGACCAATGGCTGCTCAGATAGCGGGTGATGTCAATATTGGAGATGTTAGTCTCGCTCCAAGTCTTGCTGATGGGGGTTCATTAACGGGTGTTGAAGGTCTTGCTGTAGGTGGTAAGGATGGCAGTGGTAACTTCCAGATGCTAAAAGTTAACGCTGACGGGGAACTGGAAATTAACTTAGAGGCTTCCACTCTTAATATCGGTGATGTCGATATAGCTTCTGAACTTCCTGCTGGCACGAACAACATTGGTGACGTAGACATAGCTTCGGCACTTCCTGCCGGGGCTAATGCGATAGGGAAATTAGCAGCTAACTCAGGTGTTGATATCGGAGATGTGGATGTACTTACTCTTCCAGCGTTACCCGCAGGGACTAACAATATAGGTGATGTCGATATTGCCTCTGCCATACCAGCAGGTAACAATAATATAGGTAACGTAGATGTGGTTACTCTTCCTAGTTTAGCAGCCGGGACTAATGCTATTGGCAAATTAGCTGCTAACTCAGGGATTGATATCGGTGATGTTGACGTAACCTCTTTACCGTCTTTAGCAGCGGTACGAATAATATCGGTGATGTTGATATAGCCTCTGCTGGGTTTGAAGCTGTTGACGGAGCTACTGTTCCAAGTAAAGGCGTAATGATAGGCGGGAAAGATGGGTCTGATTTCCAAGCTGTAAAGGTCAATAGTGATGGCGAACTACTTGTTAATTTGGAAGCGTCTTCCATTAACATTGGAGATGTAGACATAGCTTCTGCATTACCCGCAGGAAACAATAATATAGGTAACGTGGACATAGCGTCTTCTTTACCCGCAGGTGCTAACGCTATAGGTAAATTAGCTGCCAATAGCGGAGTAGACATTGGCGATGTAGATGTCACATCTTTACCGTCTTTACCAGCGGGTGCTAACGCTATAGGTAAATTAGCTGCTAATAGCGGAGTGGATATCGGGGATGTGGACGTTACTAGCTTACCTTCACTACCCGCAGGGAATAATAATATAGGGAATGTGGACATTGTTACACTGCCGTCTTTAGCAGCAGGAACTAACGCTATTGGCAAATTAGCTGCTAACTCAGGGGTTGATATCGGTGACGTTGATGTAACGTCACTACCAGTACTTCCAGCGGGAAACAATAATATAGGGAATGTCGATATTGCGTCTTCTCTTCCTGCTGGGACTAATGCGATAGGCAAGTTATCAGCCAATAGCGGAGTAGATATTGGTGACGTTGATGTAACCAGTTTACCATCACTTCCAGCAGGGAATAACAATATAGGTAACGTTGATATTGCCTCTGCTTTGCCCGCAGGTACTAATGCTATAGGCAAACTGGCTGCTAACACTGGCGTTGATATAGGCGATGTAGATGTAACATCGTTGCCATCAATCCCTGCGGGCACGAACAATATTGGTGACGTTGATATTGCATCTGCCAGTTTTGAAGCTGCGGATGGAGCTACTGCACCAAGTAAAGGTGTAATGATAGGTGGGTTAGCTGGCACTGATTTTCAAGCACTTAAAGTTAATGCTGATGGAGAGCTTGTTGTTAATCTTGAAGCGTCCACTCTTAATATCGGTGATGTCGATATAGCTTCTGAACTTCCTGCTGGCACTCAAAATATTGGGAATGTAGATATAGCCTCTGCTATACCTGCTGGGAATAACAATATAGGCAATGTGGATATAGCTTCTGCGTTACCAGCGGGTAATAACAATATAGGTAACGTAGACATTGCGTCTTCTCTTCCTGCTGGGACTAATGCAATTGGTAAATTATCAGCCAATAACGGGGTGGATATAGGTGACGTTGATGTTACTTCGTTGCCAGCATTACCAACTGGAAGCAATGCGATTGGTTCTGTAACAGTTACTTCCGCACCAACAACTGCTGTAACAGGTAGTTTTTATCAGGGAACTCAACCCGTAAGCATAGCTTCTATGCCAACAACTGCTGTCACTACTGTACAGAGTGCTTTCGATACAGGGCAAAATGCTGCTGTAGGTACTACTAGAGTACAAGTTAAATCAGCATCTCAGGCATTGCAATCTGGTATAACGGTTGTAGCTTCTAGTGCAAATACTGCTAGTATTTTTCTTGGTGATAATGGTGTTACTAGTAGTGGAGGCACTATAGGATTTGAGTTAGCTGCTGGTGCAGGGTTTACTTTTAGTTTAAGTAATGCTAACTTGTTATATGCCATTTCAGCATCAGGAACTCAAACTGTAAACTTCGTATCAATGTAGAGGAAAAGATATGGTCCCTTTTGGATATATACCTCCCCCCTCATCTGGTGGTGGAGGTGGTGGCGGTGGAGCAGGTGAAGTAGAGATTGCTGTAACTGTTGCGACTAGCCCTAATAGATTTGTGATTGATGGAGTTTCACAACAGGATTTCACTATTCTTCCGGGTATGATCTACAAGTTTGATGTTAGTGCAAGTAGTAATTCTGGTCATGTATTAGCTCTTTCACTCACTGATAATAACTCTGGCAGTTCGGAATATACTTCAGGACGAACAAGATCAGGAACTCCCGGTACTACTGATGCTTATGTCCAATGGGATGTGCCTCTGAATGTAGCTGATACTGTCTATTATTATTGTACACAGCACTCTGCTATGGGTGGAGCTTTGACCAAGACAGGTACTGGTGGTGCTGCTGGTATTGCTGAAATGGAATTTACTACAGATGGGCTTGAAGATGATATCGCAGCTCTAGCATTTAAGGTTGCAGCTAATAGCAGTTTGGATGATTTCAGTTTATCTAACCAAATAATAGATGATTTTAAAACAGAAGCTGATTCAAATATAGATACCAGCTTAAGTGTTGATGAACAATATTCTTCTACTAGGTGGGGTGGTTCTGTTGTAGGATCAGGTGCATTTACGACTACGGGTAACCCTACATCAGCAGAGGTTGGAAACGAGACAATCTTAACTTGGACCCAATCAGGTTCTTTTACCCCTACTGCCACTATGTCTGTAGAATATTTTGTAGTTGCTGGTGGTGGAGGTGGTGGCGGTAGTAGAGGTGCTGGTGGTGGTGCTGGAGGTTACAGAACTGCAACAGGTTTCTCCGCAACTGCACAGCAACATACTGTCACAATTGGATCAGGTGGATCTGGAACTGGAGCTGTGCAGCAAACGGGAGTAAGTGGTCAGTCCTCGGTATTTTCTTCAATTTCTACAGTTGGAGGGGGTGGTGGTGGTGGTGGTTTTAACCCCGGCTCATGGAGTCATGGATTAGTTGGTGGATCTGGTGGTGGTGGTGGAGCGAATAGTGGAAATGGTGGTGCTGGTACTAGTGGTCAAGGTTATGCAGGTGGTACCATGTCTGGTAATCAGGGTGCTGCTGGAGG
>TARA_R100001244_G_scaffold43936_18_pt1 | contig 22441 bp, 17 predicted proteins | sample TARA_R100001244 | Tara Oceans TARA_R100001244 (sample SAMEA2621564) | marine metagenome | biome: marine biome (ENVO:00000447); feature: mesopelagic zone (ENVO:00000213); material: "saline water (ENVO:00002010), including plankton (ENVO:xxxxxxxx)" | depth 790 m
GCCACTATCCCCCGCTCTGGTTCGCACTGCTATATGTCCTGGCCGGCCAGTACGAACACGCCGGAGTCCTCGGAGAGCTGGTGATTCAGGCCGACCGCGCCTCGGTTGCCCAAGCCCTGGGCGGTGATCCAGCACGCGCTATGGCAGCGCCCAAGTACGCCCTGCAGCGCAAGCTGCTCGAGGGCCTGCGCTACCTATTAAAAGAGGAATTGAAGCTCAATCAACCCGGAGCTTCGGACGGTTGGCTGACCCAGGATGCGCTGTGGCTGGTCAGCAAAACGGTCTCGGACAAGCTGCGCGCCCACCTGCTGACTCAGGGCATCGACGGCATCCCCGCCAACAACACCGCCGTGTTCAACGTGCTGCAGGATCACGGCATGCTCCAACCCAAACCGGATGGCAAGGCGATCTGGCGCGCAACCGTCACGAGCGAAGCAGGCTGGTCGCATACGTTCACGTTGCTGCGGCTGACTCCAGCCTTAATCTGGGAAGGAAATAGTCGCCCAGAGCCGTTTACCGGTACCGTAGAGGTGGAGCAGGAGCTCAACGACGCATCCGCAGCACCGTCAACCGATAGCGTTGACAGCTCACTGACGGCCGACACTACACCTGCACCTGCACCGTCACCTGCACCGTCTGCAGCTTCTGCTATCGATAGCGTCGACGCACTGCTGGCATTACTCGGCACCTCCGATACCCAATCGCCTCCACAGGAGCAGGAAGTTGAACCGCCACCAGCAACCAGCACCAATGAGTTACCCGCTCCTTACCAGGCCAGCAATTCAACGCTACCGCCAGCCCCTACAGTGGACGACGAACACTTCATGACTTGGCTGCAGCAGCGCGTCCAGAGCCGCAGACTCATCATCAATGACGCCAAGGCCCTGGTACACAGCGTGTCCAACACGGCGTTCCTGGTCAGCCCCGGTGTGTTTCAGCGCTACGCACAAGAGCACCCACAAACTGCTGTACTCGTCCAGCAGGATCAGGTAGCCGATTGGCAGTGGGTGCAGAAGCGCTTCGAGAAGCTGCAACTGCACCGCAAGCAGGCCAACGGCCTGAACATCTGGACGTGCGAGGTGACGGGGCCACGCAAGTCGCGGCGGCTACATGGCTACCTGCTGAGAGATCCGCGGCATCTATTTGAGGAAGTGCCACCCAACAACCCATACTTACAGCTTCGTGTCGAGGGATGATCAGGTAGAAACTGATACCGGTGTACATCCGAGTTTGGCCGGGTGCACGACCTACTGGCCGACAGCAACTATACCAGCAGACCCTTTCCAGAGTGTAGAACGTGCCATAGTAACTAATGGCCAAGAAGTTTCGTCTTGAGGCTTCCCCGCCATTGAGCCAATGGCGAGCTGTTCCCTACAACATCAATTTCGTCGTGACCCCCTGCATATATCGCCAGACCCCATTCGGCATCCGCGGCCCTGAAGGCCCCAGGGTCTGCTTGTGCACGAACAGGTAATCTTTCGTCAGCTTCTTATCGTAGCCCTGATTGGCAGACAAAGCCTCAAGTCGCTGCAAGATGAAGCATCGAGCTGCGCCACCGAGGACTCGTCCAGAATCCAGATATCGGCCCCCTGGCTCGGAAAGGCGGACATCTGTGTTGGCAGATACTGAGCGCCGATCAGATCGGCCCTGTTTTCCGTTGCGCTATCCAGCGTGCAGTTGTTGACGCTGCACCGCCTTGCGACAGCGCAAACACCAATGCACCAAATGCAGTGCGCCGAGGCGCAGCATCAGCATGTACGGAAATGAATAGGTCAGAGTTGTAACTTCGCGCGATTTCCACGCGTTTGCGCAGGGGAATGAAGATGTCTTCGTTGCGCACCAGACGTGCCTTGAGTCCGCGCTGAGCATTGATCTTTCTGGCGAGTTGGCGAGCTATCGCCAGCGTTAGATTTTTTTCCCACTCCCATTCCGCCCCCGCATCCTTAACTGATGCCTATGGACGACGGGCATAACCATCAGCAAAGGACGCCAGTTTAACTCCCCCCGGCCGATTCAAACCAAGCTCCACGTTATTTAGGCATTACCGTCTGTTAGCACCGACCACTCTCGCCACCGCTCGATTTCCTGGCCCATGGCCGCAAGCTTGGCCGTCACGGCCTTTAGCGCATCCGAACCTGCGAGGTAACGTAGCGGCGGTTTTTCCTCGGCCGCCAGTTGCAGCAGTATCGCCGCAAGTTTGCCAGGGTCGCCGAGCTGTTTGTGGTTGTTGGCATCAGAGGAGGCTCTGATCTTCTTGCTGAATTCGGCGTAATCCTGCAAACCGTTGCCACCCAGCGCGGCGGAGCTGTGGTCGAGGAAGTCGGTACGGAAGGCACCTGGTTCAATGATGGTCACTCGGATGCCGAACTGCGCCACTTCCTGGGCCAGCGACTCGGAGAAACCCTCAACGGCAAACTTGGCCGAGCAATACAGCGCGGCACCGCCCATGCCGAGCACGCCGGCAATCGAGGACATATTGAAGATGTGCCCGGCACGTTGGCTGCGCATGACCGGTAACACCGCGCGGCAGACATGGAATACGCCAAAGACGTTAGTGGCGAACTGCCGCTCGACAGCGCTCACGTCGTTTTCCTCGAACGGCCCCAGCTGTCCGTAACCGGCATTATTGACGGCGATATCGATGCGCCCGAAACGGCGCAATGCAGCCTCAACAGCTAAGGCCGCCTGCCCCTCCTGCGCAACATCCAACTGCACCGGCAGCACCCGCTCGCCATAAAGCGCAAACAGCGCTTCAAGCCGAGCCAGATCGCGCCCTGTGGCGACTACATTGTCGCCAGCGGCCAGTGCTGCCTTGGCGATTTCCGCACCGATACCGCGCGAAGCGCCGGTGATGAACCATGTCTTGATCATTATTGTTCTCCGGGTTCAGGCCAATGGCAGAGACAGCGGGGCGGATTGCTCCATCGCACTCTACTGACTTCCGCCGCTGATGAGACTACAAGTTATTTGAACAAATTAACAATTTCTGTTCATATAATTTATAACCTAGTCAGTCTCTCGAAGCGACTCCATGCCGAACACCCCAGACTGGTCGGGCATGTCTGTCGCTGCGCTGCAGATCATCTAACAGGAGTACGCCAATGCTGATCGATATACACGCTCACCTTGTGACCAAGGGCATGCTCAATCGCCATGCGTTCTGGGGCCCGTTCATGAAAACCACAGGCTTTACCGTCGGCCACTTTTCCCTGGGCACCAAGCAACCATCCAAGGCCGCCAGCGATGAAGAGGCCGAGGCCAACCTGCTGGCGCGCATGACTCACGAGAGCCGGCGCAAGCTAATGGCCGAACGTGGCGTGGACAAACTTGTGCTATCGGCCCCCTCGCATGCCTTTATGTACTGGGCCGACGAGTTCGGCAGCGACTATGCGCGGATCTGCAACGATGAAATGTCCGCCTATTGCCGTCAGGACCCCGCGCATTTCGACTTCTGGTGCCATGCCAACCTGGCCGAACCGGAGGCGGCCGTGCAGGAAATCGAGCGGGCCGTCACCCAGTTGGGGGCCAAGGGCGTGTGCGTGGGCGGTACCAATTTCAATGGCATCGAGACTCACGACGAACGCTTGTTCCCCGTGTGGGAAAAGATCGAACAATTAGACGTGCCGATCATGGTGCATGGCTTCAATCAGTCGATGTACTGGGGCGACAAGCATACCGACGACAAATTCGAGACAACCTCCATCGTCGGCGACTGTGTCGATGAAACGCTGTTTTTCTGGTACCTGATCTGTGGCGGCGCGCTGGATGCCTTTCCCAACCTCAAGGCCTACATCACTCACGCCGGCGGCATGGCCGTGTTTCAGTTGGGCCGCTTGAGCGAGCTGAACCGAGCCATGGCGCCGGATGCCCGCAACCAGAAGCCGCTCATGGACTACATGACGAACTTCTACTTCGATCTTGACGTACATGCGCCAGGCCTACGCCGTGGCGTAGCCGACGTCGTTGGAGTAGAACGGCTGGTCTACGGCACCAATTTCGGCGGCGCTTACGACCACGGCGATCTCACCGCTGGTCTGGGCCTCAACGACAGCGATCGCGAAAAGATCCGCAGTGGCAATGCCATCCAACTGCTCAAACTGGACATGCCAGCGTCTCTCTGACTCTACGCAGATGCAGCGCGTGCTTCTGCACGCGCTGCATGGCATTTCCGCGATCAGGCTAAACAGAATTTTGCACCTGTGGCTCGGCAACGGGTTGGAGTGGCGCCTGCGCGAATAGCCTGGACTACCTGCAACGTGCGCGACTCAGAGCGGCTTCAGGTAATAACCCACCGCCACCGCATAGTCGCCGACCTTGCGAATCAAGGTGTTCTTTGTCTCGCTGCGGCCAGTCACCGGGTTACGCCACAGGTAAGTGATTTCACCCTCACCTTTGCCGTTGACGATCGTGAGCATCTGTTCGCCGATAAGTGCCTGATCGACTGACTTCACCGCACGGAAGTCAGTGCCCACCATTCGCAGGTTGTAACCGTGGGCAACGTAGCGCTCGGTTCGCAGATCGGCGACGAACACATAGAGATCGTCGCGGATAAACTCTGCATCCAGGCCATTTATGCGCTTGAAGGTTTCTTCAGGGCTTTTTGCGATAGCCGCAGCGGCTCTGTCCAGCAGCAGCCTCGCCTCCTCCGGGCTGGCGCGCGGTATGTAGTAGCCAACCGCAAAGATGCGCTCGCCAACACGTTGAAAGAATACGTGCTTGCGTTCGACTTTCCCGTCTTCCCAGTTCATCCATCGGTATTCGGCACGGTGCACCGCACCGTTGTCAGGCAGGCTCAAGGCCTTCTGGAAGGCGGCGTTGAGCTCTTCATTCAAGGCGCTACTGATATTACGCCCGACCAGGTTCACCGAAGGCCCACCGCTGGCCAACATAACCCCAGCGGTATCCAGCACATAAACGTACAACTCACCGTCGATGAACTCGCCCTGGCGGCTGAAGACCGCCAGCGCGGCGTCACCCTTATCCTTATAAAACGCAACGGCCTTGTTCAGTAGCCGGCTCGCGCGTTCGGCCTCGGGCGCGTAGCGCTCCTCGAGCGACTCCTGGGCGAATGCCTGCGGCAAACAAAACAACCCCAGCATCAGCAGCAAGGCATTACGAAAGATAAGCGACATAGCATGTCCTCAAATGCCCACCTGGCCTGCTGCATCGCATCAGGAACGGTGAACGCTGGCTCAAAGGTTACGACCGATGATTTCCTTCATGATTTCCGAGGTGCCGCCATAGATACGCGCGACCCGCGCATCGACCCAAGCGCGACTGATCTTGTATTCGCTCATGAAGCCATAACCGCCGTGCAACTGGAGGAACTCATCGAGCAATTTGCCCTGCATTTCCGAGCCAAGCAGCTTGGCCATGGCGGCGGTGTCCGGGGCCAGCTCGCCGCGCATCACCTTGTCCAGGCAATCGTCGACGAATACCCGCAGCATGGTCGCCTGGGCCTTGGCCTCGGCGAGCTTGAAACGGGTGTTCTGGAAATCCAGTACTGGTTTGCCGAATACCTTGCGTTCACGGGTGTAAGCAATGGTTTCTTCGAGCAACGTGTCGATTGATTGCGCGGCACGAATAGCGATGATCAACCGCTCCCAGGCCAACTGATGGGTGAGGTACTTGAAGCCCTGACCTTCTTCGCCCAGGCGATTACCGACCGGCACGCGCACTTCGTCGAAGAACAGCTCGGCGGTGTCCTGCCCCTTCAGCCCGATCTTCTCCAGCAGCCGTCCCTTGGAGAACCCCTTGCGATCCTCCTCAATGCAGATCAGCGTCAGTTCCTTAGCCGCCGGATCGAGTTTGGTCGCGGTAACCATCAGCCCGGCGTTGCCACCGTTGGTGATGAAGGTCTTCTGCCCGGAGACGATATAATCGCCGCCGTCGCGGCGGGCCAGGGTGCGCATGGCGCGCAAATCGCTGCCGATGCCCGGTTCGCTCATGGCGATTACGCCGATCAACTCGCCACTGACCATGCGCGGCAGCCATTGCTGCTTTTGCTCTTCGCTACCGTAGGCGACGATGTAAGGCGCGACGATTTCGGAATGGGTGGTGAACCCCACGGCCGTGGCGTTGGCACGCGCCAGCTCCTCGATCATCACTGCGGAGTGGCCAAAATCGCCACCCGAGCCGCCATATTCTTCCGGCACGGTGGAGCACAGCAAGCCGAGCTCGCCGGCCTTGAGCCAGACTTCCTTGGGCACGATGCCCTGCTTTTCCCACTCGTGTAGGTAGGGCACGATTTCACGGTCGACAAAACGCCGTGCCTGATCGCGGAACATGTTGTGGTCTTCTCGAAAAACGCCACGCATCTCTCACACTCCAAAATTAGGGGGTTGGTCTTAACGATCCCGGTAGTCTGGTTTGCGCTTGTCGACAAAAGCCGCCACCGCTTCCTGGTGATCGTCGGTGTGATGGGCCAGCGCTTGATAGGCGGCAGACAGCTCCAGCAGCGAGTCCAAACGCATGTGCTGGCCTTCGCGCAGCAGGCGCTTGCACAGCCGCAAGGCATGCCCAGGATTGCTGGCAATGCGCTGCGCAAGGGCTTGCGCCTCGGCCTGCAGGGTTTCATGGGTGCAGACCTGCTCCACCAGGCCCCACTCCAATGCCTTGGCGGCATCGATGGTGTCGCCGGTGAACGCCATCAGGCTGGCCTTGGGAATACCAATAATGCGCGGCAGCAACCACGCCCCGCCATCACCCGGAACAATGCCCAGGCGCACGAAACTTTCTGCGAACAGCGCCGAACTGGAAGCCAGGCGGATATCGCACATGCAGGCCAGGTCCAGCCCGGCACCGATGGCCGGACCGTTGACCGCGGCGATCACCGGAATGTCCAACTCGTACAACGCCAATGGAATGCGCTGTATGCCATCGCGGTAGGTGTTGCGCAGCTCATACGGCGAGCCGGCGAAAATCCCCTCGCGCGCGCGCATGTCCTTGACGTTGCCGCCAGCACAGAAGGCGCTGCCATTGCCGGTAAGTACCATCACCCGTGCTTGCCGATCATGGCGCAGCTCGGCGCACAGCTCGACGAACTCGGCGATCTGTTCTGGCGAGGTCAGCGCATTACGTGTGTCAGGATGATCCATGCGCACGGTGACGATGCCACCCTCGCGCTCTATTTGCAGAAAGGGTTTCATAGCGATCTCCCCACGAAACTGGACAGGGGCTGTGAGGCATGTGCGGTCAGCAGTGGCCAGTAACCATCGCCTCCGGCAGCACAAACTTGTTGACCTATATGCTGACTCCACCGGCTGGCCGAGCCGAATTCACTGCGCCAAGCCCACAGACGACGGGTGAACAAATGCAGCGAATATTCCTGGGTGAAGCCAATCGCGCCATGTACCGAGTGGGCAATACCCGCGCCAACGCTCGCCGCTTCAGCGGTGCTGACCTTGGCCACGGCAATGCTTAGCTCGGCGAGTTGCTGGCCGGATTCGGCGAACGCTGCTTCTGCCGCGATATTGGCGGCAGCAACCTGTTCGGCAAATACCGCAAGCTGCTGCTGAACCGCCTGGAACGCACCAATCGGTCGACCGAACTGGGTACGCGCGCTGGCATAACCAGCCGTCATATCCAACAAGGCGTGCAGTGCGCCGGCGATCTGCGCCGAACGCAACATGGCGCCGCCGAGCTGCAGCACGCTGGCCGACAAGCGATGCGGCAGCGGCTTACTGGCCAACACCTGGGCATTGCTGAAACTCAGCTGATCACGCGGCTCGCCCGCGCCGTTCAGCTGCAAGGTCTGACCCTGCGCGCTTGCACGGCTCAGCAGCACCACACTTGGCACGGCGCTGTCGGCATTGGCAATAGCCACCACGGCGTCGACATGCCGGCCCCAGGGCACGTCGTGGACGCAACCTGAGACCCGATCGCCATCCAGGCTCAACTTCGCATCGGCGGCAAAGCTGAGAGTCCCGCTCTGCGCCTCGATACCCGCCTGACCGAGCAGCCAGTTGGCCAGCAGTGCCTCGCCCAGCGGCAGTGGCGCGACAAAGCGCCCAGCCGCTCGAACGATGACGTAGATATCCGCCCAACTGGCCTCAGCACCGCCCAACGCCTCGGGCACCGCAGCCAGCGTGAAGCCGGACTCCTCCAGCACAGCCCAGAGCTGCTCGGGCCACTTGCCGTGCTCACAGCCGAGGACATACTCAGGCGTGGCCAGGTCGGCAAGCAGACGTTCGATGGTCGATTCGAAAAGTTCTCGCATGATTATCGCAACCCCAGCCCGCGGGCGATGATGCCGCGCAGGATCTCGCGGGTGCCTCCGCGCAATGAAAAAGACGGCGCCATCTGAGTCAGATAGGCCAAGACTCGGGCGTAGTCGCAACCGCCCTCTAGCCGCGGTTCGGCATCGACCAGCAATTGCGCAACCTCGGGTATTTCCTGCTCGAACAGATTACCCAGGTCTTTAACGCAGGACGCCGCCCAGGCCGGATGCTCACCGGCAGCCAGTTGCGCCGTGACCGCCAACGACATGTTGCGCAAGGTCAGCAGCTTTGCCGACAACCGGCCGATCTCCCGCGCCTGCAAGGCATCGGGGGATGTACCGATGGCGTCGATCAAGGTGGTCAACAGCGCCATACTGCTGAGGAAGCGCTCCGGACCGCTGCGTTCGAAAGCCAGTTCAGCGGTGACCTGATCCCAGCCTTTGCCCTCCACGCCGATCAACGCGTCGGCGTCGAGCTGGACGTTATCGAAAAACACTTCGTTGAAGTGCTCGGCGCCCACCAGGTCGCGGATCGGTCGAATCGTGATACCCGGCAACCGCAGGTCGATGATGAATTGCGACATCCCCTCGTGCCGTGCGGCTTGTTTCTCGCCAGTGCGCACCAGGGCAATCATAAAATGGGAGTGGTGCGCGTTGGTCGTCCAGACCTTCTGCCCATTGAGTAGCCAACCGTCGCCGTTGCGGGCGGCGTTCGTCTTGATCGAGGCCAGATCCGAGCCGGAATTCGGCTCGCTCATGCCAATGCAAAAGTAACTTTCACCGCGGCAGATGGCCGGCAGGTAACGTTGTTTTTGCTGTTCGGTACCGAAGCGATTGATCAGGGGCCCGCTCTGCCGATCGGCAATCCAGTGCGCCGATACCGGCGCGCCTGCCGCGAGCAACTCTTCGATGATCACGTAGCGTGCAAAAGGGCCGGCGGCGGCACCGCCGTACTGCTCGGGCAGCGCCATGCCGACCCAGCCCTGGGCGCCGAGCTTGCGGCTGAACTCGGCATCGAAGCCCATCCAAGACTGCGCTTTTAAGATCGCCGGATAACCGGCCAGGCTGGCCGCGATGAACTGCCGCACCTCGAGGCGCAGCGACTCCGCTTCGGCGGGAATTCTGCTGTAGGTGAATTGAGTGATAGACATGCGCACTCTCGTAATAGGGCACAAGGCCGATCACCCGGTGGTGATCAGGCAGGCCGAGCTTGTCTGCCCTGCCGCCGCAAAACGGCAGCAGGGCGTACCGCGAAACCCGTCAAAGGGCGCTGAAAAACTACTGCGCTCGGCTACGCGGCGTTGAAAACCGCGGTGCCTAGCGGTCGCTCGCTACATTTTCAACAGCCTGTTAGAGAGCGGTTCCGGCGTCCGCTTTCTCGAACATCGCATTGATGTCGCCAGAGGTGACCGGCTTGTTATCGTGGCGGCCATGGTCGGCACCACCGAGACCGAGCGCAGGCTCCGTCTTGACGTGGGTCGCCTGGGCACGCAGCGCGCCGACGGTGCAATTCTCGCGACCGTGGATAGCGAACGGATCGAAGGAAAACTCACGCATGGCGTTGAGGTGGGTAACCTTGTCGATGGTTTCCTTGGGTAGGTGTTGCAACCCTTCCCAGGCGGTTTCCGGCGAATGCGGCCAGGTGCAGTCCGAGTGCGGATAATCGCTTTCCCAGGTGACCATTTCTTCGTTCATGAAGCGCAGGTTCTGCAGGCCGAAGTTGTCTTCGATGAAGCAGGTCACGAAGTGCTTCTTGAAGATGTCGCTGGGCATCTTTCCGTCGAAGTTCGAGTTGGTCCAGGCATTGTGGTGGCGATGGGTGAAATCGGCACGCTCCAGCAGGTAGGGAATCCAACCGATACTGCCTTCGGACAAGGCCATGCGCAGGTCTGGGAACTTCTTCCACATCGGCGCCCAGATCCAATCGGCTGCGGAGTTGGCGATGGAGATCGGCATAGAGGTGATCCAGGCGTCGATCGGCGACAGGTCGGAGGCATGGCTTGCCTTCACACCGGTGCCGATGTGGCAGCAGATCACCACCTTGTTATCGGAGCAGGCTTTCCACAGTGGATCCCAGTAGTCACTGTGGATCGACGGATAACCATGTACGGCCGGGTTATCGGACAACGACACCGCATGCACGCCCTGCTTGGCCAGGCGCTCGACTTCGGCGGCGGCGGCCTGCATGTCCCACCACGGCACCAGCATCAAGGGAATAAAACGTCCCGGCGCAGCGTTGCACCAGTCGTGTAAATGCCAGTCGTTGTAGGCCTGAATGGCCGCGAGGGAAACCGCGCGATCGGCATGCATCTGAAAACGCTGCCCGGCGAAACCAGGAAACGTCGGGAAGCACAGCGAGCCCAGCACGCCGTTAGCGTTCATGTCGTCTACACGGTCTTTGATACTCCAGGTGCCACGACGCATCTGGTCGTAGCCCAGTGGCTCCATGCCGTATTCCTCTTTCGGCCGGCCGACCACGGAGTTAAGGCCCATGTAACCGGTGGCCTGCTCCTCAAAAACCCATACATCGCGCTGATCACGCTTGACCACATGCGGCTCACGCCCTTTGAAGCGCTCCGGCATATGGCGGGCAAAGGCATTTGGCGGCTCAATCGCGTGATCATCGACGCTGACGAGAATCAGATCTTCAACCTTCATTGTTTTTCCCCTTCGCTTACGGGTTCTTGATTGTGCTGTCGATCATAGAGCACACCGAGCCATAATTAAACACATTTCATTAATATGTTCAAATAACTTGCTTAGCCCCGAGACCGCCACCCGACGAACGCGCCGCCCGCAGCCTCGCCGGCAGACTAATCCCAAATCACGTGGACGCTGTGCGGACCACGCAACTGGGCGCCAATGATCACTGGTGCGGGCTTAGAAGGGTCCAGACGGATGTTGGGCATCAGATCGAGGACAGCATTCAGTGCACAGTTGATTTCCGTCTTGGCGACAAACTGGCCGATGCACATATGTGTACCGAAACCGAAGCCAAAAGATGGCCGGACGCGCCGGTCGATGTCGAACACGTCGGCATTCTCGAACGCATCTTCGTCGCGGTTCGCCGAACTGACGATGCACGACACCATCGCGCCCTTGGGAATACTTACGCCACGAATGACCATTTCTTTGTCCGCCTGGCGCACCTTGAAGGTCGCAACGGGCTCATAGCGCACCGACTCGTCAATCGCTTTGGCCACCAGACTGCGGTCCTGACGCACACGTTCAAGCAGCTCCGGGCGCTCCAGCAGGAGGGTCATCAGGGTACCGAACGTCCGAGTCGTGGTTTCACTCGCCGCCGGCAGCAACGAACGCACGAAGGTGGCTATTTCGTGGTCATCCAGCGAACGCCCCTCGTATTCGGCGCGGATCAGCCGGCTGATCAGGTCATCGCCGATGGCACCCTCCGCACGGCGCTGCGCCACCACCACCTTGACCACGTCATACAAGGCCTTAGCCGCTTCCATGGCCGCTGCACGTGCAGCAGCAGCTTTTTCCGGGTCGACTTGCGGCCCTGCCAAAATCGCCAACGCCCAGGCCGCGTACTGCTCGATATCCTCGGGGCGATCTTCAGGGAAGCCGATCAGCGCGTAGATCACGCGGATCGGGAAATGCAGGGCGAACTCCATGATGTCCGCGCTTTTGCGCGCGACCATGGGCTTGAGGTATTCCTCGCGGATAACCCGGTCGATCTTGGTTTCTTTCCAGCGATTGACCGTCTCGGGCATGAACACCGGCTGCAACAGGTTGCGGATGTTCTTGTGCGCCTCGCCGTCCATCGCCGTGAGGATCAACCCGTCGAAGAACGCACCCAGCCCTTCGGCGATGAAGCCGCTGGTGAAGTTCGTGCTGTCACGCATCACCGCCATGACATCGTCGTATTTGAACAGTGTGTAGGTCGGACGATTAGCGTCGAGCCCAGCAATGGAAGGCACGCCCAGGCGCGCCATGAAGTTTTCTTGCAGAACCGGAGAATTCTGACGCATGTCGCGATACACCGCGTGCAGGTCAATATCAGAGCCGCGATAGTTACTCGCCACGTTGGCGAAGACCTGCTCCAGTTTGCTCTGTGCTTGTTCGGACATGTTCGTCTCCTTTCTTGTTGTCAGTAGCGATAAGTGCGACCCGGCAGAGGTCGACACATGATCCATCTTAGGCGCAAGCTGGATTTAGTTGAACGGTTTTTTACAATTTGACCAAATACACTGATAACAGCAGTCTGGCGTCAGAAATACCGGACGCCGAATGACTCGCCCACGGTTTCAGTAGGCTTGCTGGACATAAGTCATGCGACCGCCAGCCAACATCAGCGCGCAGTACATGTTCAGCTCTACCACCTGAGGCGAGGAGAAGTACTGCGACAATTGCGCATAATGCTCATCGCCGATGGTCATATAGTCGCTGGCAAATAACTCGGCGAAGCCCATGGCGGCTTGCTCGGCGGGGCTGAAGCGATCACTGTCGCTGCCCAAGCAGGCAATGTCTTCTTCGCTGACCGCATCGGACTTACGCGCCAACTGGCACGCCTGACAAGTGGTAATGCTGGCGATCTTCAAGCGCAGCAATTCCCGCAGCCGCTCATCAAGCTGACTGTCCTGTTGGAAGCTCTCCATCAGGGCCAGCCATGCCAACGCCACCGGCGGGCGGTGCGCCCAAACCTGTACAGGTTTCGACGAACTGAGCATACGACTGTCCTGACCTCGAGCAATCGCCTCACGCAGTTCGGCCGGCATCGCCGCCAAGCCCACCAGCGGGATGCGCGGCATGCTCAAAGCCGCTCGATGATGGTCGCGGTACCCAGACCACCGGCGCAGCAGATCGCTTGCAGGCCGTAGCGCCCGCCTCGTCGCTCCAGCTCGTTGAGCAAGGTCGTCATCAAGCGTGTGCCACTGGCGCCCAACGGGTGGCCTAGGGCGATGGCTCCGCCGTTGACGTTCAGCCGATCATGCGCCACCCCGGTCTCTTGCATCCAGGCCAGCGGCACGGAGGCGAACGCCTCGTTGACTTCGAACAGATCGATGTCATCGAGCGTCAGCCCGGCCTTGCCGAGTACCTTGCGGGTTGCCGCGATTGGGCCGGTGAGCATCAAGGTCGGATCCACCCCGACGGTGGTGAAAGCACGGATACGCGCACGGGCTTTCAAGCCCAGGCGTTTGGCGGTATCGGCGGACATCAGCAGCAGCGCCGCCGCCCCATCGGAAATCTGCGAGGAGTTGCCGGCGGTAATCCGCCCAGTGTCTGGACGGAAACTGGTTTTCAGGGTCGAGAGTTTCTCTCGCGTGGTGTCGCGACGGATGGTCTCGTCCGCCTGCAGCAGACCAGCGGGTTCGGTAAGCGAATGCTCGCGTAGCGCCTCGACCGGCACGCCAACCAGCTCATTGTCGAAATGCCCGGCATCGGCGGCTTGCGCCGCGCGGCGATGGCTGGCGAAGGCATAATCGTCCAGCTCATCGCGACTCAGCGACCATTTGTCGACCATCCGCTCGGCGGCCTCGCCCTGGCTGGTCAGCTCGTAGCGCTCGGCCGCCATCCAGCCGAAGGCTTCACCATGAATCTCGCGGTTACTGCCCATGGGCACGCGGCTCATATTTTCCGCACCACCGGCAATGATGATATCGGCGGCGCCTGCGGCAATCGCACCGACTGCCACATGCACCGCCGCTTCGCCGGAACCGCATTTGCGGTCCAGAGTCATGCCTGGAATGGTCTCCGGCCAGCCGGCACCCAGCAACGCCGTACGCGCGATGTTGGCGGACTGTTCACCGATCTGCGTCACGCAGCCGAAAATCACATCATCCACTTGCGCGGGCGCAAGGCCGGTCCGCTCCAGCAACGCATTGAGCACCAGCGAACCCAGATGATCTGCGCGCACGCCGGCCAGGCTGCCGCGGAAACGCCCGATCGGCGTACGCACGGCATCAACGATCACGATGTCGCTCATAGCGCACTCGCCTTGAGGCCGGAATTCGGCACCTGCTTACCGTCTTCATAGCGATACACGCCGCTCCCGGTCTTGCGCCCCAGGCGACCAGCCGCAACCATCTTGATGATCAGCGGGCACGGGCGAAATTTCTCGCCCAGGGTCTGGTGCAGGTAGCGCAATACCGACAGCCGGGTATCCCAGCCGGTCAGGTCGCCGAGCTCCAGCGGGCCCATCGGGTGGTTGAAACCCAGGCGTAGCGCAGTGTCGATATCTTCGGCGCTGGCCGTGCCTTCTTGCAGCATGTACATCGCCTCGTTGCCCAATAGCGCCGACATGCGGCTGGTGGTCAGGCCAGGCGATTCGTTGACGATGATCGAGGTCTTGCCCATGGCATCGCACAGCACACGGGTGCGCGCCACGGTTTCATCGCTGGTGGCCAGTCCGCGCACCAGCTCGATGAGTTTCATTTTGTGCACGGGGTTGAAGAAGTGCATGCCGATAACTCGATCCGGGCACGGCACGGCGGCGGCGATCTCGGTCACGCTCAACGCCGAGGTGTTGGTCGCAATGATCGCGCCCGGCGCCAGCAGTGGTTCCGCTTGCGTGACCACGGCCTTCTTCACCGCCAACTGCTCGGAGACGGTCTCGACCAGCCAATGCGCACCGGTTGCGGCTTCACTCAGATCGCGGCAGATAATCAAGCGCGCCAGGGACGCTTGTGCAGACTCTTCGGAGACTTTGCCGAGCTTGACCCCGGCACTCAGGATGCTCTCGATGCTGTCCTTGGCACGGGTCAGCGAGTCGGCATTAGTGTCGACCAGCAAGGTGGGATAGCCCGCGCTGGCGAAACCATGCGCGATACCGGTCCCCATGAGACCGGCGCCAACGACTACGACTTTCTCTTCTTTTTGTATGCTCATTTTCGCTCTCGATTAGACGCAGGACTTTTCGCTGACGGTATTGCGCAACGTACCAATGCCCTCAATCGTGGCCTCGACCACATCCCCGGGATTGAGGAACACCCCGGTTCCCATCCCGACACCGGCGGGTGAACCGGTAAAGAGAATGTCGCCACAGGCAAAACTGGAGCGCTGCTGGACAAAGCGGATTAACTGGCCGACATCCCAGGTCATCTCGGCGGTCGAACCATCCTGGCGCGTCTCACCATTGACCTTGAGGGTCAAGCGAACCTGTGGCGAACCCTCGGGAAACTCGTCCTTGGTAACGATCCAGGGGCCGACACCGGTCGAGCGGTCCTGGCTCTTGGCGGCAAACAGGTCCATGCCGATACCGGCCGGGCCGCTGCGCTGAAGATCGCGGGCACTGACGTCATTGCCAACGGTGTAGCCGAGCACACAGCCCAGGGGATTTTCCAGGTCGATCTCGGCACTGCCGATCACCACTACCAACTCCACTTCGTGATCGAGCTCTGTGGTCAACGGTGGATAGCGGATCGGGTCGTGTGCACCGATCAACGCGCCGTAGGCCTTAAGAAAGGCCACCGGTTGCGCCGGCGAGGCCAGACCAAAATCCTCGGATAAGTGCTTGGCATAGTTGGCACCCGCCACCACAACCCGGTTCACTGGCTCTATCGGCGGCAGCAGATGCACCTTGGACAACGGCAGCGTTGTTCCGCAAATCCGCAACGCGCTAATACCGGCGCCCCCGGCAACTGCGGGCGCCCAGGTATGGAACTCGCCGTCAATGGGGCGCACTTCATCACGGCCCGGGTCTACCACCGCCCAGAACACGCCGGTGTCGAGGTAAGAGCAACGAGCAAGCTTCATCAGACACCAACCTTGCCGACTTTCGCTGGATCGAGGCGCAGCAGTTCGCAGGCGTTCTTCCAGCGAATTTTCTGCAGATCCTCATCCGACAGGCGCAGCCCTTCGGTCAGGTCATGCCGTACGGCATCGCTGCCGCCGAAGTTGGAGCCGTAAAGGACCCGATCCGCGCCGATAACATCGACCATCGCCTGACGCATCGGCAGCTCATGCAGTTCCACATCGAAATAGAAGTTAGGCAGGTAATCCAGGAAGGGCTTTTTGTTGTGGTAGACATCCAGGTTCGGATTGGTCTGCGCCATACGGCCCAACTGGTAGGGCACGAAGCCACCACCGTGGGTGATGTAGATTTTCAGATTGGGGAATCGATCCAGCACGCCACCGTTGATCAGGTACCACAGGCACTTGGTTTCGTCGTAGTTCATACCGACGATAGCGGTAGTTTCATAACGGTCGGTGTTGGCTTCTTTGCCCCAGGTTACGGACTGGTTGTAGCCGTGCACGAAGATCGGCACGTCAAGATCGCACAGCGCCTGCCAAACTGGATCCAGTTCCGGAGAGTCATATTCCATCCCGCCAAAATTGGAACCACCGGCCACCAGGCCTTTGGCACCCAGCTCGGTAACGGCGCGACGAATCTCCTTGGCCGCCTCATGCGGCACGTTCAGCGGCGCATGCGCCCAGAACATCAGCCGATTGGGCGCGGCCGAGCAGTAGTCGGCCAGCACGTCATTGACCTTGCGCGCAAAGGGCACGGCGAACTCGGCTTCGGTCCAATACATGTAGCAGTGGCTCGGCACCGACAGAACCTGTGCATCCTGACCCGCCGCATCCATCGCGGCGAGGCGGTGGTTCGGGTCACGCCACTTGGCCATGTACTCCTCGACGTTCAGCGTTTCACCGCGCGCATGCGCCTCACGCAATGCCTTTTTACGCTCTGGCGCACCCAGCGACAGGATCCAGTCACCCACACGCAACTTGATGTCGCCATCGGGCTGAGCCTCAAAGGCCGGCCCCCAGTAGGGATGCTGGTTGTAATAGTCAGGATGAGGGGCGTGAGCGTGGAGGTCGATGAGCATGTTCCGGTACCTCGAGGTTGGCACTTTTATGGTTGTGTAGCGCGGGGCTTCCAGCACGATTCCAAGGTCAGAAACTGCATTGAAGAGATACGCACAGAGCCCGCAGTCAACGCAGAGCATAAGTTTAAAATGATCATAAATCAAAAATCTGTTCATATTATTTTCAAATAAGCGCAAAAGCCTCATGCCAGAGCCTGCCGAATGGCAGCCACAGACAAGCGCCCGCGCGCAGCAGAACAGCGGCAAAGTCTTGAGGGGTTTAGCGGAGGGAGCGGCAAGCTGAACGCCGCGCCACCCTCAATTGCTGAGGGCGACTACAAATACACCTGCGGGAACGGCGCGAGAACGATCAGCGGCGGTTACGCGAAGTCGAACCTATCGCCAGAGCGGTCACCAGCTTTTTGACGCGAACGGGCAAGAGGCGTCGGCCGGCGCTTTCCGGCACAAGAATCTCACTCAACACATAACGGATGATCATTTCGCAGATCAACTCACGGTCGAGCCTGACCCCCAACCGGGAATCCCATTCGTCGAAAACGATGTCCAGCAAGTCCTGAAAGCGCACGATGGAGTCATGGAAAATCCGCCGAAAGAAGCCCAGCGCATAATCGGGAGCCACCACCAGCAGGCGCCGTGCGCGGCTTTGCTCAAGGTAGTCATCCAAATAGGTAATCAGCGCATTCAAGCGCGCATCGGGATCCGTAAGGTCACCCAAAGCCAGGGTCAACGAACTGTGGAAACTATCGCGCTTATGCCGGGAAAAGGTATCCAGCAGGTCTTCCTGAGAAGAGAAGTAGCGGTAGAAGGTTCCTCGCGAAACACCCGCGACCTGGCAAACGTCAAGGATCGAGATGCGCTCGGCCCCAGAACGCAACACCACCTCTTCGGTCGCCACCAGGATATTGGCGATGGTCTCCTCGGAACGCCGATTAGGCTTAACCGGAGCACCATTGGTCGACAAGCCTACGCTCTTGGGCGAAGTCCTTTTGACCAGTGCTGCCGGTTTCTCCGCAACACTGACTTTCTTCTTCCGTGGCTTGGGTGCCGCGATTTGACCGGGCTGGATGGCGAGCTTGGGCATGGATAAACATACTCATTAAGCTAAAAAAAATGACATTACCACAGGATCTAGGCAGGACTGTCTGTTTTTGTTCAACTCTTTAAGGAAGACATTTCTTAAGTTCGAATATAGAATCGCATTCTCTCTTCAAAATAAAAGCAGCTTCCCAGTGGCTGGGTAGCCTCCAAAGGAGAATAGTCATGAGCGGTACTGGTCATCCAGACACTTGGGCAGTGGGCGAAAGAGACACTGTCATCGCTGCGCTTGAACGAGCAGTAGCAGGTCATCCAGACAAAGTTCTGTTGGATTTTAGCGGAGAATTATACACTTACGCAGAAGTTGACTCACTCTCAACCAGAATGGCCAACGCCCTGACCGCCCTAGGTGTCCAGGCCGGCGAAACCGTTTTAACCATGCTGGACAACAATATCGACGCGGTCGTCTGCTGGTTGGCGATCAACAAGCTGCGCGCCGTCAGCGTGCCCATCAATACCGCACTCAAAGGCGAGTTCCTGCGCCACCAGATAGCCGACACCGGTACGGCCCTGGTCATTTGCGAAGCGACCTATCTGGCACGTATGACGCCCCTGGCCGACCAGCTCACAGCGGTAAAGCAGATTCTCTATCGCGGCGAACTCGACACAGCGCCAGCCTGCAGCATTGCGATCGCGCCACTGGCCGAACATCGCGGCCAGGACGACACACCGCTCGCCACCAAGCCCGAACCGTCCGACCTGGCCTGCCTTATCTACACCTCGGGCACCACGGGGCCATCCAAGGGCTGCATGATCAGCTACAACTTCATGTGCAACCTGGCCCGCCTGCAACTGCGTGCCGGTCCGGCCAACGAGAACGATGTCACCATCACGCCGCTGCCGCTGTTCCATATGAACGCCCTCTGCGTCAGCATCATCGCCAGCATCCTGGTAGGTGCGCGCGCCGCCATCCTTCCACGCTTCTCGGTGTCCAACTTCTGGCAAGAAGTGGAACGCTCTGGCGCGACCATTGCCTCGATTCTTGGTGGCATGGGTGGCTTGCTCGCCCAGGCGCCGGACAACGACGCAATGAAGCGCTGCTTTGGGCAGATCCACACGGCACGTGGCAACCCGTACACCGAGGAAACCAAAAAAGTCTGGCGCGAGCGCTTTGGCACACGCCTGGTCGGCGGTAACGGCTATGGCCTCACCGAAGCCTGCGTGATCACCTCGCTGGCGGCTGGCGAATACGCGGCGCCAGGCTCTTCCGGCAAAAGAATTGCGGACTTCGACGTTCGCATCGTCGATGACAATGACGTGGAGGTGCCGGCCAATACTCCAGGCGAAATCGTAGTGCGGCCGTTGCGCCCCGACATTATGTTCCAGGGCTACTGGCAGCGCCCGGCAGACACCCTGAAACTGATGCGCAACATGTGGCTGCATACCGGCGATATCGGCAAGTTCGACGACGATGGCTTCTTTTATTTCGTTGATCGCAAAAAGGATTACCTGCGTCGCCGCGGAGAAAACATCTCCAGCTTCGAAATGGAAGCAGCGTTCGCCGTGCACCCGGCTCTAGCAGAAGTCGCCGTGCATGCGGTGCCGTCCGACAAAGGCGAAGACGACGTCAAGGTTACTGCGGTGCTGCATAAGAACGTGCAGCTTGAAGCGGAAGAACTATTCCGCTGGGCGACCGACTCGGTGCCCTACTACGCCTTGCCGCGCTACATCGAGTTTCGCCATAGCCTGCCGAAGAACCCACAAGGCCGGGTGCTCAAATACCAACTGCGCGACGAAGGGAAAACCGCTACTACCTGGGACCTCGAAGACACCGACATTAAGGTCTCGAAACGCTAAAAAACCCTCTCAGCAGCCGCCTACTCGCGCTCACCTCGTCCCTCGCAACGGGAACGAGGCGAGCGCGGCCACAACTGCCGGCATTGCAAACTCAGTCGTCCAAGCGATTGAAGCGAGCACACAGCAAGCTGCTGCGACGCGCCAGGTGCGCTACCGACCAAGTGCACGGAAATGGGCGACAGACACCGCCATGCAGATACGCCTATTGACGTCAGACTGCAGGCGAAACGCCCTGCCGCTTCGCCCCTGCAGTGCAGGCGAGCAAAGATACTGAGCGACAGAACGTATACGAGGCGCAACGGACGTTGCGCCTACGCCTCAATACTCGCGAACAGGCACGCCGGCCGGCCGTGAGTTGTAACCCGGCAAGTGCAAACCGCCGTCGACGTGGATGGTTTCACCGGTAACAAAGCGCGACATCTCCGAAGCCAAGAACACCACCACCGGGCCAATGTCCTCCTCCGGCTCGCCGCAGCGCCCCAGCGGTCGCATCGACGCGGATCGCTCGGCAAAACCAGGGTTTTCCTCGGCCAATTTATGAAAGGTCGCGCCCATGGCCGTCGGCGCGATGGCGTTCACCCGAATATTGAAACGACCCCACTCCGAGGCTGCGCTACGGGTCAGGCCGACAATCGCCGCCTTCGCCGTGTTGTAGTCACCGTGCAACCAGGCGCCAATCTCGGTGTCGATCGAATAGAAGTTGATGATCTTGCCGCCGCCACGCGCCTGCATATGGGGCAGCGCTGCCTTCATCGACCACCAGGCGGCCCACACGGTCGAGTTGAGGGTTTGCGCGAGCATCTCATCGGTCTTTTCTTCGAGCAGCACATTCGGCGTTGGCGCAAAGGCATTGTTGACCAGAATATCCAGGCCACCGAACTGCTCGACGGCCACCTGGATCGCAGCATCGATATCGCTTTTGCTGGACACATCGGTGCGCACGAACTGCGCTCGTGCGCCAAGCGCCCTCAATTCTTCGGCAACCGCGGCGCCGCTGACCGGATCGAGCTCGGCGACCACCACGGCAGCCCCCTCTTTGGCGAAGCTCAGCGCCACGCCCCGGCCAATACCACCACCGGCACCGGTGATCAGCGCCACTCGCTCATTTAGCAGTCCCATACGCATACCTTTCTTGTTGCTTGATGAACATTTTTTTCTATAGTGTTCAAATATAGCTTATTCCTGCGCACCCGGCACCCGCTGCAACCATAAAAGGATAATCCGCATGAGCATCTTTCGTCGCCGAGTTGAAATCGTATCGACAACACACGACAGCGGCGGCGAGGTGCGGGCGGCCCTGGAGGATGACTTTCATCATTTCCGCGTCTGCCTGCAGCATGAGCAAGGCGTACTGACCGCAATTGCTGGCGAAGCCTTGCGCTATCCCTACACCGCCTGCCCACAGTCCGGCGCGCAACTGGAACAATTGCTCGGCATGCCGCTCACCCGGGTAGCGCACTCGGTGACACGCCAAGTTGATGCTCAGCATCAGTGCACCCACCTGCTCGATCTGGCCGGCCTGGCGATTGCTGCGGCGGCGCGCGGCACCCCCTGGCGCCGCTATGACATTCAGGTACCGCCACGCACCGTCGGGTGCACACGGGCGACCCTGGAGCGCGACGGCGCGGCGCTGCTGGCCTGGGACGTTGAGGGCTCGCTCATCCAGGCCCCGGCGCCCTTCTCTGGCGTCAACCTGCGTGAAGGCATGGCCCGCTGGGCACTGAGCAACCTGCCTGACGAGGACGCCGAAGCGGTCCTGCTACTGCGCCGCTGTACATTGATCGCGCTTGGTCGCGCCTACAACCTGGACACGCAGGCGCATGCCGTCAGCAGCGGCCGTTGCTACAGCCAACAACCGAGCAGGGCTGAAAAAGCCTTGAGAATGATTGGCTCGACCTGGGATTTCAGCAGCGCACAAGCAGCGCTATGCGCCGATGATCAGGTCTGGCTGAAGCAGCGAAGCACAGCTGGAACCGCCTGATGGCGGCTCCGGTGAAGTGCATGCGTCGAGACGGGTCAAGCGGTGAGTAAACGACAGCGCGCAGCCTGACCCGCCGCCAGTGACCTTGAGGTGGACAAGCCTGCAGCATGTCCACCCTTGAGCTAGCGAAGATTCAGTGCCGCCCCCGACCTAGGACCGACTAGAGGAACACCGCGAGGTTCGGTGTGCCGAGTACGGCCTGGTCGATAATGACCTCACGACGCGCCAGCTTGAAACCGTCCGCCTCTAGGCGCAATACATCGCGGCGCTCGCCACTGACGATATCGACGTGATGGTCCTTGAAGCGGTTACGGGTCAACAACAGGTAGCTGGTGACGACGAACTCATCGGCCTTTGCCGTCTCCTCGACGAAGACATTAGTAACCAGCCGGCGGGTACGCGAGGGGGGATCCTCGGCCCAGGCGCTCTTGCCTGACAGACGCAGGATGCGCCCCATGATCGAGCGATAGTCATCGTGGTAATGCTGCACGCTACGCACGATGCTGGCCGATTGCTCGGCCTGCAGGCGGGTATGGCGCAACGGCACGGTGTAGATCAGAT
>TARA_R100001244_G_scaffold5440_9_pt1 | contig 22121 bp, 13 predicted proteins | sample TARA_R100001244 | Tara Oceans TARA_R100001244 (sample SAMEA2621564) | marine metagenome | biome: marine biome (ENVO:00000447); feature: mesopelagic zone (ENVO:00000213); material: "saline water (ENVO:00002010), including plankton (ENVO:xxxxxxxx)" | depth 790 m
GTACAGCATCCATGCTGTAAATTACTCATCATTAAGTAAGTTTCAGGTGTGATTACGGGGAATTGGTGTGTGCTGGTCGATTTGTGTTTATGAATGTAGTCACGATTTCACATCGCGCTTTTAGTTGTAGGCGCAAAGCTTGCTTGCGCGAAAAGCGAAGCTTTTAAACTTCGGTGTAATTAATGTGTAGGTGCGATTTTATATCGCGCTCATAAATTGGTGTTTTGATGTGGGTTTAAAGGATTAAAAAACCTCTATTCGAGGTTATATCGCGTTGGCGATGGCAACCAAAGGGCGGCTGCCGCCGACCGCCCTTTGGAATCCCACGGCGCTCCTAAGACCACACTTATTCTTCAAACTAAAAATTAATGTTAATAGTCATACTTAATAAGGAGTTTGTGTATGCTAAATATAAAATATACCAGTGAAGGTTTGAGTGTTGACTTACCATCATGGTGGTCATTTTTGAATGAAATTGGTCAATGGGGATATGAAAATAAAGGATGCTATGTTTGCGTTATAGCTCCTGACGAAATTTATTCTTCTTTAGCATTGTTATCATCTTTTATTCAACTGGAGAAAACGCCTGATATATCAATTTTAAAACACCTTGAAGTACAACCATTTTGTTACTTCAAGCAAGGGGACAAATGGTTTAAATCTAAATTTATCCATCAAGGCAATGATGGCTTTAATACATTTGAGATTCATTCAAATGGACGACAAATTATTAAAAGTACCGATTTGGCTTCAAGAGTACGTTGTGTGAAAAGAGAAATAATCGATATGCATTCGCAGCCATGGGTAACAAATATTCGCAGAGGGCACAAAGTTGAATATATGCAAACAGTATCAAGTAAGATTCTAATTTATGGGAATAAAGTTAAGTTATACGATGCAATTAATCAATGTCGATTTAGCGTTACGATTAAAGAAAAAGAGTACCCTTTCTCTATGGGGAACTTATTAGGTGTAGTAGGCAGTAAAAACGAGAGTGTAGGCAATGAAAATGTCTTTATTCATAGTCATATAAATCCAAAAAAAGAAGATTCTGACTTAGAAATATGGGCTGGTTTTATACCAAAAATATTACCAGAAGAAAGCCGTTCAGTAATTATAACATTGAGAGCAAACGACCCAGATCTAGAAGATAAAATAGATGAATTCTTAAGGATAAGAAGACAGCTATTGGGGCGAAAATGGAAAAGTTTAATCAAAAATGAAGTTATCCAGTGTGACAAACTAAAAGAAATTATCACAAAAAAACCAAATAATATTGGAATTACTGCTTACAAGTATATAAAGGAATAAATATGTTAGTTCCATTTTCAATATGGGGGACAGATGAACTCGCAAAGATAGCTGTTTTCGGTGGTTCCTCCGGATTGCATAAAAATCTAGAATATTTGTATATTAAAATTAGAAATAATATTGAGGGTGAAAATAGTGAGGCTGTTAGTAACTTTCTAAGAAACGCGTATAGAGCGTTGACTTGTTCGTACACGATACCTACTAATGATATCTCTAAATTTTATGATAGCTTTGTGTTAAATACAGCATGTTCAATACTAAAGGAAAATTTCCCTAGTATTAAAGTTGAATTAGAAAAATTTACTTATCTTATTAATAGTACAGAAAGTAAACCTAGCTTTGCATTAATGATGTTAGAAAAGCTAACTTTAGAAAATGATCAGTTCACAAATGAAAAAACGGCTTTACTAGTACCAAAGTCAAATATCGACCAAATAAATAATGAACTCAATGACGCAGGCTTTGCTGATTATTTTCAGCTATTAGAGAAAAAAAGTTATTTTGATACTGGCTTTAATGGGGAATTAATTTTTTTAGGTCCGGTTAATTGGTTTAAACAATATCTAAAATTACCTTGCTGTAAAAACATAAGTGCTCTTCAGCCTATTTGGTATCAAAAAAAATTACAGCTGCCAAATTTATTTGAAGAAAGCGAAAATCATATTGTAGGAATGGACCTTTCGATTTCGGAAGTCGAATTTACGACTGTTTTTTTAAATGATGATTTACCGACTGATTTTTTTGACGAAGCTGATGAGAGGTTACTTACCCAAGAGCCAGAGTTAAATTCCCCCTATACAAATTTTAAAAGTCAAAAAGATAATAGACCTTTACATTATATTTTAGAGTTATCTACTGGTTTTTTTAATTTAGATAATACTAAAAATCAATATTTTATATCCAATTCAGAGGCTCATGAGTTAAACCTTAATAGTATCGATAAAGTTAGAGATGATGATTATGTAATTCAACTAATAGCAACAGGGGAACTTGATAAATTTATAACTTCTGAAAAAATTAGTTGGGAAGAAGAAATGGAAGAGTGGAAAGCCCCACTTAGAGCCTATTCTCAATTTAATATATTGGAGAGGAAGCTTAAAAGTCTAGGTGCGGATTCTGAAGCTATTGAATGCAATATAAAAACATGGATGAAACCCGCGAAAAGCACACTTAATGCACCACGCTCTGATTCGAATTTAAAAGCAGTATTAACTCTAGCTGGTATAGATATAGTATTTCATGATTATTATATTGATCTAGTTTCAGAGATAAGAGTGTGTAATAGACTTCAAGGCCGTGTGAACAGCCGAACTAGAAAAAGTTATGTGCTAAATACAATTACAAAATGGTTTAATGAAAATACGATAACTAATGAAACAACTGAAATCGAAGCAGAGTTTGGCCTACTTAAAATTGATAAAGTAAAAGTAGTTCATATTGAACCCTATTAAATGGAATTAAAAATATGAAGAAAGACAGTATTAATCACTACAACCGCGATGAAATTATTCTTAAACAGCTTCAAGAAGAATTAGTTGGGCCTGCACCTTATGGAAAGCCTTTATCTGTCAAACCTGATCTAAAATTAGAAAATGATGAGCAATACCAAAACTGGGTTTGTAAAAAAAGTGGTGAAGAAATTTTAAAAATACCACCATTAACACGTTATGGTGCAGGTGTACTTTATTCAAAAGAGGTGAGTCCAGAGCTTATTGAGTCTGAAAATATAATAGTTGCTGAGAGTTCTCATGAAATTACAACTGATGATACAGATAATCTTATGGGTGAGGAAAATACGGCTTCGTTAGTTGACTCTGAAGAGCTTGATATTAGTAGCACCAACTTAAGGCTTCCGGAATCATATGGCTTAAGTTTTTACTGTAATTTAGATGAAACAGAGATTTTGAAAGTCACTATCAAAGGTGGTTTTTACAACCCCTTAAAAGTAGGTACTAATAAAGATTTTTGGGTACGCGTGCCATTTGAGCAAACTGTAATTTTGGATCAGCAATTCTGGGCTAATAAACAATGTGCTTTAGAGCTTGCAAGTATGAACGCTCAATATCGTCGTCGCCTTATATTAAAGGGAATTAATAGAAAAAAAATAGGTAACAACCTAATTACATTGGCTGTGGTGAATGCTGCGGAAACAAATGAAGACACTTCATACAAAGATAAAAATGCACTCGCTTTATTTCAGTTTTCTATGGTTATAACAACAGAAGGTATAAATGGTAAGAGTACTATACAGCCGTATCCCGGAAAGAAAAACTCTCTCGTGAATGACTGTAATGATAATGAAACCTTAAGCAATGCACTACTTTATAAAAGTACACCTAATTACGCAATAGGGCATGGTTGTGCAGCACAATGGGATTGTGTGAATAATGAAGTTGTGAATATATACACAGCTATTTTACCAACTTATGAAGTGCCTAGTATTACGCCAGATATTAGTTTGTCTGATGGCACTGCACTGAAAGTGAGCATGCGAGATCTTTTATATTTGGATTTCGATGAAAAAGATAATATAGGCTCTAATAATTTAAATACAGTTATTAGTGCCTATAGTGATTGGATAGCTAAAAAAAATAAAGAAGGCCAGAATTTAGAAACCCACTACCAAAAGCAAGCTTTAATAAATTTAGGTGAATGTGAAAAAGCGTGTCGTAGAATGAAACAGGGATTAGATATTCTAAAAAGCAATCCAAATGCTTTAAGAGCCTTCCAATTAATGAATAAGGCCATGTGGTTACAGCAGCAGCATGCACCAAGAGATAAATTAAGGAACTACAGAATAGAAGATGGAGAAGTTGAAGTTGAAAAAGTAGATTTCACAGTCGATGCTAACGATAAAAAACGAGCATTAAATAAAATAGATAGCCAATGGCGTGCTTTTCAAATTGGCTTTGTGCTAATGAGTTTGGCATCAGTAGTTAATGAAAATGATGATTATAATCAGAATGTTGAACTGATATGGTTTCCAACAGGTGGTGGTAAAACAGAAGCTTATTTAGGATTAGCTGCTTTTAATATGCTTTACCAAAGGCTAACAGAGAAAAGTGAAGTTGGTGTACAAGTTTTAATGCGTTATACATTACGTTTATTAACGGCGCAGCAGTTACAAAGAGCTGCAACACTTGTTTGTGCATTGGAATCATTCAGAGAAAGCGAAGAGATTCCGGGTGGTGAATTTTCTATCGGCCTCTGGGTCGGTAGTAGCACTTCGCCTAATAGAAATAATGATGCTGTTAAAGCTTTAAAAGAACTAAATAAAAATAATGACAAGCTAAAAAATAACCCTTTTCTGATAGATCGTTGCCCATGGTGTGCAGCTGAAATGGGGCCAAAAAAAATTAATAATAATTGTTATAGTGAAGGTTATGTAGAAATTAATAAAAGCGTTATTTTTAAATGTACAGATCATGAGTGTGATTATAATGAACACTTACCACTTTATATTATCGATGAAGAAATCTATAAAAAAAAGCCGAGCTTAGTGATTGGAACTGTTGATAAGTTTGCAATGTTGGCATGGAATGAAAACATAAGAAGCTTATTTGGTTTTAATGACAGAGGCGAGCGAGAACTCTCACCTCCTAAATTAATAATTCAAGATGAATTACATTTAATATCAGGACCTTTGGGTTCAATGGTTGGATTATATGAACCAGTGATCGAAGAGCTATGCACAGATCGAAGGTTTGATAAAGTTAAACTACCAAAAATTGTTTGTGCAACAGCTACCACACGTAATTATAACCAACAGGTTAGTACACTGTACGGCAGAGATACTGCAAGCTTATTTCCACCACCAGGGATCAGTGCTGACGATTCATTTTTTGCGGTCTACGAAAAGTTTAATGATGGTAAGTTAAAGCCTGGGCGAAAATATATTGGTATTAATGCGCCCGGTTTAGGATCATTAATGTCTGTCCAGGTGAGAACATTCTCTGCTTTATTAGATGCTGTTACTCGAGTGTTTCCAAATGATCGTGACCCGTGGCAAACATTATTAACTTTTTATAACTCGATTAGAGAGTTAGGTGGGGGAATGACGTTATTTTCTAGTGATATTCCAGAATATTTAAAGTCAGTTAGAAAAAGACAACCACATCACAAGGGACACAATAATTATTTACAGCCTACTGAATTGACTAGCCGTATTAAATCGGATCAAGTTCCTAAAAAAATTGCAGTACTACAAAAAGAATTAGAGGCTATAACTAACGAAGAACTTAATATAATAGTCACGTTTTTTGAAGATTTAATAAATGATCCCGCTATCTTGAGCAAGCTGAATGAATTAAAAAATAAATCATTTAAAGTTACAACCGCAGCTTTGTTGAACCTGTTTAGTGAATTATCAACGTTTAAAAAAGAGGTGGGCTTTACAGCACCAAAAGAGTTTGAATTAATCAAGAATAAGCTTTTTGCTAAAGGTATAGTCGATGTTTGTTTAGCGTCAAGCATTATCGAGGTTGGAGTTGATATTGATAGGCTTGCGCTAATGGCTATTGTTGGTCAGCCTAAAACTACGGCTCAATATATTCAAGTTTCTGGACGTGTTGGGCGAAAAAGTGATCGTAGGGGATTAGTAGTAACCTTGTACTCATCGGCAAAACCGAGGGATAGATCGCATTATGAACAATTTATTTCTTATCACCAAAGTCTTTATGCTCAAGTTGAGCCTTCTAGTATCACCCCTTGGTCTTTGCCCGCTATTGAAAGAGCATTGGGTGCAAGCTGTGTTGCTTACATAAGGCAAACTTTACCTAAGGGAACAATGCCTAATGCAGATATCGCACAAAACCAACTAAGACACTATTGTAAGCTGCTTTTACAAAAAAGAGGAACATTTATGGGTGGTAACAATGCATTGGTATCAAAGTATTTGGAGAAGCTTGAAAATCAGTGGAGTAGTCGGCGAAGCCAATTCTCTGATTGGGGTGAAATGTTTAAGCTTTCAAAAAATCCTGTTTTATATGTACCTAGCGATAGCAATAGTAATTTAAAAAATAGCGCATGGATGGGGCCTACATCAATGAGAAATGTTGATGGTGAAACATTAGTAGGAATTAGTGAAAACCCTTATGCTAGGGAGTGTGAGTAATGAGTAAAATTAGAAAAACACAGCTAATCACGACTTTTGGGCCGGGCGCTATATATGTGGATGAGAAAGGTGTTTCACAAATAACAAGCGGTATTGATCACTGGTACGGCAGTGAATTATCTGTTCATGAATTCAAAATTGACGATTGTAGATTAGCAAATAAATTAGGCGTTGATCATTTTCGTATACCTCCCCCTTATCAAAACGAGCGAAAAGAATATAATAATAAAACAAAAAGAGAAATCACTAAAAAAGAGTATTTACATACATTTAGATTTCCTACTTGGCATGTTTGTAATCGATGTTCGACCTTAACAAAAACGGGACCATTAGCTAAACCAACAAGGGATGATAAGGGGGTGTTACGATGCTCATGTAATGGAGGCTTAACACAAGTTCGTTTCGTCTCCGCTTGTCAAAACGGGCACTTACATGAGTTCCCATGGCGTGAATGGGTTCACTCAGATCTTAGCACGCAATGTACAAAGCCTCTAAAACTTAAAGGTCATGGAGGAGGCTTAAGTTCAGTTGTTGTTAGTTGCGATTGTGGAAAAAGTAGAAATTTAGAAGGAATAACGAGTAAAGAAATAGGTAAGACCTTATCTGATAAGTTAGGTAACTATGAATGCACTGGAGCAATGCCGTGGCTAGGCGATGACTATCGACAAGAGCCAAAATGCCAAGCTCCAGTTGTTGGTATGTTAAGGCAAGCAAGTAATTTATATTTTTCCAAAATACAAAGTTCTTTGAAAATACCAGATCAGAATGATCAAAAAGTTTCACCTATATATGAGTTAATACAAAGTAGTGCAAATATTAAAATACTAAAAAATATACCAGCTGAGTTGCAATTAGAATATTTATTTGACCAATGTAATGAACTAAATGCGTATAGCCCGCAAGACATTACAGATGTAGTACAGATCTTATTAAAAACAGTAGAAAACTTAAAATTAGATGGTTCTACGAATGAAATTGACTATCGATTTCAAGAACGTTCTTACTTAATAGCAGATTTTAGAAATTCCGATTTGGTGTGTAATGAAGTTAATTTTAGCAATACTAGTAATAAAGTGGCTGAATATATTTCTACTTTAACTAAAGTGACAAAGTTAACAGAAACGAGAGCATTAGAGGGGATACAAAGGATTGAAAGTAAATCTCAAAATCTGGATTTTCCTCTACAAGATACTTTAAGACGAAAAAGTTTAGATGTGTTAGGTGAAAAATGGTTGCCTGCGATTAGAAATTATGGAGAGGGTATTTATTTTGAGCTGGACTATAAAAAACTATCTCAATGGATAACTAGTAATAAAGATTGGTTAGAGTGCCGGATATCAAAAATGGTTGAAAAGAACCCACCTAAAAATATGGTGCTAACACCAACTTATGTTTTGGTGCATACGTTATCTCATATTCTAATAAATCAATTTATATTTCATTGTGGTTATGGAAGTGCGGCGCTGAGAGAGCGCATATATGTTTCAGATACTGAAGGCCAAGAAATGGCTGGAGTATTAATTTATACAGCTGCTGGAGATACTGAAGGTTCATTAGGGGGATTAGCAGCATTATCTGAATCAGAACAGTTTTTTGATGTTTTTTTTCAAGCATTAAATAATGCTGTTTGGTGTTCTGCTGATCCTATTTGTAGTGAAGCCGGAGAAAGAGGAGGACAAGGCCCAAATTCAAGTAACCTTGCTGCATGTCACAATTGCAGCTTATTACCTGAAACATCTTGTGAAACTATGAACAGCTTTTTAGATAGGCGTATGTTAATTTCAGAGTGCTTAGATGAAAATAGCCATGGTTTTTTTGATGAATTAATTTTATAAAAATTAAAATATTCTGAGAATTACCTCACCAATCTGCTGTGCCAAGTACGGAGGCACAGCATTTCCCACCTGCACATACTGGTTAGTTCTCGTCCCTTCAAAAATATAATTATCAGGAAACGTTTGTAAGCGAGCGGCTTCACGTACGCTTAAACTTCTGCACTGCTGTAGGTCATAATGAACAAAGTAATGCCCATCTTTTGATATATGGCTTGTAACTGTCGTAGCATATTTACTGGCAACTTGTACCCTAAATCGATCTGAATGTGTTCCAGTATCCCAATTAGCGTGGGCCGGGGCTAGTTCTTGTGGGAAATGACGAGACTTAGGCGATAAACCTTGAATTTGTGCGTATGCAGCACAGTATGAGTAACGTAGTAAGTCATCAATCATATGGCCTCTGGTTTCATGATTTAGCACCACGTTTAGGTTAGGGTCTATATACCAAGACTTCAAAGGCTCTGGCATGATAGGAGCTCTGTTACTTAAAGCATTTTCTTTTCTTGTTAAGCCTATTTTTGGTAAAAGGTTCAAGCTATTTGCTGATTCTTCATTAAACTGCTTTTCCAAAATTATTTTTAATTTAGCTGCATTTTTAGTAACAGCTGTTTCCCAATCTTTTGCGTTATCTTTTTGCTTTGAGAAGCCGCTGCGTAAATTTGGTAAGTCACTAATAGCTTGTTCTACGCTTACCTGGTGATCGCATATATTTAGCGTTTCTGGAATAGCAGCTATATCTTCTCGAATACCTAATAGAATAACTCGGTGTCTTGCTTGAGGTATCCCGTACTGTTCACAACGAATTAAAAAATCGGTAGGATTTTTGTATTGTGGATCTTCTGGGTTTTCTGCATCAGCTACTAATGAGTAGATTTTATATTTTGGAATCTTTTTATGCTTTGTTACTGAGCCAGGGCTGCGCAAATCTTCTAATATTTGTGGAAACATGACTTGGCCGTTAACTTTTGCTGTAAGTATTCCTCTTACATTTTCCATCACAAAAATATCAGGCTTCGCTAGGCAAATTACTTCTAAGTATTCTTTATATAAAAAGTGACGAGTATCCTCTTCTGCAATGTAACTTTTATTCCCAGCATTTCGAGAACGTCCTGCAAGAGAATAAGCTTGGCATGGAGGCCCACCAATTAGTACTTTTGGCCCTTTATGCTCTTTTACAAGATCTTTAATACGCTTATGAATAAGCTTATTGTCTTTTCCTAATTCTTTAGCACCATTGAGAGTTTCTTGATTGGCTTCTGTTGCAATATCGGGGTGAAGTTCAAACAACTCATCACGTGTAATTTTTCCATGCAGATAATTATAGTAATTATCTAATGGCTGAGACTTTGTTTTCAGTGAGCGAAAGAAAGCACGAGTAGTAAGAGTTTTATGGGCATGGAAATCTTTCTCAACAGAAATACCTATTTGAAAAGGTGATTTTCCATCGGAAGTTTTGGCTGCTGAAATCCCTTCGCCAAGACCACCCGGGCCTGCGAATAAATCTATAACAAGAATTTCACCGTTTTCCATAACTTTACTACTAAATAATTTAATGACGTAGGATGATACCAGGCTTATACACGGTCTTAAAGTTTTAAATAGTAGCACTACTACTAATAGAACAAATTAGCAGCACTAATTTAAATTTAAAGGCATTAGCCAAGGTTTTCTCCCCCGTGATCACATCCGAAATTTTATTAATGATGAGTAATTAACAGCATGGATGCTGTTAAAAGCGTAGCTTGGCCATGGATGGCCTATCTACGCTGGTTACGTTCATATCATTAATTTAAATTGAGGAAATAATGTGATCCTCGGGGCGCCGAGAGATTCCAAAGAGAAGTCGGCGCTTGTCTTTCTTTGGTTGCCATCGCCAACGCGATATTTGTAAATTATTTTAAAAGCTTCGCTTTTCGCGCGAGCAAGCTGAGCGCCTACAGGTGTTTAGGTGGGTTTTGTAGCGTTGATTGAGGTAATGAGCTAGTTACTAAAGATCAAAGCGCGATATAAAATCACACCTACAAGTGCTAAAGCTTAATAGGCGTACTTATCTCACAATCTTTGCATACTAAAGAGTAATTTTCTTTACGTTTGCTTGTTTTAGTATTGATGCTTGAGCACTCAGGGCATGGTAATTTCATTGGGGTATTTGCACTGCAATAACCGCATTTTACGAAGTAGCCATAGCGTCCAGAAAGAGGCTGTAAGTTAGTCGAACTATTACATTGCTTACAAGCTAATGTTATCTCTTTGATTAGATCAGTTTTAGGTGTTACTTGTTCAGTAATGGTTTGCTTGGTCGCTATTAAAGTATCATCGTAAACAGATTCTGATTCGCTTATCTTTGCAGATACATATGAAGGCTCTTGTAAGATAGGTGATATATTTTGCTCTAAAATAAACTGGCAAATTCTATCCAGTGTTTCTTCACTGAACCACGGTCGAACGTTCGTTGTAAAAAGATGAAGCGGATTAGGTTTAGACGCAGGAAGCTTCATTATTTCGAGTAATTTATCAGTTATAAATTCTGATTTAACTAATCGATCTTCAATTGCTTTTGGTGTGTTTTTCCGGTTGATAATGGCGTTGCTCGATATGGCACAAATACTATACCACTCTCTGCCACCAAAACCCTGTTGCAGCTTGCCAAATAATTTAGTGAGTAGCTTTGGTGCATTGTCGCGCATTAGGCTTTTTAATATTTCTAGTTGTAATTCAACCTGTTTTATTGGCGATGGCATACCTTGCCAGTTGCCGCGATAACTGCGACTCCATTCTTGATGTTCATTAATCGTTACTTCGCCTGTAATGCTTTTAGATTCGATAAGAATAAAGCCATAGGTGTATGCGATTAGGTGGTCTATTTGTGCGGTTTCGCCATTGTGTTTAAATTTTACATCGTTAAACACAAATACCTGACTATGATCTTTAAAGGCGCGGCGTAAATAAAAGGCAACGTCGAGCTCTTGCTTTTGACCTGCTTGTATTTTAGATGAGTTGCTGTTGATGAGGGTTTTATCTTTTAGAATCATGAGGCGTCCTTTCAATCATGTATTTGCTTAGAATATCATTGAAGTACCGAATAAGAATACTGCTTAAGTTCAAAAAACGCGAGAGAAACTCCCACCTACAATTTAAAAGCTTCGCTTTTCGCGCGAGCAAGCTTCGCGCCTACAGGTGTTTAGCTTGGCCTTATTTAAAAGCCAAAGCGCGATATGAAATCGCACCTACGCTTTTGTTAAGAGCGGTGTTTAAATTATTGTAGGTGAGGTTTTATACCTCGCTTAAAAATACATTTTTTACCACAGGAAAGTGAATTACTGTTCAATGTAGCGCTTAAAAGTAATGAGGCAATTAACTCTGATATTCGCCTCGTTGCATGAGGCAAATAAATAACATAGACTGAGGCTAATTACCTTTAGGACTAAAGATTATGTGGATATGGCAACAGCAAAACTGGCCAAACTTTACGTGGGATGCTGCAGCGCTTGCTCCTTTACTAAGGGATCTTTCATATAATCAAGGTTTATTAGTAGGGCGTATGGGCGTGCAAAGTGCTCAGCAAAAGCAGCAGGCCCTTGATACCTTACTTGCAAATATTATTCACTCCAGTGCGATTGAGGGTGAAAAGCTTAATGCATTTTCGGTTCGCTCTTCTCTTGCTAAAAAGCTCAATATTAATGAGCAACCTTACCCAACAACAGTGCAAAGCGATAATCTTGCAGAGATTATGCTTGATGCAATAAATAACACAGACTCACCGCTTAATTTAGAGCGAGTGCTTAATTGGCATCGCTTATTGTTTGCAAGTGAGCAAAGCTTATTTACTAAAATTGAGGGCGGGCAATTGCGTGGTGACGAGCCAATGCAAGTGGTATCGGGGCGCTTAGATAAACCGGTATTACATTTTACGGCGCCTCCTAAAGAGCGAGTAAATAAAGAGCTTTCGCTATTTTTTAACTGGTTTAACAAAACGCAAAACGAACCTCAAATAGATCCTTTTATTCGGGCAGCTATCGCACACTTATGGTTTGTAACAATACATCCACTTGAGGATGGTAATGGGCGTATTACACGCCTTATAACCGACCTGGCATTAGCGCAAGAACATGCTGAGTCAATTCGGTTTTACGCTATGTCGGTGGCTATTTTAGAAGACAGAAAAAGCTACTACGAGGTGCTTGAAGCCACTCAACGTGGAGATCTTTGTATTACAAAGTGGGTTAAATGGTTTTTATGTACGCTTAATAATGCGATACACCATACGCTTAATAATATTGAGCAAACAATTTTTAAAACCAATTACTGGGCAAGTAAAGATCAAACAAAGCTAGGTGAGCAGCAAGTAAAAGTGCTTAATAAGTTACTTGATGGCCAATTTGAACAGGGTATTAGTGCGAGTCAGTATCAAAAGGTAGCTAAGGTTAGCCGTGCAACCGCAACACGCCATTTATCGGACTTGCAAACGCTTGGATTTTTAACAAAAACCGCCGCAGGTGGGCGTAGTACACGTTACAAAATTACCTAATGAGGCAATTACACATATTATTCGCCTCATTGAGTGAGGCGAATAGGTGTTTAAATTATTGTAGGTGAGGTTTTATACCTCGCATGGTGTTTTTATAAGAACAAAGCGCGATGTAAAATCGCACCTACGGTTTTGTTCAGTGCAGTGGTTTAATTATTGTAGGTGAGGTTTCATCTATGAATCTTTGTTTAGCTCTGTAATCGCTTTAATACTAAATGCGTGCATAGTTGTGTAGTGTTGCTTTTTAATGATTGTTTTAACGATACTTTGGTCAATATTTAAGTAATCGTGAACAAGAGCATTTCGTAAGCCTATAATTTTACGCCATGACAGTAGTTCTGCCTCGCTCAAAAAGCCTAAATTAGTAAGTTCGCTAAATGTTTGATAGGCGTTGCTACTGGTACTACTTTTGTGCTGCTTTAGCCAATGCTTTGATAAACCAATACACACCTCGGTCATTAACTGTAGTAATCGCTCTGCAGCTCGGTAGTCTCTACTATTAAGTGAATCGATTTGACTGAGTTCGTCGAGTTCTTGCATATATTCGTCAATATGGCGTGTTACTTCACTTAAATAAAGTGTAATTCCGGTATCAGTCATGTTTACTCGCTATGGTTTCAAATTCGAACTGGCTATATATACGCTGCTGCTCTTTCATCGCTCTAACACTATTATTGCTTATAATTATTTTTCCATATTCAATAACGTTGAAAGCTAAATAACTTGGAATAATATTTATATCAACAATCGAAATAAGTTGTTCGTTAAGATTAAGTGCATTACTTATTTCAAGCTCAAGCTCTTTTGGCCTAAGGCGCTTAGCGAACGATTCCAGATCAAAGTTTTTAAATGCTATGGCTAAGTCAATGTCACTATGAGGCTGAGCTGTCCCTTTTGCATGGGAGCCATATAGCCAAACTACATCAATGTCGGTGTTTTGATGTAAATACTCAATTATTTTTTGTATAACTTCATTTGCCACGAAAAAGTAACCATTGATAAAAACAGTAATAATAACCTATCAGTTTTATAGTGAACATTAAAACTGATATTTGTTTTATTTAATTTAAAAGCTTCGCTTTTCGCGCGAGCAAGCTTTGCGCCTACAGGAGTTTAGGCGGGCTTTGTAGTGTTGATTGTGGTGTTTGAATTATTGTAGGTGAGGTTTTATGCCTCGCATGGTGTTTTTTATAATGCCAAAGCGCGATGTAAAATCGCACCTACGGGTTTGTTCAGTGCAGTGGTTTAATTGTTGTAGGTGAGGTTTTATACCTCGCGGGTGTTTTTATAAGAACAAAGCGCGATGTAAAATCGCACCTACGGTTTAAAAGCTTCGCTTTTCGCGCGAGCAAGCTTTGCGCCTACAGGAGTTTAGGCGGGCTTTGTAGCGTTGATTGGGAGTTATGAGCCGTTACTAAAGAGCTAAGCGCGATGTAAAATCGCACCTACGGGTTTGTTGAGTGTGGTGTTTGAGTTGTTGTAGGTGAGGTTTTATACCTCGCATGGTGTTTTTATAAAGCCAAAGCGCGATGTAAATTCCAGCCTACAATTTAAAAGCCTCGGTTTCCCCTTATTCCAACCGCGTTACTTTCACTTTTATTTTTCCGGCATTAGCGCCATAAAAGCGGCTTAGGTCGTTTGCGAATGGGCAAAACTCGCCAGATTTATCCATTTTAATGTCGGCGCCGTTGGCTATTTCAAAAAGGTGGTCGTCGTTTTTATTTATAGCACCAATGAGTGAAAACCATTGTGCGCGAGGAAATCGTCTAAATGGTTCAAGCACAGCCATGGGGATTTCTTTTACGCCAAGTTGTACGTTATCGCGGTTCCAGCCTAATGGCGTGCACTTTATGCCATCGTCAAACCAGTATTGATTTGGGTATGGGGTAAAGCGGTACGTAGCGCCTTGCTCTAGCATAAGGCCGGTTGCGTTGTATTGCTCTGAGGCAAATACCATTACATCTTGGCTTTGGTTAATGCTCAGCACATTCATGTTTTGATTAGCCAGTTCTATATGTTGGCTTAAACCAATAAAGCTAAGTGTGGTGTTGTCGTTATAGCTAATTTTGTAATGCAGTTTTTTTAGCGATTCTGGGCGGTAACTGGTTAGCTTATTAATGCGTTCGGCTACGCTGAAGTGCACTAAAGGCTTAAGGTTGCTGGCTTCGTCATCAATTAATACATAGCACTGCCTATCTACTAATTTAAAAAATGGGTTAAACCAAAAGTAATTTTGTTGATGACTTAATGCGAGCGGATCGGGCGTTACGGTTACGTCATCTTGTGCTACTAAGTTGCTATCGGGAAGTAGGGTTTCGTAATCTATATCGTGGCTAGTGAGTAACGATATATTAAGCGGTTGCTCTATTAACCACTCAAGTGCGTAGCGCAAGCAAATATCGGCTAGGCCATCGCGGTAGTAACCGCCGCCAATGTCTGAATGCGCTCCTGCAAACCATAGCTCGGTAATATTGCTTTGATGGTTCATGAGTGTGGGTTCAAAGGCGCGGCGTTTTTCGTCAAGGGCTACGCAGTGCAGCGCGTGAGTAATGTTGTTGGCAATGGTGTGGTTTTCAAAAATAACGTGCTCTGCGCCGCGTGTGGCTTTACTTACTTTTGATAAGCCAATAGAGGCGACGGTATCAAACACACATACGTAAACATTATCAGCAATTAAAGGCTCTAGGATTTTGGCAAAACGCCTAGCAAGTGCACCGCCTCGGCTAAAACCCGTTAGCAGTATGGTATCGCCTATTAGGTAGTGAGCTTTAAAGTCGCTTAATGCTTGATTTAAGATACTGGCTACGTCGTCACCACGAGGTGCAAGGGTTTGGTTTAAAATGCGTTTAAGGCGGCTGCCTTTAGTGCCAATACCTTGATAATAAAAACTGAGTTGGTTAGCAAAAGGAGTAATGGGGGAGTCTTCTAATTTACCGCCAAGCAGTAAATGCAGTTTTAGAATGTTGGTAATATTAGAGTCTTCTTTAAAATGCTCTGAGCTAAATTGCTCTGCATCACGGGGCTCGTTTCCTGTGCCGTCAAAATTAAAAATTAGCGTTTTACCCGTCATAACCCAATTTCCTTAGTTGTTTTAAATACTCTACACAGACAATGTTAAATATTAAAGACAATATTTTGGTTAGTAACAAATACGCCAACTAATTTGTTGGCGTATTAAAAGTGCGGGTTATAGGTTATTAAAAGTATAGTGATTTAGCTGCGTGCCCTCTGCGGGTTTTAATGCGGGGTTTAACTTAATTAATTGCTCGTAAACCTCAGGATAAAACGTTTTTAATCGTGCTGCGCGAGAAAGGTGATTCGGTTCAATTTTTTCAACAAGCTGTAGGGCTAAAGGAATCATTGGGCTTAACTCCCCTTTGGTGTAGCTTTGCTCAAGCGCTAGGTCGAGTATATCTACGCCTAATTTTTCTGAATCAGCGGGTATTTTATTATCAATTAGAAATTGTACTACCTCGACAGAAGACGATGCAGCTTGTGCATAAACGTCGCGCCCATACGTATCGGTAATCGAAAAATCAAAACCAGCTTGTTTAAGCTTTTGCCATTGACTAAGAGGAAAACGACTTAATCTTGCTAAATCACTCGGTGGCTTAGGTTCAACTCGGCTTTGCCAGATCGTTATAAAGTCATGAGGCTCTAATAGTAGGAATGAAAAAAGTGTATCGGTTTCTGTTTGAGTTAATGGTTTACTAAGGCTGTACTCATAAGCTTTTTGGTAATCTTTTTTAGACAAATATTGGCTGAACGCGCTATGACTTCTATCGTTTGAAAGCTGATTACTTAGTATACTCCACCAGTAATTAACTAATACGGGGTCTTGTTCTTGTAAAACATATTCGAAGTTATTACCGTGCTCTTTTTTTACCTCTAGCACCGTATTATATGCTCGCATAGTAGAGTGTAATTGTTCAGTAGCGCTTAACTGCTGCTGTAATAGTTCACAGTTTTGTCTTTTATTATCTAGATCTTCCTTTTGTTGCTTCAAATCTACTAAAAAACGTGCAACATCAGAATTATCGGGCTCACTCACTTGGGGCAATGTGGCGTTGTCTATTTTACCAATAGGGTTAAAGTAAGCATATTGCTCAGGGTTTTCCTGGCCATTAATATAGGCGCCTTGCTGGTAAATAAAATCACTTACAAAAGAAACGCCTTTGCTATTTAGAGCGTCACTAGCATTGCGGCTATGAGCTTTATAGCCCTGCTCTGTAAGGTAGTTTAACATTTGAGTATGCTTTGCATCTAAGGGGGCTAGCGTTAAGTTACCACTTTTAGGCAGGCTTACTATTGCAACGTCTAAACCCGTAAATAAGCCTGGCTGATTGGTTGGTGTTACGCCTAGTTGCTGCAGTGCTTTTACAAGCGGTAAATTAAACTGGCTTACGGCAATATCAGCCATGTTATACAAAACAGAATTTTCTTCGTACAGCGGCATAGCATCCAGTGCCGGTACCTGCTTCATAAGCGCAAAAATATACTCATTAGGAATGTTGTTTTTAATCGCAGTAGCTACTTCATTTACTGTAAATTGGTTAGATGAAATTGCCTGCTCAAACTCTTTTGGCGTAAATTTATTTGCATTAAGCACAAACAATGTAGCCGGGGAAATAACCTCACTGCCTTCAAGTTTAATAAACGTTTTAGAGTAAGTGGTAAATGTATCTGTGTTGTTTAATAAAGCATAAAGGGTTTCTTTTTGTACATTTTCATCAAGGGGTACACTCAGAGTAAGTCCTGGAGGACTATGCTTATTACCTCCAAGCTGTTGAATCATTTCTTTTACTTTATCATTGGTAAAGCCTTTAATTGCCTCAATGCCTTGCCAATTAGCTAATTCGTTTAAAGAGCTAGTAATATTAAGCTGCTGTTTTTGCTCAGTAACTATGGCATCTCTCAAAAAGGCAATGTATTGACGCTTATTGATTTCTGATAGGTTTGCATACTTTAAAATCGTAGGGACCGACGTCCCTTTTTTAAGCTCACTCACAAAAAATGAAACAAGCGATTGGTTTAAATTATTTATTTTTATATGTTGTTGCTGTGATTGATCTCTGCAAAGGCGAATATCTTTTTTTAGATCTGTGACTATTCGTAGCGGGGTGCCTTCTGCAGGCTGCTTTTTATTAACTAAGTTAGGCTCAGTGGCATTTGGTGCAGCCACGTTGGGCTGCTCTACAGCGGCTGTGTTAGGCTGGGTTTTAAATAGATATACTGCCAAAGCCGCTATAATTATAAGTCCGAGAAGTAGCTTTTTCATAACCGCCAATCCTTTGATGTTATTAAAATATTCTCACATCGTACTACTTTAGGTACGCAAAGTGCAAAAAAGCTTTAAGAGATAATACTTATTAACTCTTAAAGCTTTTTTGTGGTTTTGTGAGCGTACTTAATTTATTAGTGCAACTTCATTTTAGGGCGCACTACACGTAGCACTTTTTCGCTTATCCATAATGCAAAGGTTTTTGCGCTACCGTGTATGGCGCGTTGGTGCATACGGTATAAAGATATATACATAAAGCGGGCAATTTTACCTTCAATAAAAAAGGTATTGCTGGTTAGGTTGCCCATTAAATTACCCACAGTACTGTAGCTTGATAAGTTAACAAGTGAGCCATGGTCGCTGTATTTAAAGCCGCGTAGTGGTTGCTGCTTTAGCGTTGCGATTAGATTTTTTTCGACGCACTGCGCCATTTGATGCGCCGATTGTGCACGAGGTGGTACTTGCTTGCCGTCGGCTTGGGTAAATGCGCAGCAATCGCCTAATACAAAAATGCTTTCGTCAACGGTGCTTTGTAAAAACTCGTTTACTTGAATTTGGTTGCTGCGCGTCAGCTCAAAAATACCTAAGTCTTTAATAAAATCAGGTGCTTTTACGCCTGCTGCCCACACCATAATATCGGCATCAATGTGTTCTTCGTCTTTGGTGATAAAGCCTTGTGCGGTGCCTTCTTTTACTTGTGTTTGCTCGCGCACGTTTACGCCAAGCTTTAATAGCTCACGCTTGGCACTTACGGCAATACGCTCTGGTAATGCTGGTAAAATACGTGGTCCGGCTTCTATTAAATGAATATGCAAACGCTTAGACGACATATTTGTTAAGCCATAAAGCTTTAATAGTTCAGACACATGATAAAGCTCAGCTGAGAGCTCAACACCGGTAGCACCGCCGCCTACAATGGCAATATTAAGTGATTGCTGTTGGTTGTCGTCTTGGTGAAGGCGTGTAAAGCTATCTAGTAATGAATGCTGAAAGCGCTCTGCTTGTTGGTTTGAGTCTAAAAAGTAGCAGTGATCTTTTATACCTGGGGTATTAAAGTCGTTACTTACGCTGCCAATGGCAATCACTAGGTGGTCGTAGCGCACGGTGCGCTCGGGTAAAATTGTGTGGCCTAGCTCATCTAAAAGTGGTGCAAGGGTAACTGTTTTATTGCTTTGATCTATATTGCAAAAAGTACCAAGTTGAAAGTTATAGTGGTGTTTTGCAGCATGGGCTGAATACACAACGCCATCTAAATCGGGGTCAATAGAGCCTGTCGCTACTTCGTGCAGTAACGGCTTCCATATGTGGGTACGGTTTTTGTCTATTAGTAGAATTTCAGCTTGTTTTTTCTTTCCTAATTTATGACCTAATTGCGTTGCGAGTTCTAATCCGCCAGCACCACCGCCAATAACGACGATTTTAGGTGTAGTAATATTCATAACGTTGCCCTCAAAAATAATATACCCAAGTGATCTGTATTTTTATTAGTTTTTTAAGATGACTTGGGTATCAATAAATTATTTTGGCAACAAGCAGTTACTACTCATTTTATAGTGCTCTATTTTGCGCTTAAATAAAGGTGATGTCAGCAAAAAATGCTGAATAAAGGCATATAAGTTATACTCACTTTCTTATAGTTTAGCTGTGCAGTTAAATTGCTGTTAAATACACCGAAAAGGACATTTATGACCACGCCACTAATTCAATCACTTGAGCAGCACTTTGGTTTTAGCCAATTTAGAACAGGGCAACAACAAACTATAGAGCAGCTTTTAAATGGTCAATCGTCGTTGGCTATATTTCCGACCGGCTCGGGTAAATCGTTGTGCTATCAATTAACTGCGTTGCATTTACCAAATTTAACGTTAGTGGTTTCGCCTTTACTTGCATTGATGAAAGATCAAATTAGCTTTTTAAATAGCAAAGGTATTTACGCGGCAAGCCTTGATTCGAGCCAAGATCAAATGCAAAGCAGCACCGTAATGAATGATGTGCGAAACGGTAAAATTAAAGTATTAATGGTGTCGGTTGAGCGCTTTAAAAACGAGCGTTTTAGAGAGTTTATAAGCCAAGTGGCGCTTTCGATGTTAGTGGTAGACGAAGCGCACTGTATATCAGAATGGGGCCATAACTTTAGACCCGACTACCTTAAACTGCCACGTTACCGCGAAGAGCTTAATATTCCTTTAGTATTGCTGCTTACGGCAACGGCGACTAAAAAAGTTAAACGCGATATGGCAGAGCGATTTGCTATATCGCCTGAGTGTATTGTGCAAACGGGCTTTTATCGCGCCAATTTAGATTTAAGTGTGTTGAGCGTTAAAACCGCCGATAAAAACACCGAGCTTACCAACATTGTGCGCGCGCAAAGTGGCCCTGGTATTGTGTATGTAACGCTACAGCAAAGCGCCGAGCAAGTTGCTAATGTGCTAAGTGCACAAGGTGTGCACGCGGTGGCGTATCATGCGGGGCTTGAAGATACGCTACGCTGGCAAATTCAAGATGACTTTATGGCGGGTAAAATTAACGTAGTGGTGGCAACCATAGCCTTTGGTATGGGCGTTGATAAATCAGATATTCGTTTTGTTATACATTACGATTTACCAAAATCGATTGAAAACTACAGCCAAGAAATTGGCCGAGCAGGGCGCGATGGCAATCCATCAAACTGCTACACCCTTGCCAATTTAGATGGGCTAAATACGGTTGAAAACTTTGTATATGGCGACACCCCTGAGCTTAGCGGTATTGAATACGTAATTAACGATATTCGCCAAAGCCACCAGCAATGGGAAATGCAAGAATACAGCTTATCAAGCGAAAGTAATATTCGCCAACTGGCACTTAAAACCTTACTTGTACAGCTTGAAATGCAAGGCGCTATAACGCCGCAATATGCTTACTACGCCGATTTTAAATATAAATTTTTGGTTGATAAAAACGAGCTACTAAGCCAGTTTGACCAGCAGCGCCAAGCATTTTTAACACAAATATTTAGCCATACCTATTTTAAAAAAATATGGGGCACGCTAAATTTTGACTCCCTTACGCAAGCCGCGCAGGTTGATCGAAAACGCGTAGTGGCAGCCCTTGATTACCTAGCCGAAAAAAACCTAATAACGCTCGAAACCAAACGTATTACCCAAGTATACAAAGTGCATAGCGAGGTTATAAATAACCCAGAACTTGCCCAGCAACTACACGACTACTTTAGTGATAAAGAACAAGCCGAAATTAAACGTATTGCTGCACTGGTACGCTTTTTTGAGCTACAAAGTTGCTTAAGCTATAACTTAGCGCGCTATTTTGACGATCAAAATGCACCACAGCAATGTGGGCATTGTAGTGTGTGTAGAGGCCATGCGGTTAAGCTTGAATACTCTATAGAGCCTGCATATATTGACGAGCAGCTTATTTATCAAAAGGTAGATGAGTTTTTAGCGCATATGGCAGACAAAGGTAATCACAATGTGGGTATTGAAACCCAATGCCGCTTTTTAGCGGGGATGAGTGTGCCGTTATTTGCACGTAATAAAGTGCGCCAATTGAGTGGTTTTGCACTGTGCGAGCAGATGCGTTACAGCGATATAAAAGCAAAACTACTAGCGCGTTAAATTAGTTACTGTATCCTAGTGGCTTATTCAAAAAAGTAAGCCACTATGCCTCATATTGTTATTCCCGTTGAAAATATTTCTACTACCCCAGAGCCTGTTACGTGTGCTAACTGCCAAGCCTGTTGTTGCCAATTAGAAGTGCGCATAGTAACCGACACCGGCGTGCCTTTTAACTACATTGAATACGATAAATGGGGCAGCGAAGTAATGAAACGCGCTGACGACGGTTGGTGCCAAGCACTCGACCGCAATACGCTTATGTGCTCTATTTACGAAAACCGCCCATTAGTTTGCCGCGAGTTTGAAATGGCCTCAGACGAGTGTATTACCGAGCGCGATTTAGCGGGTATATAGTCCGCTATTATTAAAGTACATAAACAACAAAGGGGCTTAAAAGCCTAATGCCAGTCAGTTAAGCTGACTGGCATCTTTCTTTTTA
>TARA_R100001244_G_scaffold6593_40_pt1 | contig 22017 bp, 21 predicted proteins | sample TARA_R100001244 | Tara Oceans TARA_R100001244 (sample SAMEA2621564) | marine metagenome | biome: marine biome (ENVO:00000447); feature: mesopelagic zone (ENVO:00000213); material: "saline water (ENVO:00002010), including plankton (ENVO:xxxxxxxx)" | depth 790 m
CGCCTTGCCGGCATTGCCTTTCCAGCTGTAAAAGCGATGCGCACCGACCGTCCCTAGAAACCGAAGGCTGGGTGCCCAGTAGGGATAGACATAGCTGGCGTGATAATGGGTTGCGGTGCCAACCGTAGTATAGCTTTTTCCGGTGAGCGCTTGCGCAGCCACCTTGCGCGCGCGGTCCCAGAAAAATTTCGCAGGCTTGCGGCGGAGCGAACCATCGCACGTGTAAGTGAACTGGCAGCCTGTGGTGCGTTCACTGCCCTGGTAGATTACTCCGCACACCGTGCCCGGATAGCTCGGATGGCGAACCCGGTTCAGAATGACCTGCGCGACAGCGCGCTGGCCGGCATCGGGTTCCAGCCCGGCTTCATAGTAGATCGCCTGGGCCAGGCAATGCAGTGCCCGGCTATTGTCCGTTGTCGAACCGCGAAAGGCGGTTGGCCGGATGTGGTGCGCCGGGGACGCCGGATCATTGCCGCCGTCTGACATCTCCGACAGGGCACCGCCCGGTCCCGTGCCGGGGGCAGCAAGAGGGTCGATGCCCAGGCCACTGTAATTTTGCGGCACGGCATATTCGGGGTCGATGAAATAAAAGGCCGAACCGGCAAAATTCTCCTCGGCACGCTCCACTGATTGCAATCGCGGATCGCTCGGATTGATCTGCTGCGCATCGACGCTCGATTGCGGCATAGTGGTCGGTATCATGATCAGGCTGATCAGAAAAACCGCCGTTAGAATCTTTTCCCGGAGCGTCAGTTTCGCGAATGACAGACGGTGTTGCGGTATGGGAGAGGGTTCGGCAACCGCAATTTTCCGGTCATTTGGCGCGCCATTAGCCGCCGGTTCCGCTGCCATCACAGGTTCCGATATCCTGCTGCCCCGACCGTAGTCGGGCAGATGATTGCTCAGAGGAGGGACATAGGGTGGCGGTACGCGCATGCGATTTCAAAACACCTGATTGGGCCCAAGCGGGCGAAACAGGCGGGATATAGCCGGATTATCCAGTCCCTGCGCGCAGCAAAACAGCGCTGTTCCATGATGGGACGCGGGTTGCTGACAAGTTAAACGGTTAATGCGGCCTGCCGTTCCCGCAGGTTCACCAGATACTGGGCCACCACATAGCCTGCCAGACCGAATATTATCCCGCCGACAGCTGGTGCGAGTATTATGCCGTCCAGACCGTAAAGTTCGCGGCCGAGCCAGAGAAAGGGGAGGAGGCCAAGCGTGTTGCGTAGCCAGTTCATCGCGGTTGACCAAGTTGGGTGACCCAGATTGTTGCAGGCGGCATTGCCAATGAACAGCATACCATTGAAAAAGAAAAGCGGGGTTAACAGCAGGGCAAACAGCCAGAATACATGCCGCCCTTCGCCGACGAGATGGAAGGCGTCGCTGATTGGTCCGCTCAGCAGATAGAGGATTGGCCAGACAATCAGCGTATAGGCGAGAGCGAACAAGGTTGCCTGCTTGATCGTCGTGCGGACCCGGTCAAACTGGAGCGCCCCGAAATTCTGGCCGATGATCGGTCCGATCGCGCCGGAAAGCGAGAACATCAGACAGAAGGCGACGGGTACAACCCGGCCGACGACCGCGAATCCGGCTATAACATTGTCGGAATAGTCGGCGACGAAACGGTAGGAAATGAAACCGCCCACCGGCGTTGCAACATTGGTCAGGATAGCCGGGATCAGGATCGCCATTATCGCTGAAAAATCCTGACGAAAACCGGACAGGGAGAAGCGGTCAAATCCGCCGTAGATTTTAACAATCGGCGCGATCGCGAATATCGCCGATACGACAGCGGCGCAGGCACTGGCGACCGCAGCCCCGTTGATTCCCCAGCCGAAGCCGAAGATGAAGATCGGATCGAGAATCGCATTGGTAATGCCCATGCTGAGGGTCACGTTCATTGCCCGCCGGGCTGCGCCATGGGCGCGCAGGAAACCGGAACAGACCATCGCTGCGACGCTGAACGGCATGAACGGCGCAAAAATCCGGATATAGCCGGTGGCCGCCTGATTGGCGGGTCCGTCAGCCCCGGCCAGATCGAGAATGTCGGGTGCAAAAATGAAAAACAGGGCCGCCAGTGGTACAATGAGCATCGCGCTCAACATCAGAAGATTGGTCAGATAGCGTCGTGCCTGATCCGGATTGCCCTGTCCGATTTGCCGGGACGCAAGCGCACTGGTGGCAATCATGAGGCCAATATGGAATGCGGTCGCGAAAAACAGGATGGTTGCGGCAAAGCCCATGGCGGCAGTCAGCGAGCTGTCGCCCAGCTGAGCAATATAAAACAGGTCCGCGAAGTCGACGATGAACATCGTCAGCAGACCGATGCTGGCGGTCAAAGACATTGTCGTGATATGCCGAAGGGGGCTACCGGTCAGGAATATGGCGGGTTGCGTCGCGATATTATCTGTTCCACTGAAAATCGCCCTGGCCGGAACTGGCAATGGCGAAAGAGGTTTTTTGCCTTATAGGCTTTTGCCATGGGGTCAATTCATCTCTAGTAGAAAACGATCTTTGGGGAGCACGGGATGATCTATCAAAAAGGACTGATCGCGGTGATGATCGCGCTATTGGCGGGTTGTTCGGTCGCGGAAGAGGAGGAAGCACCCTCGTCGCCCGAACAGGGTGTATTCGAGCGCAGAAATGTCGCGCCCGATCCCGCAGACCAGAGTCTCGCCCCCCGGAGCGCGGAACAGGCTTATGCACGGATTGCGCTCAACTGTATCAACAAACAATATCCCAACAAGATCAGCCATGTGCTGAACAGCGCCGCCGATGTTGCGGAACCGGCGAAGCTGACACCGGCATTCTATGGCTGTTTTGACTGGCACAGTGCCGTTCACGGTCATTGGCTGCTGACCCGTCTGTGGGGGCAAGATCTGGTTCCCGAGATGGACGAAGAAATTGCCGCCGCGCTGGCAGCGAATTTTGCCGAGGAAAAAATTGCCGGAGAGCTGGCCTATTTTCGGGGAGACGGCCGGGCGGCGTTCGAGCGGCCCTACGGTATCGCCTGGTTCCTGCAACTGACTACTGAATTGCGCGAGATCGCGAATGGCGACGGTGGCAAGGCGGAGCAGGCGAAGCCATGGCTGGCTGCGTTGGAGCCGCTGGAGGCGGCGATTGTGGCCAATATCAAGGACTGGCTGCCGAAGCTGGCCTATCCGATCCGGCTGGGGACCCATAACCAGTCCGCCTTTGCCTTTGGACTGTTTCTCGATTGGGCTGCACGCAGCGGAGACAATGAGATGGCTAGTCTGGTGCGCAACAAGACGCTGGCTTTTCATGGCAAGGATCGCAACTGCCCGATGGCCTATGAGCCGTCGGGAGAAGATTTTCTCTCCTCCTGCCTGATGGTGGCCGACCTGATGCGGCGGGTGCAGGACGAAAGCGAATATGCCAGCTGGCTGTCTGGCTTTTTGCCCGCAATTCCGACCGATGGCAGCAATGACTGGCTGGCAGTCGGGATTGTCAATGACCCCACAGACGGCAAGCTGGTGCATCTTGACGGTCTGAATCTTTCGCGTGCATGGGCGCTGGAGGGCATGGCGTCCGGTTTGCCTTCCGATGATTCCCGCCGCGCATCACTGCTAGCCTCTGCAACCCTGCATGGGGATTCTGGAGAGAAGGCGGTTCGCACACCGCACTATTCCGGTAGCCACTGGCTGGCCAGCTTCGCTACCTATTGGCGCACCCAGAGGGGGATTGATAGCGATAGCAGCAGTCCGGATTCGTGAAACGGAAGACCGTCATTCGACCGGTGCAAGAGACCGAAGCCCCGAAAGCCTCCCTGTTTGACCGGTTGTTCCCGGTCAATCGGGATCTTGCGATCAAATCGATATTTGGCGTTTGGGGTGCCTATTTTCTGTTTGTAACCAGTCGTTTCTTATATGTCGCACAGCCTCATGTGGAAGCATTGTTTTTCCAGCGGATACTGATGACCAGCATCTGCATTACAATCACCTGGATGCTCTATCGCTTGCTGGTTGCGGTGCGCGGCAGCGGTATGGGCGCTGCCATATTCATGCTTGGTTTGCCGACCATAATCCTGGCCAATTATATCGCGATTATGGACCAGATTGTATTTAACCATGACGCAGGCCTGTTCGACTTTTCCTATTTGGTCGAGCCAGTCGATTTTGCGGCGTTCGACTGGGCCTATATTCTGGATGAGGCGTTTACCCGCTATTTCATTCTGGTGAGCTGGGGAGCCCTGTATCTCGCCCTGTCACACAGTCAGGATGTGCAGCGCATGATGGTGCACAGTCGTCAGCTGGAGCGAGTGAACCGGGAGAGCGAATTGCGGGCGCTGCGTTACCAGCTGAACCCCCATTTCGTTTTTAACGCGCTCAATTCGGTCAGCAGTCTGATTATTGACCGGCAAAACGGCCAGGCCGAAAAGCTTGTTGATGACCTGGCGGATTATATGCGGGCAGTGTTGACGGGTGGTGCCGACGATATGATTACCTTGGAACAGGAAATTGACCAGCAGGTTCGATATCTCGAGATTGAACGCATGCGTTTCCCGGAGAGACTGCATTATTTTGTCGAAATTGATCCGGCCGCAAATGACTGGAGCATACCCGCATTGATCATCCAGCCGCTGATCGAAAATGCGATAAAATTTGGCGTCTCTGCAGCCGATCAGCCGATCAATATCAATATCACCGCACAAATCGAGGCCGACCGTCTGCGGATCAGCGTCGCCAACGATGGCCGGGTTAAAATACCTGAAGGGCAAACCCACGACCGGACCATCGGCACCGGCACCGGCCTGTCCAATATCCAGAATCGGCTCAGAGCATTATATGGGCAAAATGCTTCGCTGATTCTGGCGAACAGCAAGGATGGAATGGCGATTGCCACCATTGTCCTGCCCGACCCGTCCCTGATATTTGAAGATATTTAGAGGATGGCCAGAAAGCTGCCTTCGGTACTGATCGTCGATGATGAGCCGCTTGCCCGCTCTCGGCTCCGAGCGCTGTGCGAACGGACCGGCCTCTTTGGTGAGACCGAACTGGCCAATGGCGGACGCCAGGCTTTGGAGATAATCCGGCAGGGGCAACCCGACATTCTGCTGCTCGATGTCGATATGCCCGATTTGTCGGGACTGAAAGTTGCGGAATTTTGCCAACGTCAGCCGCGGATGCCGGCAATCATCTTTACAACAGCACACAGCACATATGCGGTGCAGGCGTTTCGACTGGAGGCTACCGACTATCTTCTGAAGCCGGTGAAGGAATCCCTGCTGCGCGAGGCTGTCGAGCGTGCTCTTGCAAATCAGGCCCGCAATGAGGCCGACCGGGAGTTGGATGTTGCGCAGCGAATGTGGGTGCAGGATGGCAAAGGGGTCCTGCAACTGATCGTTTCGGATATAGAATGGGTGGAAGCCGAGCGTGACTATATGCGGCTATATTTGCACGGCCGCAGCTATCTCGTGCACCAGTCTATGAGGGACCTGGAAAGTCAGTTGCCGGCCAGCCTGTTTGTTCGCGTTCACCGATCTATCATCATCCGGCGCGACTGTATCGCGGAAGTTCGCCGCGAAGGACGCAAACGGTTTGTGACATTGCCGAACGGCCATCAACTGCCAGTCGGTCCCCGCTATGCGGACCGGATTGCAGCCGGTGTTCAGGCAGGACGCTTCGGAGGATCCGAAACGGTAACCGAATAGCGCGGTGCCGGCGCCGGTTGTGCCAAACCGCCGACATCCACAAAGGTTTTCCTCTCCACATTATGCGGATGTTCCTTGGCTTCGGCCAGCGACAGCACGGGAGCGAAACAAATGTCCGTGCCTTCCATCAGCTCGCACCATTGGTTGCGGGTCTTGGTCTTGAACAGGGCGGTCAGTTTTTCTTTCAGCACGGGCCATTGCCTGGGGTCCATTTGCGCGTCGAAATCTGAGTCCTCCGCAAGACCGGCCACTTGCCGCAACTCGGCATAAAATTGCGGCTCAATCGATCCGATCGAGATATACTTGCCATCGGCGGTTTCGTAAGTGTCATAGAAATGCGCGCCGGTATCGAGCAAATTGACACCCCGTTCATCGCGCCATTGGCCAATATTGTGAAAATCGTAAATCATCGCCATCAATGCGGCAGAGCCATCGGTCATCGCACAGTCGACCACCTGACCGGTGCCACCGGTCTTGGCATGGAGGAGCGCGGAAACCATGCCGAGTGCGAGCATCATGCCACCGCCACCGAAATCGCCCACCATATTGATCGGCGGAGTCGGCTTTTCGCCCGCTCGCCCGAATGTGTGCAAGGCTCCGGAAATGGAAATATAGTTGATATCATGTCCCGCGGCAGCGGCGAGCGGGCCATATTGACCCCAACCCGTCATTCGACCGTAGACCAATTTAGGATTGTCCGAGAGCAATATATCGGGCCCAAGTCCGAGACGCTCCATAACGCCGGGACGAAAGCCTTCGATAAGACCGTCGGCATTTTTTACCAGATTGCGAGCGGTTTCGACCCCCTCGTCCGATTTCAGATCGATCGCGACCAGTTTGCGGGAGCGGGATAGGGAGAGCCGGGGATCCGGCGCTTTGCCAGGTCGGTGCAGAACGGTTACGGTGGCACCCTGATCCGCGAGCATCATGCCGCAAAAGGGCCCGGGACCAATCCCGGCAAACTCGATGATATTGATCCCGGCTAATGGTCCTGCCATGTCCTGCTCCCGTTTAATCGACTGATTAATACGTCCTATGCAGGGAAGTTATTCGGATCAAGCTTATTGTTTCAGTTTGACCGGATGATCAGCGCGTCGGCGGACCGCGGCGCAAAGCAAGGGGCTTCTGCGACGGTTGACGTAGATAGCGGGGCAGTTCGGATTTGTTTTGTCCGACTGGCTTTCTCGCCAGTTTCGGATCAATCGGATGATCAAAAGCGACACCAAATCTGCCTTTCGCGACCCAGGCAACATGACCGGTGATGCGGCCGATATTGCGCAATTCCAGTTCGACCTTGTCGCCCCGCTTGGTCAGCACCGGTGCTTCGGCCATAAGGCCGCCAGCCGACAGGTTGCGGACACGCACTTCACCACAGTCATCACCGCCCACGATGTGTAGTTCTGCTTTCAGAAACAGGCTATCGCGGTCGAGCTCCCGTTTCGGGTGTCCAACCGCCTGGCTGTTCATTTTCAGATTATCGTCAAATGTTTCTTTCATGGGCTTCCCGTAGTCGATAATTGTGAAGGCATCGGTCACAAGGAAAATACTAAAGCCAAATAGGTGCAAATTTGGTTAATATCAGACAATTTTTCTCGCTGAAATATGGCGCATCTTTTCGACTTCGCTGACTGTTGTCGACGATCGCCAGGGCCAAATTCTAACTTTATCGTTGCAGCAGTCGATTATATCACTGATCGCGGGAGATTTTCTCGTTCCGTTCATGCGCTTCCTGCGCTTCTACGGTCATCGTTGCAATGGGTCTGGCTTTCAGCCGGTCGAGTGAAATCGGTTCGCCGGTAACCTGGCAATAGCCATATTCGCCATCTTCGATCCGTCGCAGCGCCGAATCGATTTTGGATGTCAGCTTGCGTTGACGATCACGGGTTCGAAGTTCCAGGCCCCAGTCCGTTTCGCTCGACGCCCGGTCATTGAGATCGGCTTCCTGTATCGGTCCATCCTGCAAATGTGCTAGAGTTTCCTTGGATTCGTCGATGATTTCCTGCTTCCATTTTTTCAGGGCGCGCTTGAAATAGGCGAGCTGATGCTCGTTCATGAACTCTTCGTCTTCGCCGGGTTCATAGTCGTCTGAAAGAACCTGGTCTGAGCCGTTCGAGCTATTCTTTGCGGATGCTTTTTTTACCGAGGATGCCAACATACTCTCCAAACATCATGCCCTACCCGAATCCGGAGGGCTGGACCACATATACGGCGGGCCTATACCCAGCGGACTCATCGGAAACAAGAAGCAAAATGGTTGTTCATTCAATAATCCGGAAATCGCAATATTTCGGACAGGAATCAGCGAATGCGATGCAATTTGTTGCAGGATTGATAGGGAATTAGCGCCTCGAGGGCCCCTTACTCAATCGGCATTTTCGGGATTTTTCAAGGAATCCAACTCAAAGGGTTCCAATTCGGGACATTAACCGTGGATGGATACGAGCCGTTAACATGTTTCTCAATTTTGCGCGGGAAAATAGGGTTAATGTAATTGTGATTTACTATTTCTTCTGTCTTTCTGATGCATGTCGAGACCGCAGACAGGACTGTCGGCAACGTAAAGCCGATATTCTGATCGGGTCTACAGCGGAAGAGAGATGATATTATGTCGGTACGGATGGCTTTGGCAAAATTATGTGCCTGCACATGTGGCGGGGCTCTGATTGGCGGTGGCGCAGTACATGTGTCTGAGGCACCAGCCGCTCCTTATGTGAAGAAAATGTCCAAAAAGCAGCCGTTGCGGTCCCGTGTCGTCAAGCGTGGCGAGCCGGCGCGCAAGATCAAGCGTACGCGGCGGACCGTGACCAAAACGGTCACCGCCTGTCAGCCGGCTGTCGTAACGATTGCCCAGACTCCTGCGCCTGTTCCATTGCCTCCGTATATTCCGCCTGCTCCACCCATTGACGGCGGAGGCGGTTCCATTCCGGTCGTGATTGGCGGCAGTGGCGGATATGGCGGCGGTGGCGGCTTTTTCGGCGGCTTTTTCGGCGGCGGTAGCTCTGGCGGCGGTAGCGTCGTAATATCATCGACGAGCAGCGGTGGATCGACCAGCACCTCGTCGGGCGGAAGTTCCACCAGCGGTGGCTCCACGAGCACCTCTACGGGAGGAAGTAGTTCTTCTTCGTCCAGTTCATCCAGCAGTTCGTCGAGCAGCTCTTCCAGTTCTTCCGGATCGAGCGGTGGCCATGGCTCGTCCGGTGGCAAGCCTGGCGGATCGTCAGGTGGGCACGGATCTTCCGGCGGATATGGTTCTTCGGGTTCTTCTGGTTCGTCCGGCGGTTCAGGATCATCCGGCAGTTCGGGTTCTTCGGGCAGCTCGGGGTCGTCCAGCAGTTCGTCGAGCAGCAGCTCCAGTTCCTCCTCTTCGAGTTCGGGCGGCAGCTCCACCAGTACCTCGTCGGGAGCTACCGGCGGATCGTCGAGCTTTGGCGGTAACAGCACATCGTCAGGTTCCTCGGGCAGCTCGTCCAGCTCCAGTTCTTCGAGCAGCAGCTCCAGCTCGTCTTCGGGTGGCAGCACTGGCGGGTCGACAGGCGGCACCGACGTTCCCGCTCCGCCAGTTGTATTGCTCTTTGGTGCGGCGGCAGCGGCCCTGTTTGCCCGCCGACGCAAGGCGAAGACGGCGGCTTCCGCTTAAGCAATTCGCATCAGGAAAAATCGAAAGGGCGGCCGGAGCAATCTGGCCGCTTTTTTCTTTGCGGTCTTGCAAGTGAAACAGTCGCTCGGCATAGGCGATTGCCATGCATGATATAAAATATATTCGCGAAAACCCGGAAGTTTTTGATGCCGCGCTGGCGAAGCGAGGGGGCGAGTCGACTGCGCAGAATTTGCTGGCGCTGGACGAGCAGATTCGCGCGCTGAAAACCGAGTTGCAGAACGGGCAGGCACGCCGCAATGAGGCGTCCAAGGCAATCGGCAAGGCCAAGGCTCAGGGTGACGAGGAAGCGGCAAAGGCCTTGATGGCCGAAGTCGCAGAATTGAAAAGCAAGATGCCCGAGGTGGAGGAGAAAGAACGCGAAGTTTCGGGGCGTTTGCAGGATATTCTGGCAGCCTTGCCAAATCTGCCTGCCGATGACGTTCCACCCGGCGAGAATGAAGATGACAATGTCGAGATCGACAGCTGGGGCGAACCACGTGTGTTTGATTTCACCGCTCGCGAGCATAGCGATATCGGGCCGGCACTGGGTCTTGATTTTGAAACGGCTGCCGAAATGTCGGGTGCACGCTTTGCTTTCCTGCGGGGGCAAATGGCAAAACTGCAGCGGGCGATCGGGCAATATATGCTGGACCAGCAGACCATCGAAAACGGTTATCAGGAATGTGCGCCCCCGTTGCTGGTGCGCGATGATGCCGTGTTCGGCGTTGGCCAATTGCCGAAATTTGCGGAAGACATGTTCCAGACCACGGATGGCCGCTGGCTGATCCCGACCGCAGAAGTCAGCCTGACCAACAGCGTCCGTGAGCAGATACTGGATGAAACGAAGCTGCCGATCCGGCTGACGGCCCTGACCCCCTGTTTTCGTAGCGAAGCGGGATCGGCGGGCAAGGACACCAAGGGCCTGATCCGTCAGCACCAGTTTGAGAAGGTTGAGCTCGTGACCATTGCCCACCCCGATCACAGTGCACAAGAACATGAGCGGATGACCAAGGCGGCGGAATCGATCCTGCGAGCGCTGGAGCTGCCCTATCGGAAAATGCTGCTTTGTGCGGGCGACATGGGCGCCGCTGCCCGCAAGACTTTCGATCTGGAAGTGTGGCTGCCGGGTCAGAATACCTATCGCGAGATCTCCAGCATTTCCAATTGCGGCGACTTTCAGGCACGGCGTATGAACGCGCGGTTCCGCCCTGAAGGCGAGGAAAAGGGAACCAGGTTTGTGCACACGCTCAACGGTTCGGGACTTGCGGTGGGCCGGACCTTGGTCGCAGTGCTCGAGAACTATCAGCAGGCCGATGGTTCGGTTATCATTCCGTCGGTATTGCTTCCCTATATGGGCGGCATAGAAACACTGGAGCCCGCCTGATGCGCATTTTGCTGACCAACGACGATGGATTCGACGCACCGGGAATGAAAATCCTGCTCGATATTGCGTCGCATTTTTCCAACGATATCTGGATTGTCGCTCCGTCCGACGAGAATTCGGGAGCGGGCCATTCGCTGACCCTTACCCGGCCACTGCGTATCCGCAAACGCGGCGACCAGCAATATTCGGTCGATGGCACGCCGACGGACAGCGTGATGATGGCCGTGGCCAAGATCATGAAGGACGGACCGCCGGACCTTATTCTGTCCGGAGTCAATCGCGGCGCAAATCTCGGCGAGGATGTCACCTATTCTGGCACGGTATCGGCCGCGATGGAAGGTGCCCTGGCGGGCATCCCGTCGATCGCTCTGAGCCAAGCTTACACCCGAGAGGATATCGGCGCCAATGTCCCGTTTGATGCTGCGCTGCAATGGGGTGAACGTGTGCTGCGCCCGCTGATCAAGCAGCGCATGGATCATCGGACGCTGGTGAACATCAATTTTCCGGCGCTGCCGGCGAGTGACGTGAAGGGTGTGCAGGTCGTGTCCCAGGGTATCCGGGATTATGGCCGCCTGCAGATCATCAGCAACCGCGACCCGCGCGGTTTTGAATATCACTGGTTCGGTCTCGGACCGATGGTGGAAACGCCGGCGCACAGCACCGACCTGGAAGCGATCGCTGACGGCTTTGTCTCGATTACACCGCTCCATCTGGATCTCACCCATTACGATTCGATGGATAGCTTGAAGAAGCTCTATCCCTGATTGCGTTCTATTGGCCGCGAATTTGCTATGTTTTGGGCGGCGGGGCTGGCAAGCTCCGGTTTTGCTGCTAATAGCGTTCTCCTGAGGGGAAGAGTTGGTTAATGGGGTCATATATGCGTCATATTGCGATCCTGATATCGGTCCTGGGAGCGACTGCCTGCATCCCGCCGGGCCATAATGACTATGCTCCGCCGCCGGTCCTGCCGCAATTGCGCACGGATCCCGCCGTTTTGGGTTCTGTGCCGGAACAGGCGCCAGTTTCAACATGGCAAGCAGCTCCCGTTACGCCACGTTCCCGATTTGTGGAATCCGGGACGTATATTGTGCAACCGGGGGACACATTGCGCGGAATTGCCAACAAGACCGGTGCGGGATCACAGATCATCGCGTCGGCCAACGGACTGGTCGACCCATATGTGATCCAACCGGGCCAACGCCTCAAAATCATTGGCGGGCGCTATCATAGCGTCGCGTCAGGCGAGACCGGGATCGCAATCGCCCGTGCCTATGGTGCGTCATGGGGTGAGGTTGTGGCGCTCAATGCGCTGGATGAGCCCTATATTCTGCGGGTTGGTCAAAAGCTGCTGCTGCCTGCGAGTGCTCCAAGCGATCCGGCCAGTCTGACGATCGAGCAACGCGCGGCCGCCTTCAATCTCGATATTGACGATATTGTCACCGGAAGCCAACCCGCGCTGGCCGACGGCGTCGCTGTCAAGGAACCATCCGATTGGCGAAAAGCCATCACCCCCAATGCCACAATCGCTTCGCCTGCCAATTTCTCGGGGCGATTCCAGTGGCCGGTGGATGGCACGGTTCTCTCCAGTTTTGGCAGCAAAGGTGGCGGCAAGGTCAATGATGGTCTCAACATCGGTGTCCCGACAGGAACGCCGATCCGCGCTTCGGCTGACGGTGTGGTCGCTTATAGCGGTGACGAAATCGGCGTGTTCGGCGGGTTGATCCTGATCAACCACGGCTCCGGCTGGGTGACCGCTTATGGCCATGCCGACAAGCTTAGCGTGACGCGCGGCCAGAAAGTGAAAGCTGGCGACATTATCGGTCTCGCTGGCGAAAGCGGCTATGTGCAGGAACCGCAACTGCACTTCGAAATCCGCAAGGATCGCAAGCCGGTCGACCCGAACATCCATCTGCCGAAGCGCGGCTGACCCGGGCATGGCAGGCAAAAACCGCAAGATTTCCGACTATTTCACACTTCGGCGACGTTCCAGTCTGCCGATATGGGCGGATATTGCCTGGCGGGTCACCTTCGTCCTCGCGCTTATCGGGATGGCTGTTTCGGTGCATTATTTTGACCGCAATGGCCTGCAGGATAGCTATGACGGCGATGTCAGCTTTCTGGACGTCGTCTATTTCACGATGATTTCGATCACCACAACCGGTTATGGCGACATCGCTCCGGTTACCGAACGGGCGCGGATGTTCGATGCGCTGGTTGTGACTCCTATTCGCATCTTCGTCGTGCTAATCTTTGTCGGCACGGCCTATAATTTTGTTTTCAAACGAACCTGGGACAATTGGCGCATGAAACTGATTCAAAGCAACTTGCACGATCATATCGTGATCGCCGGCTTTGGCACGAGCGGCAGCGAAGCGGTGCAGGAACTGCTCGCTCGCGGCACCAACCCGGAAGAAATTGTCGTGATCGATTCGTCCGACGATGCCCTGTCCCAGGCCGAGAAGCTCGGCTGCGCCGTGATCAATGGCGATGCCACCCGTGACAATGCGCTGATGAACGTCAAGATATCGCGGGCCCGCTCGCTGATCGTTTCAGCGGGCCGGGACGATACCAGTATCCTGATTGTGCTGACCGCCCGCCATTTGGCCTATCACTTGCCGATCAGCGTATCGATCAAGGCGGCCGACAATGAGCTGCTCGCGCGACAGGCCGGGGCGACGACCGTCATCAATCCGGTCAGCTTCGCCGGCCTGCTGCTCGCCGGCAGCTGTGAAGGGGCCAAGATTTCCGACTATCTCAGTGATCTGGCGTCGGCTACAGGCCGCGTGAAGCTGGTCCAGCGGTCCGTGACCGAAGATGAAGTCGGCATGGCGATGAACGAAGTGGTCGGCTCGGGACTGGGCGTCCGGATTTACCGGGGCGATGAGGTCTTCGGTTTCTGGGAACAGGAAGCGACCATGCTCGAGGCGGGCGATATCATCGTCGAGATCATGCCCGGCAACGGATCCGAGAACCGGGCCCGGGAAAAGGCCTGATCCCTTTGCACCGGCCTGTTCGATGGTTCATGTTGCACCTGCGAGATAAGCCGCTATTCTGGACATTCAACCGCGGAGTTTCCAGATGGCCAAACCCCTAGACATGCCGACCGGACTGCGTCCGCCGCACCGGCTGGCGCAGCTGGGAGAGATATCGCTGCCGCTCGATCTCGTTCGCTTTGGCCTGCAATGGCCGCGGCTGGTGACGGCGCCGCGCGGAGACGGCAGGCCGGTCTACCTGATCCCGGGCTATGGGGGCAGCGAGCTGTCTTTGCGTCCGCTCGAGGCCTTTCTGGGGCGGATCAACTATGATGTCGCGGACTGGTCGCTGGGCCGCAACAAGGGCTCGGTCGATCGCGATGTCGCGCGCTTCACCAAGCTGGCCGAAACCCGCTTTGCCGCCCAAGGCGAACGGCCATTCACCCTCATCGGCTGGTCGCTCGGCGGGATCATTGCCCGCGAGGTCGCGCGGCTGTCGCCGCATCTGGTGCGCGAGGTGATCACCATGGGCACGCCGATTATCGGTGGCCCCAAATATACCACGCCGGGCCAGCGTTACGCCCGGTCCGCCAATATCCGGCTCGACCAGTTCGAGCGCGAGGTCCACGAACGCAACAGCATCGGTTTCGACCAGCCACTGACCGTCATCTATTCCAACCGCGACGGCATCGTCGGACCCGATATCGCCAGGGACATCTACAATCCGCAGGCCCGCAATATCCGTGTCGACGGCGGGCATTTCGGCCTCGGTTTCAACCCCAAGGTCTGGCGGATCATTGCCGATACGCTCGCCGGCCGCACCTGAGCCGCCGCGCCGGTCAGCCCGCGGCCTGCTCTTCGGGCTTGCGCCACAGATAGCGGTAGACGCCCAGCAGGTTGATTCCGAGCAGCACGACATTCTGGATCGCCAGCGGACTGTTGCCGTCTAGCAGCGACGCGGCCACCCAGACGATCGACGATCCGCAGAACAGGACAAAGCCCCATCCGGTGATCCTGGCGCCGGCGTTGAGCGCGACCATCAGGGCAGCGATCATGCCGCTGATGCTGGCAGTCCATCGCAAGGTTTCGACCAGTTCCATCGCAAAGCTCCCGTTGCTGTTTTCTGTCTCGATGCAAAGCCTACGCACCGGGGCCCGGATCGGTTCAATCCGCGTCACTTTTTTGCCCGCCGCCGGAACCCTTTGGCCAGCCGTGCATTGACAAGACAAGCCGGGCGTTGTCTTTCCCTCCCGATTTTGGCAACCCCGGCGTCTTCCCGCCCACTATGACCCTGCGGTCAGCGTCAGTAACGTACTGATATTATTGGCCAAACCATGCGTGTACCGCGCCCATGGCGATGTAGAACAGCAGCCAGTAGGTGGCGTCGATGAAGAACAGCGCCGGCTTTTTCTGCGAGAACAGATAGTTTGTGCCGATGGCCGGGACGATGAAGCCGAGCGCGACGCCAAAGGCGGTCAGAATCTTCACGCCAAAGGACAGGTCCACCGCATAGGTCGCGAACGTGTGCGCCAGCGTCCACGAGGCGACCAGGCTGAAGGCAAAGGCGCCGCCGTAGATCATCCCCATATTGCCCTGCTTGATCTGGTCCTCGGTCAACCCGACCGCGCCCATCCATTTCTTGCCCATGATCGGCCCGTACCAGATGCCGCCGACGAGAAAGCCGGCGAGCGCGGCCAGCACGACCGCGATCCAGTTAACGTCAAATATGTTCATTGCATCCTCCCTCAAAGATTGTTTCCCGGTCGTTGCCGGGGTGATTTGTATAGCGGAATCGGAGGCTTTCGGCAATGAATCGAACAGCCTGGCATTGCGGGCAGGATATCGCCTGCCGGCGCGCAGCGCGGCGGCGGCACGAGATCGGCTCCGGCCGGTGCCGGAGCTCGGGGCGGGAGCTGGATGCTGCCACAACATTGATCGTGACTCGCCGGCCAAACAGGCCTAAAGCGCCCGCCCTATGGCTACCCAAATTCCCTCTCCGCCCAAAGTCGGCATGGTTTCGCTCGGCTGTCCCAAGGCGCTGGTCGACAGCGAACGGATTCTGACGCAATTGCGTTCGGACGGCTATGACCTGTCGGCGGACTATGCCGGCGCCGATGTCGTGCTGGTCAACACCTGCGGCTTTCTCGACAGCGCCAAGGAGGAGAGCCTCGAGGCGATTGGCGAGGCGATGGCCGAGAATGGCCGGGTGATTGTCACCGGCTGCATGGGCAATGAAGCCGACCTGATCATGAAGCGCTTCCCCGATGTGCTGGCCGTTACCGGCGCGCATCAATATGAGGATGTCGTCACCGCGGTCCATGCGGCGGCGCCGGCGGCGCGCGGTGCGTTTGTCGATCTGGTGCCGGAAGCGGGTCTGAAGCTGACCCCGCGCCACTACAGCTATCTCAAGATCAGCGAAGGCTGCAACCACCGCTGTTCCTTCTGCATCATTCCGAGCCTGCGCGGCGATCTGGTCAGCCGCCGCCCCGATGCGATCCTGCGCGAAGCGGAGAAGCTGGTCGCGGCGGGCACCAAGGAATTGCTGGTGATCAGCCAGGATACGTCGGCCTATGGCGTCGATATCCGGCATGAGCCGCGGGTGTGGAATGGCCCGATCGGGCAGGGCCGCGAGGTGCGCGCGCATATGACCGATCTGGCTGTGGCGCTCGGCGAGCTCGGCGTGTGGACCCGGCTCCACTATGTCTATCCCTATCCGCATGTCGACAAGGTGATTCCCTTGATGGCCGAGGGCAAGATCACCCCCTATCTCGACATCCCGTTCCAGCATGCCGCGCCCAATGTGCTGAAGCGCATGAAGCGCCCGGCCAACGAGGCCAAGGTGCTGCAGCGGGTCAAGAGCTGGCGCGAGATCTGCCCTGATCTCACCATCCGCTCGACCTTTGTCGTCGGCTTTCCCGGCGAGACCGAGGCAGATTTCCAGTATCTGCTCGACTGGCTGGAGGACGCGCAGCTCGACCGGGTCGGGGCGTTCCGCTTTGAGCCCGTCGAGGGGGCTGCCGCCAATCTGCTCGACGGTCCGGTGCCGGAAGAGGTCAAGGAAGAGCGCTACCAGCGGATCATGGCCGTGACCGCCCGGATCAGCGCCGCCAAGCTGCAGGCCAAGATCGGCCGCACGCTGCCGGTGATCATCGACGAGATCGGCGAGCCGGACGAGGATGGCGATATCGGGGCGACGGCGCGGTCCGAGGCCGATGCGCCGGAGATTGATGGCAATGTGTTTTTGCGCAATGTCGGGGCGGATCTGGCCGTGGGCGATATTGTCGATGCGGTGATCGAGGATGCGGATGAGCATGATCTGTTCGGGGTGGCCGGGTAGGCCTTTTGTCATTCCCGTGCAGGCGGGAATCCCGTTTGCCGGCACTTCCGTTGGCATAGTCAGCTCTATCTGGATCCCTGCCTGCGCGGGGATGACAGAATGGATGACGATTTCTTGTTTCACCCGTTCGTCCCGAGCCTGTCGAAGGACGGTTTTCGGTCGCGAGGGGCCCTTCGACAGGCTCAGGGCGAACGGTTTCTTCATGGCGATTCATAGCCCATCACCCCCTGTGCTCCGGACCTGATCCGGAGCCCTGCGCGGCCTTCCACCATGGTGCCTTGGGCGCAGGGCTCCGCGTCGGGCGCGGAGCGCGGGGTGGTTTCTGTTTTTCGCTTCCGTCCCCCGGCCCATTCTTGACAAACTTTACAGGGTCATATTCTTAACCCCCCCGCGCCGTCGCCTTCCTCCGGCCAGGGGTCGTCCCCGGCGGCCTTCTCCGCCGCTTCCGCGCGGGCCAGTTCCTCGATGTGCATGGCGGTGGCGAGGGCGCCGTTGCGGGTGCCTGTGGGGATGGCGACAAGGCCGGGGACCTCGCGTGCCATTGCGGCGGCTTCCTCCGGGGTCATCCGGTAATAGTCGACCGGCCGGTCCTCCTCCGCCGGCCAGTGGACCGCGTAAAATTCGTCGCCCTCTTCCTCCGCCGGCGGCGGCGCCTCGGCGCGCGCAGCGGCGGTGGCCAGTTCCTCGTCGGTCGGGGTGGCGATCAGCGGCGCGGTGTCCGCGCCGGTGCGGATCGCCTCCAGCATCTCCTCGAAGCGGGCGGCGCCGCGCTGCGCCGGAATCTCCTCGGCGATCTTGTCCAGCCGCGCCAGATGCGCCAGCAGCAGGCGGCTGTCGTAGCGGCGGCGCATGCCCACGACCTCGCCATGATAATAGACCGGCTCCTCGATGCCCTCGATCGCCCGCTCCTGCAGCGCATCCTCGGCGACATCGCGCGCCAGCACCAGCGCCGCCCGCCACGCCCGGGCAAAATCCGGGTCGCGGCGGCGCAGGTCATAGGCCGACTGGCGGCTGAGCTGGACATAATAAGCCGACGCCTGGACATTGCCGGTGCGGGCGAGCGCTTCGAGGAACTTGACGCGGGTTTCGGGGAGCCAGCCGTCGTGGCGGGGGGTGCGGGTTGGGGTGGTGTCGTCTTGGTCCGTTAGCCCTGAGCCGGTGGCGCTGCGCGCCGTCTGCGACTCCGAAAGGCGCTTCTCGTCCGAGAAGCGTGGTTCGACAGGCTCACCACTAACGGAATTATAATCACCGTTATCCTGAACTCGCCCCTCATCGTCATCCTGAGCTCGTCTCAGGACCCCGTCCGTCTTTCCCCGATCTTCCGGCCTGGCCGCCCGGGGTCCTGAAACAGGTTCAGGATGACGTCTCTCCCCCTCGTCCGTTCGTTCCGAGCCTGTCGAAGGACCGCCAGCGGCCTTGCCGTCCCCCGCCCGCTGGCCCAGCCGCCGCGCAAATTCATCCTGATAGGTCATCGATCATACTCCTTTCCGGCAACCATCCCGAGCGCGGCACAGGGGTGCGGCTACGGGTTTTGGTTTGTTGAGGGGAGAAATGTTAACCTATTTGGCTTGGTGTAGGAAAGAGGCGTTTTGCCTTGTGTATCCGGGAAAACTCAATAGTATCCAAAATAACAGGATGGTACCCAATGGACGAATTGAATTTTAGTTTTCAGGGTGGTTTGTCTGATCTTAACCGCATGGATTTTTATGAGGCTGCTCGTTTTCAATACGCTGCCGCTCGCCTTTCAGTAAAGCTAGATCAATTCAGAAAAACTGGCCGTTTTTCTAAGAGAGTTACTACAACCTCCCGCACAAATATTGACCTATTTCCGTTCGAACGTGGAAGCTTTAATTTGAAAATTGCCGCCTCAGAAGAGGTGGATGAAAAGCCCAAAATTGATGTTCCTCTTACGGCGCTTTGGACATATATTATTGAACGTGTTTTTCAGCCGATTGAGACGAGTGCGGCACTTGATCTGATTGATGACAATGCTCTTCGTTCCGAATTTTTTGAACTGGTTGAAAATAACATTTTTGATTCAAGTGCTGCGATCGAAGTTCTTCGTTCCCGTTTGGAAACAGATCGTGGGTTAGCTCCCAGTGAAAGCGAATTGTTGGCTAGATTGATATCCGAAGTTGAGAGGCGAGCTTATCTCATCAGCCATAGTGACCTTTTGGCACAAATTACGCCAGAGCAAGACGCAGCGCTGGTCACAATGGCCACCCCGCTTCTAAGCGAACTGGCCGTTCCTTTAAGGCGCAGCGCAAAGCTTGTCACGATTTCTACGATGGATAGCTTGGGCACCCGACAAATTCTCACCGCTAATCAAGAAACGGCGAGCGCCTTGGAATCTATTAAAATAGACAAAGAAGTTTCGTCGATTGATGTAAATATTGTGCAATACAATAAAGAAAACGGATGGGGCAAATTTCGGAACGTTAACTGGGAAGGCATTCCTTCATTCTCAATTCCCGCGGATCGAAAGGATGACTTAAAATTTAATCTTCTCTCTGCGATGCAGGAAGACAAGGTCAGTGTCGATGCTTACATTGTGAGGAGTAGATCTGATGAACCGTTGCGACTTATATTAGTTGACGTAAATCCAATAGATGAACTTGATGATTTGCTATAATTTTTATGATCACGAAGACCAATACTGTCCAGAGTAGGCCACGAGAGATAGGCTTGGTTGAAAGCGTTTCGGACACGTTACAGGCAGTACAGAAACTCTCCGATGAATCTGATACATTTAGCAGTTATCGAGGCCATGGTTCAATATCATGGGGAGCAAAACCAAGTATATTTAGACAGTCTAAACGGATTTTAAGCTCGGAATATATAATAGTGCGTGATCTTGTTTCGAGATATCCTGATCATTTTTTGCATGACCGTACGATGTTTGACCGGCTAGTGCGTATGCAGCACTTCGGACTACCCACTCGACTAATGGATGTCACTAGCAATCCATTGGTTGCGCTATATTTTGCGGTTACAGAGTGTGAAGAAGAAGATGGAAGTTTAATAATTTATCGGATAAGTTCAGATAGGAAAAAATACTACGACAGTGATTCGATTAGCTGCGTGTGTAACCTTGCAAACCTGAAAAATTCAGAGAAAGAGATATTGCAGAATACATCTGCAACAAATATTTCCGATTTTCATAAATTACAGCCAACGGATCGTTTGCTCCAGTTTATTCGTGAGGAAAAGCCTCATTTTCAGCCAAGAATAAAAAAAGATGATCTTTCGAGACCTTATTATGTAGTCGCAAAGCAGAATAATGCGCGTATTATTGCCCAAAGTGGTGCGTTCTTAGCTTTTGGTCTGAAATGGGAAGATCAATCAGCATTTTCCAAAGAAATCGCTTCTTTTTCGCTCAGAATACCGAGAAATTCCAAAAAGAGCATCAAGAAGGAATTGCGTGTCATCGGAATCGATTCCGGTACGTTGTTTCCGGAGATTGATCGAGCGGCCGCACAGATAATAGAGAATTATAGCTAGACGACACGCCGCAATGCTTCGTATCGTTTTTTAAAGTGAAAAGCCTCACCCCAGCCCCGTGACCCCCAGCACGCAAACCACCAGCAAATAGCCCAGCCCGGCATAAACCCCGCCGCGGAACCACGGATAGGGAATCCGCGCGAGGCCCGGGTAGCCGGCGGGGTGGACGATGGTCAGGCGCTCGCCGATCACCGGGGCCCGGACGGGCGTGGTCAGCGGATCGCCGACCTCGATAAAGCCGCCGCGCTCGTCGGGTAGTGGCGGAATTGCTCTGTGAGAGGCGGCACGGCAACCAACCATCAGAGCGCCCTCATCCAACTCCATCTAGCCGCCTGCGCTGACGCTCCGGCGACAAGATTGCGTATCCTTCTCCCTCACGGGAGAAGGGCTGTGTACTGCGCGAGCACGCCGCAACAACCAACCATCGGAACACCCTCATCCAACTGCGCCTAGCCGCCTGCGCTGACGCTTCGGCGACAAGGCTTCGTATCCTTCTCCCTCGCGGGAGAAGGTTTATGCGCCGTGCTGCTCCTCCCATTCCGCCCGGGTGATCTCCCAGACCAGCGACGGCCTGGTCGTGCCGTCCGGGCGCTGGCTCACTATCTCGCCCATCCGGCGGAAGCCGAGATGGTCGAGCAGCTGGGCGGTGCGGATATTGTCGGGGGCGGCGGTTTCGCAGATCAGGTCGAGGCCGAGATGGGTGAACATCCAGGCGAAGCTCTGCCGGGCGCCGGTGCTGCCCTGGCGCTGGCCCTGGCGGTCGGGGTGGATCGCGCCGCCGAGCTCGCCGGCCGCCCATTCGGGCCAGAGGCACAGGTCGCTGTAGCCGCTGATCCGGCCGGCTTCGTCGAAAGAGAGGAACAGCAGGCCGGTGCCCAGTTCGCGCTCGCGCTGGTGGCCGGCGATGAAGGCGCGCACCGACTCCACGGTCAGCGGGCGGGGCAGGGTGTAGATCGGGGCATGGATCCGCGGGTCCTCGAGAAATGCGTGGAACCGCGCGGCATCCTCCGGGGTGGCGAGGCGCGACGAGTCGCCGCCGGAGCCGAGCGTGGTGGTGCGGGCGACCGCGGCGCGGATTTCTGCGGCTTTTTCTGCCGTTGCCGCCTGGCGGGTGATCGGGATGCCGTGCTTTTCCGTCATCGGGTCACCCTAGCCGCTTTTCGGGGTGCAAGCCAAGGCTTCAGCCGAGGCCGGTCAGCTCGAGCACGCACACCACCAGCACATAGCCGAGCAGCGCATAGACGCCGCCGCGGAACCAGGGATAGGGGATGCGGGCCAGCCGCGGGAAGCCCGCGGGGTGGACGATGGTCAGCCGCTCGCCGATCACCGGGGTCGGGAAGGGCGTGGTCAGCGGGTCGCGGACCTCGATAAAGCCGCCGCGCTCGTCCGGGACCAGCAGGACCGCGCTGTACAGGGTGGCGCCGCCGCGGCGGGTGATCTGGTGGCGGATGATCTGGGCGGGCACGCGGCGGGTCTCGCCGCGGATGAACGGCAGGTCGCTGCGCAGCAGGT